>JABAOF010006260.1_pt3 | contig 25271 bp, 23 predicted proteins | sample 7062171 | NCBI WGS metagenome assembly JABAOF01 (sample SAMN14538628, study PRJNA623070) | marine sediment metagenome | biome: marine biome [ENVO:00000428]; feature: marine pelagic biome [ENVO:01000023]; material: deep marine sediment [ENVO:00002113] | place: India: Gulf of Khambhat ...
TCAAAGGGCCCATCGAAGCTTCGAAGGATACGATCAAACTCAACTCCCATCTGGTAGGCGAGTGTCCATCCTGCACTGTCGTAGAGAGGGTTTGGTGGACCTCCAGGATAGGAAATATCATCGGGGTAATCTTGTGCTTCGAACATGTCGAGGATATGGGGACGGAAGGCCTGAGCGGTCTTGATGACATAAGATCCTTCTGGGTATGTTTTTTCATCAACGTCAAAGGATCGAAGGGCACGATGGACAACGATGCCATTCTTGAGAAGGGAATTGATGAATTTTGTGGCAGTAAGAAAATCAGCCTGGTTGGAGGGAATGATGTAGGCCCGAGGGTCGCGCTTATCAGGATCATGGAGCATCTCATAATACTCCAAAGGGTAGCCCTTAGTTCGACCAACGCCTACTTGTTTTGCCTTATCGGCCTTTATTTTCTGCTCGACTTCCACAATTCGCTTTGGATGGATAGTCCAGTGGTCACGGCTTCCCTTCTCTATGGAATTCTTTCCCATCCTAAAGAAATTGAGGAGAAAATCTTGGCGGTGCTTAGAGGCTAAATCGAGGATTGCCCTGGCAGCAGTGATCGAGTACTCAATGGATTGGCGGAAATGCCATTCTTGGGGCGCAACAGGATAAGGGAGATCATTATGAGGAAGTTGCTTCTGGGGAAGAAAAGGAATCTTGATCGGAGTGGGATTGCCGATTGTCTCTGTCAAAATGCCGATCATGTTATGAAAATAAGAAGTGGTTCGTAGCCCACCATTCCACCATACCGAATATCTTGCTCCAGACCTCATCGTAGCTCCAGGTTTACCTTCGGCTACGAATCGTGTATGCATGGCAGCCCCGACGAGTTCGATTTCCGTGATCACTAAAGGATCGAAGTTGTAGTTGAAATGGGGCCGGAATGGAGGAGCAAACAAAACACATCCGGCCGGGCCAGTCTGGTGCTGGTTGTAGACGATTTGAGGATACCATTCTCGATAGAGGACCCTGTTGATAGCTTCGGTCTCAGGCTGGGTAACCATGTAAAAATCACGATTGTTGTCATGCCCGATATATTTATGGTATAGACGAGGAAGGTCTCTCGTAGAGCGTTTGATCGGATCTGGTTCTCTCATATACCAGTCGGCGACCATCTCCATTCCATCAGGATTTGCGCATATAGCCAGTAAAATCACATCATTCAAGATTCTTAGAGTCTCAGGATCATTCCGGCTCACCATCTGATAAACGAGCTCAATCAACTGCTGTGAGCCTAATACTTCGGTAGCATGGAGACCTCCGTCAATCCAGACTACAGCCTTTCCCTCTGAGGCCAATTTCCGAGCCTCATCATCAGTGAGCCCTTCTGCTAGAGCCAGGCTTCTTGAGATTTCTTGAAAGCGAGCCAGCTCTGCTTGGTTCTTGGGCGAAGTGACGATGGCCATCACCACCGGCCTTCCTTCGGCGGTTTGGCCAATCTTGACCAGTTTCATCCGATCCGATTCCTGCTCCAATTTTTCCCAGTATTGGAGAAGCTGAGAATAATTGACAAGTTGATAATCATCTCCGACACTGAATCCAAATTGATGCTTGGGAGATGTGATCTTTTCTTGAGCAGTAAGAGAGGAACCTCTTATTGCTACCAAAAAAGAAACAATTATGATCATTATCTTGAAAATCTTCTTTTCATACATGTGAATCTCCTCTTTCCTTAGTTAAAATTATCTATTCCATTCTATACCTATTTTTGACTTTTTTGATTTTTTGGTGACTCTCATTTGTTAAATCTTGCTATCTAAAATCTCAATGCAGAATATATGGCGATGATCTGCATCATCTCTCTTCTTATTCTGAAAATTTATATTATAAGATATCTATTATGTCAAAAGCATAGGCTACATTTTATTCTAGCACAAAGAGATTAAAGACTATTTATGATCAGCTCTAGTCATGTTTTTGTGGACCAATCATAATCTCTTCTATTTTGTCATTACAAAATCTCATCTAGATAAAGCCATCTTTTTAAACATAAACAGTTAAAATGATCTTTCAACATTAAGGCAGCCAAAGTGAAAACAATTCATCACGATATTTAATAATATTAGATTACTCCAGATAATATTCTTTAAAATGGTATAGATATTAGTTGTAACTAGATTAAAAATAAAATATAATATTTTACACAATGCTAAGAATTTAAAAGGGGGAAATCATGAAGGAGAAAAAAGACATCACTCCTCGATTGACTATTCCTAAAACTCTCAGTCAATCCATCTACAATTATCTAAAAAAATCTATCGTTGATGGCCACTTTAAAGTGAAGCAGAGGATAAATGAAAATGAAATAGCTGAAGTTTTCCAAGTCAGCCGAACACCAGTAAGAGAGGCTGTCACTCAGTTGGCAGCAGAAGGGCTGGTCGAAATCGATCCCCATCGGGGTGTGTTGGTTAAAGATATTTCGCTGAAGGAAATAAAAGACATCTTAGAGGTCATAAGATCTCTAGATAGTCTGGCCATCGAACTTGCCGCTGATTATATCGATGAAGAAGAAATTGAAAAGCTTGAAAAGATGAACGCTAAATTAAAAAATTACTGCCAAAAAAAAGACATCGAAAAATTCATGAGTTTAAATTTTGAGTTTCATAAGAGAATTTGGAATCAGGCTTTCAATAACTTTTTAGCACATTGTTTACAGACCTGCCTCCTCACTCATATCAAAAGATACAGCTCTATTTTCAAGCGCGGCTATGAAAAAACAGAAATTCTGGAAAAGTCAATACGAGAACACAAAAAAATTCTAGAGTTGTTAAAAAGCAAAGACAAGAGAAAATTAAAAACTCTTGCTACCGAACACTGGACTCCTGCTCTCCCATGGTCCGCGATTGAAAAAGAATTCTTTTGATATTTTAAAAATTCTGAAAAAATTTTTTATTCATGACCTGTGCAGCTCATATAAGAGAAGCTGTGACACAAGGAAAAGATCGGAAGAAAAACTGATTAGAGGGTGAACTCTAATGATTTTCTGAGTTCCTCTCCTCCTGTTCTGTTTATAACATGGGCATGAAGTCTATTTTTATTTTCCGTGATCTCTGTAACAGCTTCTTCGATGACGAATGGAATTTCAATTTTGTAGCTTCCTCTTTTATTCTCTTTTAAATCTTCTTCATCTATTTCAATAATATGAGAATCTCGATATTCCCATCTCAATTTGCCTTTAAAATCTTTCAACTCCAAATGAACATCCAGAGTCGTCTCCAACTCCTCATCCTCGGCTCTAAACCAGAGAACCGCAAAGGGAACATCGATTATAATCAAACCTTCAAGCCTGTCCTCTGTGACTAGAGTCTTTCTGACATCCAAGTAAAAGTCAAAAAACTTTCTCTCTCCTATTATGGTTTGGCGAGCTTTTGTTTCAGCTCGGCTTAACTCTTGCATATACAACAAGCTTTGATGACGAATGGGACTAAAATTGTAAGTAACCAACCGATAGTTACCTGTGCAGGTATAATCTTCAAAGATAACAGGGAAGTTTCCGTAATACCAAATCTCCCGGCAGCGATTGTTACGGTCTGCTCCCAAGATGTCAGTTATTCTGTCCATGGGCGGACCAAATAAGATATAGATTCTCCCTCTATCGGTCATCCATCCTGGCTCTCCCTCGGACATGAAAGCTTCATTGGCTTTCTCTATACGGTTGAAATATTCCATTTTGAACTCGTTCTCCTCGGTCGAAGGATTGGGATCACGGCGCTTCCAGAATTCCTCTCTGAATTTTTCTTTTTCTGAGTCAGGAAGTTCGAGAAAAATCTTTCTTTCCTTGCCAGTGATAATGTACCTGACTTTGGATAGAAACTCCGCATTCACAGGATCCAACTTCTTCTCTAATTTATGGAGACGGCAGGAAAAGGAAAAGAAAAGGAGAGAGAAGCAGAAGAGAATAAGGATAAAGCAAGCCAAGAAGAATGAAAATTTATTTTCACTTTTTTTAAATATCATTGATTTAATCATTTTTTTCCTTCTAAGCCCTTGATTGCTTATTTATTTGGGGCTGATTTGGATTTAGATCAAGGGGCTTTTCCCAAGCATCCAAAGACTTTTCCACGTTACAAAGCTGGAAATAGCAGAAGTGAGAACTCTTCGACAAGATTTGGCAGATCAGTGTATTCATTGTTTTTTTGTTGTGCTTCGAAATCCTTCATTATTCTTAAAAAATGTGGACCTTATCTCTCCTTTATCTGTCAAAACCTGGTTTAAACCATGGGTCCGATAAGATAAGACTAAATTATCTTGCCTATGAAGGACTCTATTGCCCTGGAGGTAAATCTGTTAAGCTCCCATTTGGAAAAGCCGGAATCTATTCTGCTTTTCTTCCCGCTTGTTCACATTATAGATTAAAATAAACGAACTCATATGTAAAGCCCGCTTATCTTGAAGAATAAAAAGAATAGGGAACGGTTTAGTCTACTTCTTTCTATTTGAAAGAAAGGAGAATAGCACCGTTCGTATTTTACAAAAAAACATAAAATTGTGGGAAGGTTTTTTCCCTTGTCCTATTAGATTAAAAACAATATGAATGAGAGAAATAGAATCGCCACCCAGTAAATCTTGACAAAATCGAGAAAAATACTTAACCTGTAACCTAAAAAATGGAGAGAAGAAATTTCATTAATTTCATTTTTGGAGGGGGACTCCTGGGAACTCTTCTCACTTTCCTTTATCCCGTCATCCGCTATCTCATACCACCCAAGCAGACTCAAGTTGGAGTTAGCCAAGTCTCAGCCGCAAAGGTCGGCGAACTTGCCCCTAATTCTTATAAAATTTTTAAGTTCGGCAATATACCTGGCATGCTCATTCATACCAAAGAAGGAGAATGGCTCGCCTTTTCAGCCATATGCACGCATCTGACCTGCACTGTGCTCTATGAAGATGATACAGAATCGATTATTTGTCCATGCCATAACGGAAGATTTGACTTAGGGGGAAATGTTATCTCTGGCCCGCCACCATCTCCCCTTGAGGCTTTCAATGTCGAAATCTCAGGAGATGAAATTCTGGTGACAAAAAGAGGATGAGATGGGAAAGATGATTCAGAACTTAATCTCTTATTTCGATGATCGCTTCAAACTTACAGAGCTCACCCAGTTTGCGAAAAAGAAAAAGGTTCCAGAGCATAAGTACTCCATCTGGTATTATTTTGGTGGAATATGTCTCTTTCTTTTTGTGCTCCAGGTGATCACTGGTATCCTGCTTCTTCTGTATTATACCCCCTCCGTAGATTCTGCCTATGAGAGTATTCATTTTATCATGAGTCAAGTCAAATTCGGGTGGTTGATCCGTTCTGTTCATAGTTGGAGCGCCAATATTCTCATCGGTGCTATTTTTATTCATATGTTCAGCGCTTTCTTTCTCAAGGCTTACCGGCCGCCAAGAGAGCTGACTTGGATCACCGGATTTTTCCTTCTCCTTGTCTTTTTGGCTTTTGGCTTCAGCGGATATCTCCTTCCTTGGAATAAACTCTCCTTTTTTGCCACAAGAGTTGGGACGGATATCGTGGGAGTTGTACCATTGATTGGAGAGAATATAAAGGCTTTTGCATTGGGAGGCTCCACGGTTTCTGGAGCGACTCTTTCCCGGTTTTTCTGGTTACACGTGGCTGTTTTGCCTGCACTCACTATTGTCATTATGGGTGTTCATATTCTTTTAGTCCAGATTCTGGGAATGAGCAAACCTGTAGCCCTTCCAGATTCTGAAGTGAAAGAAGTCCCTTTTTTCCCAAATTTTATCCTAAAAGATTCTCTGGGATGGATAATCATTCTTGTTCTTATCGGTATCCTATGTGTTTTCTTTCCTTGGGAAATCGGGGAAAAAGCAGATCCATTTGCTCCCACACCTCTGGGAATACAGCCGGAGTGGTATTTTCTTTTTATGTTTACGACCTTGAAGATTGTTCCTTCCCATATTCTTTTCTTTGAGGGCGAGATAATAGCCCTATTTTGTTTTATGCTGGGAGGCCTTGTCTGGATGCTAATCCCTTATTTGGACAGGAATGCGTCAAGAGAGAGAAAGAGCCCTTTTTTTTCCTTATTAGGACTTATTATTCTATTGTACATAATAGTTTTGACTGCTTTGAGCTATCTTCATCCAAAGCTATAGCGATTTGATTTGAAGGCAGAGAATGTGAAAAAAAATATCTTATTTCTTTTTATAATTCTGAATGTATTCATCCTCCCCATCTCCCTTTCTTCTCAATCGAACAGTTGCGTCGAGTGTCATAAGGAGCTGGAGGATGAACTTCTTAGGCCTGTTGAAATTTTTAAACAAGATATTCACCAGCAAATAGGATTGGGCTGCCAGCACTGTCATGGAGGAAATCCGAACGAAGAGGATATAGATTTAGCTAAAGATAAAACTTTTAAAGGAACACCAGAAAGAAACCATATACCTGAGCTCTGCGCATCTTGCCATTCAAATGCAAATTATATGAGAAGCTTTAATCCGAGCCTTAGAGTCGATCAATTGGAAATTTACTGGACAAGCGAACATGGCCAGCTTCTCCAAAAGGGCGATAAAAAAGTTGCTGTCTGTACGGATTGTCATGCAGTACATGGAATTCAAACGGCGAGTCATCCAAAATCTTGGACTTTCCCTTGGAATATTCCTGAAACTTGTGGCCGCTGTCATTCTGATAAGGAATATATGCGAGACTATAAAATCTCTACTAACCAAGAAACAGATTACAGAGAGAGTGTTCATGCCCGAGATCTTTATGAAAAAAAAGATCTTTCTGCGCCGGTGTGTAATGATTGTCACGGGAATCATGGAGCAGCTCCGCCTGAAGTGACCTCTATTGCTTTAGTCTGCCGTCAATGCCATCCGAGCACAGGACAGCTTTTCTCTGAGAGCCCGCATAAGATAGCCTACGATGAAATGGAAATTCATGAATGTGAAGCCTGCCACAGCAATCACAAAATATTATATCCTTCTGATGAGATGCTGGGGACAGGGGAGAAGGCTGTTTGTATCCAGTGCCATGAAGAAGATTCTCGCCCTTATCGCGTCGCGGCTGAGATAAAGCAAAAGATTCAAGAATTATCCGAGAAAATCAAAAAAGCGGATAGTATACTCTCAAACGCATACAATAAAGGCGTTGAAGTGAGTGATCCAAGATTCAGATTGCAAGAAGCCGATACTTTACTGGTTATGGCTCGAAATTTAACTCATAGCTTGTCTTTGGAGGCTATTGAGGAAAAAATCAGAGAAGGCGAAGAGGTGACAGCTGAAGTGACTAAGGAGGGAGAAGCTGCCTTAAGAGAAGCCAATTTGAGAAGAACAGGATTGGTGATTGCAACTTTTTTTGTCTTTGTCTTAGCCGTAGGCCTTTTTCTCAAAATTAGACAATTGAGCAGAAGAAGTCACTCCTAAAATACTGAATCCGACTTTTCCCAAAAAAAGCAAACAAAATTTCTCTGTAGGTTTTTCTTGAATGCGTTATTGTATGGGAAATGGAAAGACTAAAGAGAAAACCCTTTATGCTTCCATTTGGCGTGGCTTTCATGGCGCAATAAATTTAGATTTCCAGGGGAGTTCTGGCCATAAAGAACTCGATGGGGTGATGAAGATTGTAAAGAACCTGATCGGGGCCTAATCTTTTTCAAAAAGATCAAGCTGACCACTCTTCAATTTTTCTATGATTTCCTTCAGGACAGGGTATTGACGAATGAGGTCATAAGGGATATCCAATTTTTTTCCTGTGATCATGTTCTTGATTTGCAGGGCGTTGGCCAGAGCTTGACCTCGGTAATGATTGTTGGTGATTATGTAGACTTTATCGTTTTTTTTACCCAGATTTTTTATCCTTTCGATCCATTCCCCCAGTTCTCCTTTGGCGTATAAATAATTGTATCGTTCATCGCGACCCGCATCTTCTTTGAACCAGTTTTTGTAATTCCGGCCATGAAGTCTGACATAGGAGAATTGAGCATTGGTGCTGATGGCACTGGGACGAATGGAATTGTGGAATATGGGCTGATCGATATTGCAGAAGCAGACATTGTGTTCTTCAAGAAGTCCATAAAAATGAGGATTATCCCAAGAGGAATGTCTGACTTCCAAGGCCAGAGGATAATCAGAAAACAAAGCAAATAAGTTGATCAAATAGTCGTTGTTGTAGGTCGTGCTGACAAATGACCAAGGAAATTGAATAAGAATGGCCGCCAGTCGGTTTTTGGCTCTGAGAGGTTCGATGCCAAGCTTGAATTCGTCTACATCCTTCTGGGTGAAATCTTTTCTCTGATGAGTGAAGATTTGATGGAGCTTGACAGAGAAGACAAAATTCGGGAATTTATCTACTTTTTTAATCCAGGAAAGGGACATGTAGATAGCAGGAGGTCTGTAAAAAGTACTGTTTATCTCTACTATATTGATATACTGGGCTAAGAATATAAGAGGGTGAAAACCCTGGGCTTTTTTTTCGGGATAAACAATCCCTTCCCAATCTTTGTAGCTCCAGCCAGCTGTCCCGATAAAGTATTGAGTCATGAGGATTTTATTTTAAACAAATCCTTCAAAATTTCCAATTTTCAATCAACTATGGTAAGCATCTTTTTCCCGTGATTAGGGTAAATAATACTGTTTTTTAATGTAGCGGCGATTTCCATCCGTCCTCGGCAAAATACCCTCACCTTACACCATGGGCCTCGGATGGACAGAAATCGCCGTTGTTACAGATGGCTTTCCTCATTATTGAGGATAACGGAAAAAAAGATGCTTCCCCGCCTAGGTAAACATCTTATTTTCCATGATAACGGATATGTTTTTCAGGTCATGGCAGAGAGTCTTTGGGAATGGCCTCGCTCCCTTCAGATTTTTCACGCCATTCCCTCTTCGCTCTTCTCGGCGGCTGCGGAACTCGCTGCGCTCAAACATCCTCGCCGCCCGACTCCCGTCGGGTGCCCTCAAAGAGCCGATTGGCAGAAAGCCAATCGAGGGGGTTCCAAGGGGGTTTGCCCCTTTGGTCGCAGGTAAGGTTCCAACCTTACCGAGAAGGGGAGGCAGGGAGTCCNNAAGAGGCTTCCACACTTATGTAAACATCTTATTTTCCTTGTTAACTGACTATATTTCCCTCACGGAATTAGTGATGCTTCCTCAAATATCCTTGCTGAAAAAAAGATTGCCTACCGGGTTAATTTTAATTATCATGTTTAGGACCGGGCAAGGACTGTAAGAATGAAAAAACTCTTAATTACTCTTACCCTCATTTTCTTTTTGTTTATCTCTTGTCGAATAAAGCAAGATGACCTTTACACTATCGGCATTTTCCAAGTCGACGATGCTACTCATCTAAATGAAGTCCGGAAGGGTTTTCTCCGTGCATTAGAAGATGCAGAGTTGATTGATGGCACGAACATTCGGCTCATCATCAGAAACGGGATGGGAGACATCTCTGAGGTCCAGAGAATTGCCCAAGAATTCGTGAANNAAATGATTGTTCCCCTCTCGACTCCCTGTCTTCAGGCTGCTCTTCACGCCACAAGGGAAATTCCGATTGTCTTTTCTTCTGTAGCCAATCCTTATCTTGCCGGCGCTGGAAAATCAGCAGAAGTTCATCTGAGGAATGTTACTGGATTTTCTTCTAAAGGGCCGATAAAACAGAGTCTCGTTTTCCTTAAGAGAATTCTTCCCTCTGCCAAAAGAGTGGGCACTTTGTGGACGCCATCAGAAATCAATTCGGAATTTTATCTTGAGCTGGCAAAAAAGGCGAGCAGGGAGCTCAACTTGGAGATAGTAGATGTCCCGATTTCAAGCAAGAGAGAAGTTCTTCTTTCTGCCCAGGTGCTAATCAATAAGAAAATCGATGCCATGTATCAAATCTCTGACAATACTATCAATGCTTCTTTCGAAGCCATAGGAAGAGTGGCAGAAGAGAATAAAATTCCTCTTTTTGGAGGATTTATCCTGTCCACCCATCTTGGGGCTTGTGCCGCTTTAGGCTGGGACTTTTTCGATATGGGTTATAAATCAGCTCAAATCGCAATCCGAGTTAAAAATGGAGAAAGCCCAGAGAATATTCCGATTCAATATATGGACAAAGTGAGATTGTATCTCAACTTGAACGCGGCAGAAAAGCAAGGAATCAAATTTTCTGAGGATATCTTAAAAAGAGCAGATGAAATCATCGGAAGCGAAGATATCTCATCCCAGATTCCAGAATTTCTATGAAAAAATTCTTCTTTCGTCTTTTGCTTTCTATATTTTTCATTTTATTGGGATTTTTGATTTTTCTCTGCGCTTACTTTTACCGCTCTATCCCTAAAATAAAAGGGCAGCACTCGCTAGAGAGTTTAAAGGCCGAAGTTAAGATAATCAGAGATCAATGGGGTGTGCCTCATATTTTCGCTCAAAATGAGAAAGATCTCTTTTTCGCCTGCGGCTATGTCCATGCTCAAGAAAGAATGTGGCAGATGGACCTTTTCAGAAGAGCAGGATTTGGCAGGCTCTCGGAGATATTCGGCAAAAGGACTTTAGAGAATGATAAGCTGATGAGAAATTTAGGCCTCAAAGAGGCCGCCTTTAAAGATTATGAAATGCTCTCTCCTGGAATGAAAGAACTGCTTCTCTCTTACTGTAATGGAGTCAACGCTTGGATAAAATCAAGACGATGGAACTGGCCCCCTGAATTTTTACTGCTGCGATATCGGCCAGAGCCATGGCGACCAGAGAATTCTCTGATAATCAAAGAAGTGATGGCCTATCTTCTTTGCACAGATTTTCGGAGTGAAATATTGAGAGCCAGATTAGTGAAACTTCTTGGGCCCCAAAAAGCGCTTGAAATTCTAGAGTCTGGGATAGAAATTCCCTCGTTGTCGTTTGATGAAGCATCTTTTTCTGAGGAACTGGGATATCCAGCCTTACAAGCGAGTAACAGTTGGGTTCTCGCCGGAAATCGAACCGAATCTGGTAAGCCTCTCTTGGCCAACGACCCTCATCTTGAGATAACTCTCCCGCCTATCTGGTATGAGATTCATCTTAACTGCCCTTCAATCAATGTTGTCGGAGTTTCTCTCCCAGGAGTCCCCGGAGTCATCATAGGCCATAATGAGTCTATAGCATGGGGGTTGACTAGTTCGACAGCAGACGTTCAAGATCTCTATATTGAGAGATTAAATCAGGCGCAGAATATGCATTTGGATGAAGACGGATGGCATCCCGTCCTGAAGAAAGAGGAGAAAATCAAAATCAGAGGAAAGAGGGAGCCAGAGAAAATAGAGATCCTCTGGACAAAAAGAGGGCCGATCATTTCTCCCTTGGCTATAGAAAGCCAGCAACAAATTTCCTTAAGCTGGATTATATATGAGGGAGGAAAAACCTTTGAATCCTTTTATGGGATCAGCAAAGCTCAAAATTGGGATGAATTTGTGAGGGCTGTGGCTCTGTTTGATTCCCCATCTCAGAATTTCGTTTATGCGGATAAGTATGGCAATATCGGCTATTATTTGAGTGGAAAAATTCCGGTGAGACCGCCAGAGACAGCTCTTTTCCCTTTTCCTGGATGGGAAGGAAAAGGATATTGGAAAGGAGTCCTTGATGAGGTCAAAAAGCCCAATCTTTATAATCCCTCCCAAGACTTCATCATTACTGCCAACAATAAAATAACCCCGGATGATTTCCCTCATTATATAAGTTTTGAATGGGACGCGCCTTTCCGAGCCGAAAGAATAAGAGAGTTGATACTTCAAAGAGAAAAACATAGTGTGGAGACTTTAAAGAGGATCCAGAATGATGTTTTTGCTAAGAAATCCGAACGTTTTCTTCCTCTCCTTGAAGGGATCGAGGAGAAAGAAGGGAATTTAAAGGATGCTTTGACAATACTCAAACAGTGGAATTTAGAGATGAAGACTGGAAAAGGGGCTGCTTTAGCCGAAGTTTACATGAACATCCTCCATGAAGAAGTCTTTAAGGATGAATTGGGCGAAAATTTTGATAAATTTGATTCTCTTTTCAGGCGCAAAGAGGCTGGTCTGCTTAGGATACTCGACGATCCTCTCTCTCCCTGGTTTGATAAGAAGGAGACCTCTCCGATTGAGACAAGAGAGGATATCCTAAAACGCAGTTTAGAGAAGGCATATAAATGGCTGGAGGGAAATTATGGTGGGCCGGAAAATTGGGATTGGACGAAGATCCATTCCATCCATTTCAAGCATGCGCTCGGAGAAGTGCCTCTATTCAGGTTTTTTAATCGAGGCTCCTATCCGATGGACGGAAATGCCTACACGGTAAGATCTTCTTTCTCGTCAAGCTACAGGACAGGCTGGGGAGCCTCCTATCGTCAGATCATTGATTTATCTGACTGGAAAAATTCAGTTTGTGTCCTGACATCAGGGCAGAGCGGTCATTTGCTCAGCCGCTTTTACGATGATCAGATTCCTCTCTGGCTTGAAGGACTCTATCATCCTATGCTATTTGATACGGAAGATATTGGAGCCAGAGCTCGAGGAACGATGTGGTTAAAACCTCTGACAAAGAAATGAAAGAAATAATAATGAATGGTTACAATAGGGGATTAAAATGAAAATTTGTGGACTCTTAAGGGAAGAAAAAATTTTCTTAGCTTTAAAGCCAGGCGATAAAAAAGAAATTCTTAAAGAATTCGTGGCAGCTCTCAAGGAAAGAGGCTTTATCACAGATGAAAAGGCAATCCTGAATGAACTCCTTAAAAGAGAGAGCTTGGGAAGCACTGGTTTAGAAAAAGGGATTGCTGTCCCCCATGCCTTGACAGATAAGATCAAAGAACCCCTCCTTGCCTTAGCTCTCATAAGAAAAGGCGTTGATTTTGAAGCTGTTGACCGCATGCCCACCTATGTCATCCTTCTTCTTTTGGGAAACAAAGAAAATCCCGCCTATCAGCTCCGAGTCCTGGCGCATATCTGTCGGCTGATAAAAGAGACTCCAGTTGTTGAGAAAATTAAGAAGGCGAAGTCGGCCAGGGACATCTGTTCCATCTTAGAAGAAGAGGAAGAGAAGATATAATGAAGCTGTTGATACTGATTCTTAACAAAGTGGAAAAACTGGAAGAAGTCCTTGAAGGATTTCTTGAAATAGGCATAACTGGGGCCACAGTGATCGACAGCGTTGGGATGGGACACATACTCTCTGAGGAGGTTCCTATTTTTGCCGGATTAAGATTTATGTTTGTAGGAGCCAAGCCTCACAACAAGACTATCTTTTCAGCTATTAGAGATGAGAAAGAAAAGCCCGCCGTAGAGATTCTACAAAGAATACTGGGGGATTTGAGCCAGACAGGAACAGGGATTGTTTTTACTATCCCTATAGACAGAGTTGAAGGCTTAAAACCTGAAATTTAATCTTTATGAAAGCCTTTTTTGCCTTCGGGCTTCTTATACTGATTGCCTTTCTTGGTTCTCGATTCCTGTTCAGAAAAAAAAGAATCCTTGACCCTATAAATTATTTCATATTCTCTGGTCTCATCTATATCTTTTTAGGATATTTCTTAGGAAAGAATGGCTTTGATGTTTTAACTCCAGAAATATTAAAGGATTTTAATCCTCTCATCAGTTTTGGTTTGGGATGGATAGGGTTTCTTTTTGGATTTCAGCTCGAATTCCGATATTTGAGGAGATTTTCTAAGAAGTTCATTTTCCTTTCGTTTCTGCAGTTCCTTGTTGTTTTCTGTCTTGTGGGGCTTTTTTTAGCCTTGATCTTAAGATGGCTTTTCTCTTCTGAACCGTCCATTTTCCTCATTTCCATGGCTGTAGGACTGGGACTGTTGAGCACCCTAAATTCTCCCTCCCTTCTCAATGTAGCGTCCTCTATGATTCCCAAAAGAGGAAACTATTATTATCTAGCGCGATTTTTAGCCAGCGTCAGTGGATTCTGGGGCATCAGCGGTTTGGCTCTGGTTAGCTCTTTCTGGCACTCCCCTTCCAGTAGCCGGAATTCTTTTATAGAGGGGCTGATTTTGTTCTTCTCAATGACAGCTTTCTCCCTGTTGATGGGTTATCTCTTTCGTCTGTTGACCAAGAAAAAAACAACAGATCAGGATCTGTTTGTTTTCCTATTGAGTTTGGTCTTTTTTGCTTCTGGAGCTGCTTTCTTTTTTAACCTCCCTCCCCTTTGTATCTGCATGATCATGGGAATGACCTTCTCCAATCTGACTAGAATTCAAGAAAAAGTCTATCCTCTTCTCCTTTCGACAGAAAAGACGTTCTACATCATCTTTCTGATCCTTATCGGTGCTCTTTGGGAGATTCATCTTGATTATAGGATCGTCCTCTTGGTGGTTTTCTTGATCATCTTGAGACTGGTCGGGTTCTCGGCTTCTTTGCGTCCTTTGGGAGAAGCACTTCGTTTCCCTTTTCCTTTGCCCTCTCTGTTTGGGCTATGTTTTTTATCTCCAGGAGGGATATCGGTGGCTTTTGCCATCAGTATCAAATTGATTTATTGGCAGCCGTTCATCGATATATTCGTCTCTGTGGCCTTGCTTTCGATTCTCATCAGTGAACTTTTGAGTCCTTTGGCTCTCCGGAAATCATTGTTAAGGATTGAGTCCGAAGAATGAATATTCTCGTCCTGATCATTGCCTTTTTTCTTATGCTCTTTTTTAAAAGCTCCTGGCCTGCTCCATTTTCCCATCCTGATCAAAGTTCAACCCTTGCTTTTGGATTTATCATGATTTTTGCCTTCTTGATTGGCAAAAGAATATCTTTATGGAAACTTCCTCAGATAACAGGTTTTATTTTAGCAGGAATCCTTTGTGGTCCCTATATCCTGAAGCTCTTAACCTTAGGAGAAGTTGAAGATTTGCAGCTTCTGGACGGTTTGGCCTTGAGCCTGATTGCTTTGACGGCTGGGGGAGAGATGGAGATGAAAAAACTCCGGGCAACCTCGAAAACTCTCGCTTCTGTTATTTTGTTCCAAACTGTGATCATCGTAAGCGGGTTTATCCTTTTCGGCTTCGTTGGCCGCTCCTTTTTCCCTTTTTTTTCAGAAAAAACGGCAATCGAGGGATTAGTCCTTTCTCTTCTTTTAGGGATTCTGGCCACGGCAACTTCTCCCTCGACGACCATCGCCGTTATCACAGAAACGAAAGCCAAAGGGAAGTATACAGACATTATTTTGAGTGCAGCCATCGTTAAAGACTTTTTGATTATCATCCTCTTTGCTTTTTCTCTTTCCTTTTCAAAGTTCCTGACTGATCCCGTTCAAAGTTTTGATGCCACCTTTCTTTTGGAAATTCTATCAGAGATCGGCGGTTCCATAATACTGGGGATAGCGGTCGGTCTAGGCCTCATCTTTTATCTCCGGTATATCCAAAGAGAAATGACGATTTTCATACTCGCCATGGCTTTCATGACCTATCAAATTTCCCATAGTTTTGGATGGCATCCCCTTTTGGTGAGTTTGCTGGCTGGTTTTATAGTGAAAAATTTTTCATCTCAAGGGGAGAGTCTGATTTTGGCCATAGAGAAGAGCTGCCTTCCTGTTTTTATCATATTCTTTGCCATCTCTGGAGCCTCCATAAATTTGAAAGCCCTTGAGAGAAGCTGGTTATTAGCCCTCATGTTTGTAATTTGGAGAGGCCTTTTGAAATTTTCAGGAACCTATTTGGGAGGAAAACTGGTTAAAGAAGATTCAGTTATTCAAAAAAAGAGCTGGGCTGGATTCATCTCTCAAGCAGGAGTTGCGCTAGGCATGGCCATTATTATCGAGAGGACTTTTCCAGCCTGGGGAGGAGAGTTTAAAGCTCTTGTCTTGGCTCTTATAGGCATAAATCAGATTATAGGTCCTGTCCTCCTTCAGAGGTTTCTTATCAAATCGGGTGATGCGGGGAAAAAAGATTAATAAAACGAAAAGAGATATTGTCCTTTGCCAACCTGGATAGCCTTTTTGATAGCCTCGTGCGTCAGGCGAATGGCCAACGCGCAGGCTTTTTCTAGTGAATTTCCGTTGGCTAAGTAGGCCAAAAGGCTGGAGGAGAGGAAACATCCTGTTCCGTGGACTTTCTTTTCTATTTTTTTTCCTCTAAAAAAGTGAAAGTCTTTCCCGTCAAAAAGCAGGTCGATCTTATTTTGCGGCAGGTCGCCACCCTTGATCAAGCAAGGAATCTTACTGAGATCATAAATTTTTAGGGCAGCCTCTTTCATTTCTTCGATATTGTTAACCATGATGCCTGAAATCATCGAAGCTTCCTCTCTATTGGGAGTGAGAAGAGACGCTTTCTTTTTTATGTTTTTTATAAATGAGGATATACCTTCCTTTTCAAAGAGCCAGGCTCCTGTGCTGGATTTGAAGACCGGGTCTATCACTTTGGGGATTTTGGGATGATTCGATAAAATCTTGGATAAAACCTTTATGTTTCTTCTGGGGCCGATCATTCCCACTTTTATTCCAGAAAAAGAAACATCCTCGGCCAGTGTTTGGTATTGATCCCATAGAAAATCAGGAGGAAGAGAGTGGATCTTTTTGACTGCGTTTGTGTTCTGAGAAGTGAGAGAGGTCAGGATGGCCATTCCCTGGAATCCGAGGTGTTCAAAGACTTTTAAATCGAGCGAAACTCCAGCTCCAGAAGTAGGATCAAAACCTGCTATCGAGAGAAGATTTTTTTTCAAAAAAAAGAACTCCTGCCTCCGTTCATTTTAACAAAAAAATGGGGACAAAAAAATGGGGATTGTCGCCTTCAGTCCCCTTTTAGATTTACGTTTCACTGTTGATATGATAATATAGGGCGGATTAGGGATGAAAGCCAGAGCGCATATTTTTATCTCGGGAAGCGTTCAGGGTGTATTTTTTCGCGATCATACACGGAGATGGGCTTCGTCTTTGGGGCTTACGGGTTGGGTTAGAAATATGAGAGATGGGCGAGTCGAGGTCCTGGCCGAAGGCGATAAAGAGCAGATCGAAAATCTCATCAGGAGATTGGAAGAGGGACCTCCTTTAGCACAGGTCGAGAGAGCAGAGGTGAATTGGGAGAAATTTACAGGTGAATTCGATGATTTCCGTATCACATGGTTTGATTTTTAAAGAGATTGAGGAAGTCTCCATACGGAAGGGGCGAAGTTTGATGCCTGATCCGATTTTATAGATAAGAGGGAAAAGAATGCTAAAGATCAGCAAAGAGAAGCAGCCTTCAGTCGAGGTTTTTGATGGCGTTGTCCGCAAGACGCTTGCTTGTGGAAGGGATGTGTTGATGGCCAGGTTTGAATATAAGAAGGGATCAGCCGTTCCTCCTCATAAGCACGCCTACGAGCAGGTCACTACGATCCTCGAAGGTGAACAGAAGATTATCATAGAGAAGGATGAAAAAAAGCAGGAAATCCATATAAAGAGCGGAGATTCCTATATTGTTCCGGCCAATTTCGAGCACGAACAGTTGAGTCTTGCAGATTCTATCACCATAGATGCTTGGAGTCTGACCCCTTAGAAAAAAGCTAAGCGGAAATCAAAAACCTCAATTTTTAAGACTATCATCTAAAAACATTACCCTCCGGCTCCTCGAAATAGAGTTCATTTGACTCTTAAAATCATGCTTGTTTCTCGACTTGACTGTAAATCGACTCGGGAAGATAAAAAAAATACAGGCAGGAGAGAAAAGATACTTTATATGAGGGTCTAATGGGTCCTATTTTGTTCTAAAAACTTATGTCGGCAGTTATTTGAACAAAAATAATACTCTTTCCCTTCAAATATTTCTTTAATAGCGTCTTCTTTGGGAAGGTAGGTATTGCACATTTCATCTTTGACCATCATACCGGAGGGACGTCTGGGAGGCTTAACCGCTTTTTTCATTTTGCCTATAGCTCGAAAAAATTGAATAAGCTTGTAAATGACATAGAAAAGAAGGGCATAAAGAATGATCTTTATCAGAGCTGTAAGCATCTCACTAAATTTAGACGATTTGCCTTGGCATGTCAACGACAAGGGGACTCTATGATGAAAAGTGTGGTGACTGATCTTTTCGTTACAGAATCCGGTAAGTGTGGGAAGACAAAGATTTCCGGAAGCATCGTTTTTTCCGTGAATGAAGAGGCATGAGGAAAAAAGATGCTTACAAAATTTCCTTGATTGTTGGAAGAGTACAAAGTAATATGATTATGATAAAAAAGCCTTTATGCGCCACGGGCATAGGATGGATTTACCCTCATTCTTATCATCAATAAAATCATAAGGGAGCAATAATGGACTTTTTACTAACTGAAGAACAGGAAATTTTAAAAGAATCAATCAGGAATTTTGCTCAAAAAGAGATACAGCCCTTTATCAAAGAGAGTGATGAAAAAGGAGAATGGCCTGATGAGCTGACAAAAAAGTTAGCTGAGATGGGCGTGTTGGGAATCGTCATCCCGACAGAATATCAAGGAGCGGGCTACTCAAATGTCGATTATGTCATAATCTTGGAAGAAATTTCCAAAGTGGATGCTTCGGTGGGGCTGGTCGTTGCTGCCCATAACTCACTCTGTTCGAATCACCTCAACTTGTTCGGCAGCGAAGAGCAAAAAAAGAAATATCTGACTCGCCTGGCTTCTGGTCAGACTCTCGGAGCCTGGGGACTCACTGAGCCAGAGGCGGGTTCCGATGCATCAGCCTTAAGAACGAAGGCCGTAAAAAAAGACGATCATTGGGTGCTTAACGGGACGAAACTTTTCATCACCAATGGCTCTGTAGCTGAGATTTCGGTAGTGATGGCTGTCACAGATCCTAAAAAAGGCAGGAATGGTATCTCTTCGTTTATCCTTGAAAAAGGAATGGAAGGTTTTAGGGCAGGTAAGAAGGAAGACAAATTAGGAATAAGATCTGCTGATACATCAGAACTAATTCTGGAAGATGTCAAAGTTCCCGCTGAAAACTTGATAGGAGAAGAGGGGAAGGGCTATAGACAGGCTATGACCATTTTGGATGGAGGCCGAGTCAGCATCGCGGGCTTTTCATTAGGTATCGCGGCTGGAGCTTTAGAGGCAAGCCTAAAGTATTCCAAGGAAAGAGTTCAGTTCAATCAGCCTATCGCCAATTTTCAGGCCATCCAATGGATGCTGGCCGATGGGTTTACAGAACTTGAAGCCGCTCGTCTTCTCACTTATCGGGCAGCCTTCCTCGAAGACCAAGGAAAAAAGATCCCCAAAGAATCAGCCATGGCTAAGCTCTTCGCCAGTGAGTTGGCAGTGAAGGCTTCCTCGATGGCTGTTCAGATTTATGGCGGTTACGGTTTTACCAAGGATTATCCTGTCGAGAAATACTACAGGGATTCTAAGCTGGCCACTATCGGTGAAGGAACATCTGAGATCCAGCGTTGGATCATAGCCCAGAAAGTTCTTTCTGAATATTGATTACTCTATTGACTTTAACCTTCCGAATAAAAACGGACAATCAATCTCTCAAGAAATAACGAAGATAGAAACAAAAAACTAGCATGCTTGATTTAACCCAAGAAATTCTTAGAGGAAATCCTAGGGCGATCGCCAGGGCGATCTCTCTAGTGGAAAATGACAGCGGCCCTGCCCGGGAAATGATGAAAGAGATATTCCCTCATAGCGGCCGGTCCCTCATCGTCGGGATTACGGGGGCTCCTGGTTCTGGGAAGAGCACTCTGGTAGACCAGTTGATTCCATCATTCAGAAAGAGAGGAAAGAGAATTGGAATTGTGGCTGTGGATCCTTCCAGTCCCTTTAGCGGCGGAGCTATTCTGGGAGATAGGATTCGTATGATGCGGCACAGTGTCGATCCGGAAATATTCATTAGAAGCATGGCCACTCGTGGTCATCTGGGAGGACTGGCAAAGGCCACCGGAGAGGCGATTATCATTTTGGAAGCCGCAGGCAAGGACCTGATTTTAGTGGAGACAGTTGGTGTAGGCCAAGATGAGGTCGAGGTGGTTAAATTGGCCGATATTATTCTTGTTGTTTTGTTTCCTGGATCAGGAGATGAGATCCAAATCTTCAAGGCAGGAATCATGGAGATTGCCGATCTCTTTGTTCTCAACAAGGCTGATTCTCCAGAGACAGATAAAGTCGAGAGGCAGCTCAAAGCAGTGCTGGAGTTTGGCTCGGCAATTGAAGAGGCTACACCGGTTGTTAAGACTGTTGCCACTGATGGGACGGGAGTGGAAACGTTAATTAACGAAATCAACCGGCTCATCTCAGATAAGGACCAGGCTGAGCGGGAATACCGGAAAAAAAGGCTGATATCTTGGATGCTAAGAGATATTATAACGGAAAAAGTTTATCAAGCTGTCAGTAGCAAAGTCCGAGAATCTGAGTGGGAGGAGGTTGTTGAAAAAATTTATAAAAGAGAGATTGATCCCTATACCATAGCTGAAGACATAATGAAGAGGATGAAAGGAACATAGGTATATAAGGCTTGTTTCTTCTTTTTATCTTCTTATCTTCAAATTGCCAGGGAAAAATTAGCAGGGGATGAATACGGCTCCGAATTCTTTTACTCTTCTGAGTAGAGAATCATGACCCACTTGGCAAACGCTCTGGCCTCCTCTAAGTCATCCTCATCAGGATGAGTGTAGGCCGATGGGGCCATCTCCAGCCAAGCTCTGTGTTCTGGAGATTTCTTCAGTACCTCCAGTGCTGCTGGTGAGACTCTTCCTCGGCAGGAAAAGGTGCTTAAAACTTTGCCTTTAGCAGCTAACACTGTCGCATGCTCAATAGCTTCTCTCGAGAGACGGCTTCCTGTATGGGACCCGTGAGTGGAGAAGAAGGCGATTGTCTTTCCTTGGGGCATCTCTTTTAGAAAATTTTCCATTTTGAAGGGAACGCTGTGAGAATGTACGGGAAAGCCGATAAACAGAAGATCATACTGATCAATATCTTCAACTTCGTCGATTGGCTGGAGAGATTTGTTGCCTTCTATAGATTCGTAAATGGCTTCAGCTATTTTTTTTGTGTTTCCTGTCAGGCTAAAATAAGTGACTAGAATTTTTACCATTGGATATCCCTCTTCATAATCAAATCTTTTTTCCTCTTTTTAAGAGGAGAGTTGTGACATTCAAAAAAGCTTTTGATAGAGAATGAGTTATTTTTCCATAAATACAAAAAAAATGCCAGTTCCTTGACTTTAATTTTATGAGGGGAGGGTTATCAGAATCTTTGTTCCCTTGTTTTGCTGACTGGAGACACGAATGGTACCGCCATGACTTTCAATGATACTTTTTGCGATAGGGAGCCCCAAGCCTGTCCCAACGTCTTTTGTTGAGAAATAGGGATCAAAAATCTTTTTCAACAATCCTCTTCTTATTCCTGCTCCTGTGTCAATAATCTCTAGCCTGATTCTCCTCTTTTCTTTCGATACATTTATTTTTATTTCGCCTCTATTCTTAATAGCTTCTATGGCATTGGTTAGAATATTCCTTATCGCTATTTTCAGTCTTGATTCGTCTCCCTTCAAGCTGAAATTTTTTCCCACATAGACCTCTTTGAATCTGATCCTGTCGGAAAGGACTTTTTTATAAGGATCAACAGTTTGCTGAATGATTTTTTTGAGGTCGATCTGTTCCTTATGGATTGGGATTTCTTTGGAGAATTCTAGGAATTCCTGAGCAATTTTTCTTAGATTTTCCACTTCCTTGATGATGTAAGAAGCGGATTCTTTCAGAATACGATCCAGATCCTCTGGCTTGTCCTCATACACTTTTAAGATGTGCTCTGCCGACAGTTGGATAGGAGTGAGAGGGTTTTTTATTTCGTGGGCCACTTTGCGAGCCATCTCAGCCCAGGCCACTTTTTTGCTCATTTCCGCCAGTTCCTGTTGATGTGTTCTAAGGTTTCTGACCATGGTGTTGAATCCGTTGATCAGCGTTTTCATCTCATCTTTGGGTTTGTGCTCGATAGCTATCTCCAGATTCCCCAGACTCACTTTCTTTGTTCCGTCCAGAAGATTCTTTATCGGAGTGACGATCGTGCCACCTATGCCTCGGGCGAAAAAGAGGACCAGCGCCAAAAAGAAAACTGAGATGAAAAACAAAAACTCAATCAGTTCTTCGGTTGCGACTGAGATTTCTTGCTGTTCCAGAGGGAAAGGAAGAGAAATTAGCAGTTGGCTTTGGCCGAGGACATAGGGAATTGTTAAAGTATGGAAAGAATAATCACCGATTTTTTGTGTCTGAGTATAGAAAGGATTGTTTTCATACTGGATTTTATAATAGATTTCTCCATCGATAAGCTCAGGGAGGAGACCGGAATCAAAAAATTCTCTTCGGCTGGAGGAGATGAGCCTTCCATCTTGATAGAGATTCACATCATTAGAGATTGTGGAGCTTATCCAGAGGACAACATTTTCAGGGGGAAGCCTAGGAAATGTCTGCTCTCGCTGTTGAAAAAACACGTAGTCTTCCATGACGCGCTGGGCAATATTGGCGTGGATTTCGGCTTTTTCTCTGAACTGCTGAGCGAAGATACGACTGAAGAAACTCCGGGTGAAGAAAGTGAAAAGCAGAAGAGGAATCACGGCGACAATAAAAAAGGAAATATAAACTCTATTAGAAAAGGAATAGAAAGGATTTTGAAATTTTCTTTTCCCGGAAAAAGCCAAGAGCAGAATGAGAATAAAGACAGAAATGACAAGGTAGAAAAAGAACAGCTTAAGGAATTCGACAGAATAGTCCAGAAAACTTTTTATGGGTAGAAAGAGAGAGTATATTCTGTTGTTATATTTGAAATAATAACATTTATAATTTTTATTTCTATCCTGGAAGGTCGACCATAAAAAATCGCTTGATGTATTGATTTTTGATAATGGGAGTGACGGGATACCTGATGATATTTTGTTAGGATTAAATAGCAATTTTCCGTCTAGATCGAAGATGGCAAATCCGAGATCAAATTGATTGAGAGAAGGAATAGAAGAGACTCGCAGAAGTTCAAAATAAGGATTGGCAGAGTAAAGGAAAGGGAGCATATTATAGTCGATGGACAGATATAGGGTCATTCTCCCAAGATATTTTTCTTCTGCAGCCCAGTCTTTGTAAGCTATCAGGAAATCTCTTTCTCTTCCTAGAAAGGGAATATTTTGCCGAAGAACGGTCCAATCTTGGCTGCGGGGGAGCTCATAATCAAGTTGAAAGAGTATGGGGACATTCATAGAGAACCGAGATAGGAGGGCTTTCTGCGGACCCCATATTTCCAAGCTGGAATACCAGTTGAATTTTGCGATCAGAGTTCTTTCCCACAGACTATGAGCAAATTCTGGCTGTTGACGGTTTTGCAAGAAAGAGATAATCGCATCTTCCCTTGTTTCTATTTGGGTCAGAGATTGAGTGATGAGAAAGTTTCCCCAGTCTTCCTGGGATTTGATGATGTTATGGAGAGAATGCTGGATGAGCGATCTGTTCCGGACAGTGGTGTAAAGATGAAGAGAGGCATAAATAAAGAAAACGCCTAAAAGAAAGGAAGCGAAGAGGACTTCTTTTCTCCGGCTTAACTTTGGATAGGAGGCAAAAAGAAAAATGAGGACAATGACGGCCGCCTGACAGCCAAAAAATAGAGGAAAATATCTCCCTCGCAGCAGATAAACATAAGCTGCAAATTCCAAAATAAAGACGACAAAAGTTAAGTATAAATTTCGGGAATATTGAGCGAAAATCCTCATTCCCAGGAAAATGGCCAGAAAGAAGCTGAGAAAAAAGAAAATAATGCTTAGATGAAGAAGAAAGAAAGAAAAATGGAAAGTGAAGCGTAACAAATTAAGATTGGAATGGAAAACAAGGCGAGACAGAATTTCCTGAAAGATGAAGATGAAGCAGAGAGAGATGGCGATGAGGACAATATTGGTTCCTATGGTGAGAGGTAGAGGCAGGATCTTCTTTTTAATTTTGAGGCGGCCTTGAGAGTAAATCTGGAGGCTTAGGATGACCATGAAAAGAAAAAGAGATGTCAGGAAAATATCAGCCGGGGACTTCGACAGCCCCCAAAGGGATATAAAGCTAGAGGCTGAAGGCGAGAAGATGGCAAGAGATTGGATTTTTTCCAAATGGCTCAAGGGCAAAAATAGAGTTCTGAGTCCGATGAGGATGAGAATCACGGAAAACAAGGTTAAAAGTTTCTTTTCTTTGTTAAAAGAGGATGTTTTCAAGAGATAGAGAAGAAGGAAGATTAAAGAGAGGCCAAAGAAGATATAGAAAAGAAGTTGTATATTTTCTTTTTGATCAGTAAGTCTAGCAGAGAGCGAGGGAGAGCTGAGGGTTACCCTGGCAACGATCTGTTCTTTTTCATCTCTTAGTGGGAAAAATATCGTTTGAACTTCATCCTGTAGCCTTGGCTGTCCGATATATTCATCTTCATGCCTGGCAAAAAAATTTTCAAACCCAGATACATCTTCCCTGAAATCGTGGTAATAGATGATACAGTTGCGTAATAATTCGGGTTTGAGAAATTGGTATTGTTTGAGATAAGGCGTCTTGAATAGAGGCGTAAAGGCCAAAAGACGGTAAAAGGCAAGATAATGGCCCTTGTTGACGCTTTGGAAAAAGACGAAATAGATAGAGGCCTTATCTTGGATAAGAAGCGAAGTTTCCTGGAGCATAAGAGGCTTCTTCTTTTTTCCCTCTTGAAGTATCGTCTTTAGATCGATGACATTGCCATACCACAAGATCAACTTTCCTTGTCGGTTGCAATAGGCAATCCCTTCTTTTTCTTCATCAAGATTAGATTTTTGGAACAGGGCAAAAATTTCATTTCTATTCTCTGGAAACGAGGAACTGAGGAGGGTTCTTTGCTTCTGTTTTGTACTGTTGATCAGGGTAGTAAATTCGGATTTTATGGCCTTAACCTGACTTCTCAACTGGGCCAGGCTTTTCTGATAGTACTGGGAAGAGACGAAAGCAGGAAGGATAAGACGAAGGCAAAGAATAAGCGCAGACGCGATGAAGGTTAGAGCAAAGCCGTAAAAAAATGGATTCCTTTTGGCAGAGGCGATAGAAATTTTCAAATTTTTTCAGCCTTGATTTCTATGATCTTCCAACGGCCTTTAGAATTTTCGTCTCTTTCTATAGGCCTATTTGGTGGAGATTGCATTTCTGGAAAGCTTTCGTTTGATAAATAAAAGAAGACATGGAAAACGTAAAGATTATTATTTTTCTTGTTTTTGAAAGACCATCTGGATTTGAAGATGTAATTAGCTTGCTCAGCTATTGGAGGAAGGGAGCTTTCTGAATAAAATTCGAAGGTTAAAAAATTAGAGAAAATTCTTTTGAAAAGGAAGTAGGCTTGTTGGTTAGAAAGCTGATCAGAAAAGGAAATGGGCTCAGGAAGAGAGATGTTTATAAAGCTTCT
>JABAOF010000204.1_pt6 | contig 25262 bp, 20 predicted proteins | sample 7062171 | NCBI WGS metagenome assembly JABAOF01 (sample SAMN14538628, study PRJNA623070) | marine sediment metagenome | biome: marine biome [ENVO:00000428]; feature: marine pelagic biome [ENVO:01000023]; material: deep marine sediment [ENVO:00002113] | place: India: Gulf of Khambhat ...
CTCGCCGCGCTGGAGATTGCGGCTGAGAAGGGCCTGGATTTGCCCATTGTCTATAATTGCGGCGGCTATGAGTCTGTAGAGGCCCTGCGGCTGTTGGACGGGATTGTGGACATCTACATGCCGGACGCGAAATATGGCAATAATGAATCAGGCAGGCGGCTGTCCCGAGTGCCGGATTATTGGGATCGCTGCCAGGAGGCTCTGGCGGAGATGCACAGACAGGTGGGAGATCTGGTCATTGACAAGAGCGGTGTGGCACAGAGGGGTCTGCTGGTCAGGCACCTGGTTTTGCCCGGCGATCTTTCCGCAACGAGAGAGGTAATGACCTATCTGGCCGCGCTCAGCCCGAACACCTATGTGAATGTGATGTCTCAGTATAGACCTTGTCACCATGCAGACGAAGTTGATGAAATCAACCGGCCGCCGACGCGGGAGGAGTATCATAGCGCGGTGGAATGGGCGCTGGAGGCGGGGCTGCGGCGGCTTGATGAGAAGTTTTCGTTTCTCTGATGTGGAAGAGAAACCCGCGGGCTACAGATGAAGCGTAAAGAGCAAAGAGAAAAAGCCCGGCAACGCGAGCCTGAGAAAAAGGCCCGCGACGCCGCAACCGCTTTTACCGGGAAAGCAGACTTTCGCGCGCCTCTGATGGTAGGGATCATTCTCTTTGCCTGCTATGGCTACTTCTTCTATTTGTGGGCCAACTGGAACATCAATAGCCGGCTCGCCCTTACTCACTCCATTGTGGACAAAGGCACACTTAACATTGACGCTTACCACGCGAGGAAAGCTACCTTTACCTTGGACAAGGCCTACTACAAAGGGCACTACTACTGTGACAAAGCGGTGGGCGCCTCCTTTCTGGCGGTACCGACCTATTGGCTCTACCGGCAGATAGCACCCGCCCGCGGCGGCTCCGAGGAGGTCAGGGCCTATCGAGGGTTGATAGGTAATTATCTCATCAATCTTTCCGCTACAGTCATCCCTTCAGTGATTGCGGGGGTGCTTTTCTTCTTCCTTTTGGGCTATTTCACACCCGCCACTGCGCCGCGGGTGTGGCTTACGCTTGCCCTTGGCCTGGGCACTCTGATTTTCCCCTATACCAGCATGTTATTTGGGCATCAAACCGCAGGCGCGTTTGGGTTCATAGCCTTTTTCATTCTCTTTCGAATGCGCCGCAAGGGATGGTCGGCATGGGGCGCTTTGGGTGCAGGCGTTCTCGCGGGATATGCTTTGATAACCGATTTTCTCGCTGTAGTGGTTGTATTGGGACTCTTCATATATGCGGCGCTGACCGTCTTTCAAAATAAAGACCGTTCTCTGCGATCCAGGCTGCTTATCTTCACGCCGTTTTGTCTCGGGGTGCTTCTGCCCCTGCCTTTGCAGTTGTGGTACAACTGGGCCTGCTTCGAGAACCCCTTCGCTTCCGCTTATCGCTATGAGGTCGTTGAGGCCTTCAGAGTCGGTATGAGCAAGGGGTTTATGGGCATCACATATCCAAGATTGGAAGCCCTTTACCAATTGACTTTCGGCCCCCGTCGAGGGCACTTCTATGGATCGCCGTTCCTGCTCTTCATGATACCGGGAACCTATATTATGATCCGCCAGCGAACCTTCCGCCTGGAGGCCCTGGTGTGTGTCGGGATCGCGTTATTCTCCATACTGCTAAACTCCGCGTACTATCTGTGGTGGGGTGGAGCCGCCTATGGAGCCCGCTTTTCCATCGTCGCCGTGCCGTTCCTGGCGCTGCCGGCATTTTTCGCTATGCCTCACGCTCGTCGCGCCTTCAAACTTCTGGCCGTTACTTCCATCATCTTCAACGGCGTAGTCATAATGACGACTCCCCTCATCGGCGAGGGGTCTCCCAACCCCATTTTCGAAGGCGCCATACGCAGCCTTTTCAAACCCGATCCTCTGTTCAAATTCAATTTCAACCTGGGGATGTCCCTGGGCGTCCACGACTGGCGCTCTTTGCTTCCCCTCTTCGGCTTCTTGGGCCTTTGTTTAGTCTACCTGCGTTCCCTGCGCCTACCTTGATGCAAACAACTGTTTCTTAACCCCTTGACCTCCCGCTTAGAATTGTCTTCTTCCGTTTGTCAGCCAGTGCGAACAATTTCAGAATCCCAAAGACCTTGACAATGTGGATATCAAGGTATATTATATTGAGGAATTAGCTAGGCTGAGGAATATAGTATAAGGCCTTGAGCAAATACTGACTTTCTGGAGGATGAGCAGATGCCGAAAGTAATCGGGATAGACTTGGGTACCACCAACTCTGTGGTGGCCGTGATGGAGGGAGGAGACCCGGTGGTGATCACCAATGCCGAGGGGAGCAGGCTGACTCCGTCGGTAGTGGCCTTCCCCAAGAGTGGGGAACGACTGGTTGGCCAGATGGCCAAACGCCAAGCGGTCATCAATTCGGAGAATACTGTCTACTCCATCAAGCGTTTCATGGGACGTCGCTTCCAGGAGGTTGAATCCGAGCGCAAGATCGTCTCCTATGAGGTAAGCCGGGGCCAGAATGATATGGCGATGGTGAAAGTCCCGATACTGGACAAGGAGTATACGCCTGAAGAGATCTCGGCGATGGTCCTCCAGAAGTTGAAGAGCGATGCCGAAGCTCACATTGGCGAGCCCGTGAAAAGGGCGGTCATCACCGTGCCCGCCTATTTCAATGACGCGCAGCGTACGGCCACGAAGACCGCCGGCGAAATCGCTGGTCTTGAGGTGTTGAGGATCATCAATGAGCCGACCGCGGCTTCGCTTGCCTATGGGCTGGAGAAGAAGAAAGAAGAGACCATTCTAGTCTGGGACCTGGGAGGCGGAACCTTCGATGTCTCCATCCTGGAGGTGGGCGAAGGCGTTTTCGAGGTGAAGTCCACCAATGGTGACACCCATCTGGGTGGAGATGACTGGGATGAGCGGATCGTCAATTACCTGGCGGATGATTTCCAGAAGACGCAGGGGATTGATTTGCGCAAAGACCGGCAGGCACTGCAGCGGCTGCGTGAGGCCGCGGAGAAGGCAAAGGTGGAACTCTCCACCACGGTACAGACCTATCTTAACCTTCCGTTTGTCACCGCCGATGAGAGCGGCCCCAAACATCTGGATATGAACCTGACGCGGGCGAAATTTGAAGAATTGACCGCGGATTTGTTGGAGAGAATGGTAGGACCTTTCCATCAGGCTCTCGCCGATGCCGGCATAGAGGCATCGGCCCTGGATGAGATAGTCCTCGTGGGCGGAGCAACCAGAATGCCGGCGGTGCAGGAATTGGTGCGCAGGCTTACCGGCAAGGATCCTCATAAGGGAGTTAACCCGGATGAGGTGGTTGCCATGGGCGCGGCCATTCAGGCCGGGGTCCTTTCCGGTGAAGTAGGGGACATTGTACTGCTCGACGTGACCCCACTCACCCTGGGAATCGAGACTCTGGGCGGAGTGATGACCAAACTCGTGGAGCGCAATACCACCATTCCGACGAAGCGAAGTCAGGTCTTCACCACCGCGGCCGACGGTCAAACCGAGGTGGAGGTACATGTGCTTCAAGGAGAACGGGAGATGGCGCGAGATAACCGCACCCTGGGACGCTTCCATCTCACCGGAATTCCTCCCGCGCCGCGAGGGATCCCGCAGATAGAAGTCTCCTTTGACATTGACGCCAATGGCATCTTGAATGTCGGGGCAAAGGATACGGCGACCGGCCGGGAACAGAAGATCACCATCACCGGCGCCTCCCAACTGGATAAGACTGAAGTTACCAGAATGGTCACGGAAGCAGAAGCGCACGCGGAGGAGGATCGCAAATACCGCGATGAGGCTGAAGTTCGCAACCGCGCCGATGCTCTAGTGTACAGCACAGAGCGAAACTTGAAGGAACTCGGAGAGAAAGTGCCTGAGGATATGAAGGTTCAGGTGGAAACCGCGCTGGAATCCGTCAAGACCGCTCTCAAGGACGGGGATACCGGCCGCATCCGCCAGACTTCGCAGGAACTGGAGCAGGTCTCCTACAGACTATCCGAGATTCTATATCAGCAGGCGGCTGCAGGTGCACAAACCGCAGCCGGCGCGGAAACCGAATCCGAGCCTTCTGCACCATCAGAGGAGGGAGAAGGCGGAGATGAGGGAGTAATCGATGCGGAATTCAAGCAGGAGGAGTAATCGAACGGTTTGATTCCTGCGAAAGGAGTGTCGAGTAATGAACTTGATGCATTGGGACCCTTTTGGCGATTTGCGTACTCTGCGAGAACGGGTGGATCGGCTTTTTGAAGAGAGCCTTGCGCGTTCCCCTCATCAAGAGCCGGTGACCATCCACGCCTGGTCCCCTGTAGTTGATATCTACGAAGTCCCCGACGCCCTCGTGGTGGAAGCCGAACTGACGGGGATGAAACAGGAAGACGTAGACATCGAACTGACCGGAGACACATTGACAATCAAGGGCGAACGCCAGCCGTCACCGGAGCGGGAATTTCTGCGCCAGGAGCGCAGTTATGGCGCCTTCCAGCGTGCCTTCACTCTGGGAGTGCCGGTAGATCAGACGAAGGTCAAGGCGCGCTATCGGGACGGGCTTTTGGAAATTACCCTCCCCAAAGCGAAACAGGCGCGACCCAAACAGGTGAAGATTGAGGTAGGTTAGGCGTTTTCCGCGGGAATGAAGAAGAATGAACGGTAAAGATTATTACGCCATTTTGGGTATAGACCGCAATGCCACCGATAAGGAGATAAGAAGCGCCTTTCGGAGGCTGGCGAAGAAATACCACCCGGACAGGAACAGCAAAGACCCGAGCGCGGAGGCCAAATTCAAGGAGGTGAACGAGGCCTACAGCGTTTTGCGCGACAAAGAGAAGCGTTCCCAGTATGACCGCTTTGGCACAGTGGGGCAGGCCTGGCAGCAAGCCGGCGGTCCGGGCGGATATACCCATGTCTATACTGACGGGGAAGGTTTCGACGCCGGCGGGCTGGGAGATCTCTTCGAGACCTTTTTCGGCAGCCGCCGACGCGCCCGCCCCGGCCCGACGAGAAGAAGACAAGACATCTCCTATCCCATCGAATTGACACTGCGGGAAGCCTTCGCCGGCACAACGCGAAGCATCACTCTCAATGTGACTGAGGCTTGCTCCGCCTGCAGAGGCAAGGGCGCCTCCGGCAATGGAATCCGCACCTGCTCCTCTTGCGGAGGCAGCGGACGACCCTCCAACCGAGGAGGTATTTTCACCCTTTCCGACGCGTGTGAGGCCTGTGGAGGCCGGGGGGAAGTAATCGTCTCACCCTGTCAGACCTGCCAGGGAAGAGGAGAGGTGCAGAGACCCCGCCGTTTGGAAGTCAAGATACCCGCGGGTGTGGCCGAGGGACAGAAGATCCGCGTCGCCGGACAGGGACCGGGGGGAGGAGATATGCTTCTTGTTGTGAATTTGAAGCCCGATCCGTTCTTCTCCAGAAAGGGAGATGACCTCTGGTGTGAAGTGCCGATAACCTTCCCGGAGGCGGCCCTTGGCGCCGAGATACAGGTGCCTACCCTGAACGGCAAAGTGAAGGTTAGCATTCCGCCGGAGACTTCCTCAGGACAGGCGCTGCGGTTGGGTGGTTTGGGATTTCCCAAGTCCAAGTCCTCAGCGCAGGGTGACCAGTATGTGAAGGTTCGCATAGTAACACCTAAGCAACTGAAGTCGGAAGAGAAAGAACTCATCCGGCGATTGTCCGAAATGCGGCCCGAGAAGCCCGACAGGGGCCGGGTTTGAAAGGCGAGAGAAGACAATGAGAATGCGTGAACCAACGGCAGACGAGCCTGTATATATAATCAGTATCGCAGCCCGCCTGGTGGGCATGCATCCCCAGAGCCTTCGACTTTATGAACGCAAAGGCTTGATCCGTCCCGCCCGCCTTGGGAAGAAGCGGCTCTACTCGGAACGGGACATCCAGCGGCTTCGCCACATACAGCAACTCACCCAGGACCGGAGCGTAAACCTGGCGGGGGTGCGAGTGGTCTTCGAGTTGCTGGAGAAGATGGAGGCCCTGCGCAGCCAGATGGAGGCGCGCATGGAGGCCCTGGAGGCCGAACTCCGTGAGGCGGAAGCAGCGGAATAGGAGGGGAAGACAGAGATGGACTTCAGCAAATTCACTGATAAAGCAAAAGAGGCGCTGGCGCTTTCCCAACAGGTGCTGGCCCGCTATCAACATACTCAACTCGATCTTGAACACCTGCTGCTTGCCTTGCTGGAGCAGCCGCAGGGTGTGAGCGCGCAGATACTTGAGCGTCTGGGGGCTGATCGCGCGCAAATCCAGCGCGGCGCGGAAGAACTCCTGGCGCGCACCCCCAAAGTGACGGTGCAGGGCGGTACCGCGCAGATTTATGTTACTCCGGCGCTGCAGCGGCTGCTGGAGGAAGGAGCGCGGCAGCAGGCGCAGAGGCTGCATGATGAATTCATCGCGGTGGAACATCTCTTCCTCGCTTTACTTGCGGAGGGGCAGTCTGCGGCCGGCAAACTGCTGCAGGAGGCGGGCATTACACGGGAGGCGGTGGACCGCGCGCTATTGGAAATCCGCGGGGGACACTCGGTGAGAGATGAGGGCGCGGAGGCGCGCTATCAGGCCCTGGAGCGATTCAGCCGTGACCTCACGGCGATGGCGAAGGAGGGGAAACTGGACCCGGTGATCGGCAGGGAAACCGAAATCCAGCGTGTCATCCAGGTTCTTTCAAGACGCACGAAGAACAATCCCGCGCTCATTGGTGAACCAGGGGTTGGAAAGACCGCGGTGGCTGAAGGCCTGGCCCAAAAGATTGTTGATAATGAAGTCCCTGCAACCCTTAAAGACAAGCGCATTCTGGCTCTGGACCTAGGCGCGCTGGTGGCCGGTTCCAAGTTTAGAGGTGAGTTCGAAGAGCGGCTGAAAGCCGTGATGGATGAGATACGCAAAGCCCAGGGTGAGATAATTCTCTTCATAGATGAACTCCACACCGTGGTAGGAGCGGGCGCCGCGGAGGGGGCGATTGATGCCTCCAACATGTTGAAGCCGGCGCTGGCGAGGGGAGAATTGCAGTGCATCGGGGCCACCACCCTCAATGAATATCGCAAACATATAGAGAAGGACGCGGCCCTGGAGCGGCGTTTCGCACCGGTATATGTGGAGGAGCCATCGGTGGAGGATACCATCGAAATCCTGCAAGGTCTGAGGCCCCGCTATGAAGAGCACCACCATGTGAAAATCGAAGATGAGGCCCTGAAGGCGGCGGCGCAGCTATCCGCGCGTTACCTCAGCGAACGCTTCCTGCCGGACAAGGCGATAGACCTTGTGGATGAGGCCGCTTCAAAGAGACACATCGAATCCGTCTATCTACCGCCGGGCCTAGCGCGGCTGGAGAAGGATTTGAACCGTCTGGAATCGGAGCGGGAGGCGGCGGCCCTGCGCCAGGATTACGAAAAGGCCGCCAGTATCAAGCAGGAAATTGAAAGCCTGCGCCTCAAACTCCTCGAGGAACAGCAGAAATGGCAGGCACAGAGCGGCGGCGTTGATTCCACTGTGACGGCTGATGATATTGCGGGCATCATCTCCCAATGGACGGGTATTCCCGCTTCCAGGATGTTCGAGGCGGAGGCATCCAAACTGCTGCACATGGAGGAGCGTCTGCACCAGCGGGTGATCGGCCAGGAGGAGGCGATCCGCGCGGTGTCGGAGGCGATCCGCCGCACCCGCGCGGGCCTGAAAGATCCCAAGCGCCCCATCGGGTCTTTCATCTTCCTGGGGCCCACCGGAGTGGGAAAGACCGAACTCGCCCGCACCCTGGCGCAATTCCTCTTCGATGATGAAGAGGCGATAGTGCGGATCGATATGTCGGAATACATGGAGCGGTTCTCCGTCTCCCGGCTCATCGGCGCACCTCCGGGTTATGTGGGTTATGAAGAAGGCGGTCAACTTACTGAAGCCGTTCGCCGCCGTCCCTATCGGGTAGTGCTCTTCGATGAAATAGAGAAGGCGCACGCGGATGTCTTCAACATCTTGCTGCAGATTCTCGAGGACGGCCGGCTCACCGATGCTGCGGGGAGAGCGGTTGATTTCAAGAACACGGTCATTATCATGACCTCCAACGTCGGCAGCATGCACTCCGAGGCGGCGATCGGGTTCGAGCGCCGCGAAGGTACTGATTATGAGAAGATGCGCTCGCGGATGCTGGAGGAACTGCGAGGCACAATGCGGCCCGAACTCCTCAATCGCATTGATGAAATCATCGTCTTCCATCCTCTGGGCGAAAAGGAGATCGAGCAGATCGTTGACCTGATGGTGAACCGGGTGGCGGATTCTCTCGCCGACCGGGGGATGAAACTGCGTCTGTCGGAGGCGGCCCGCAAACTCCTGGCGGAGAAGGGCTTTGACCCGGTTTATGGTGCAAGGCCCCTGCGAAGGACGGTACAGCGGTTGGTGGAGAATCCGGTCTCCAAGGGTATTTTGGAGGGCCAGTTCCGCGACGGGGACACAGTCGTTCTCGATGTCGAGGACGGCAATATCGTCCCCCGCCTGCTGGTATCCGCAGGAGGAGAGAAAGATTAGGCTTTCCCTCACAGAGTATCTCCAAACAAACAGGTTTTGACCAAGAGAGAGCGAACCACCTAACACATAGAATCAACCTGATCCCAGGGGGAGAGAGATGGACCCGCGGCACCGTTTTTTCGCTTTTGAGGAGCTGCATCGAGAGATGGAGCGATTCATCGGGGAAGCCGAAGGACGCCGTCGCGTCGCGGGCTTCTTCTGGGAGAGGATCTGGCGACCCCGCTTCAACCTCTACGATAGTGATGAAGAGATCGTTATCCTGGTTGACCTGGCGGGGATGAAGAAGGAAGACCTCGACATCCACTGTGATGCCCGTACTGTTTATCTGCGGGGAGAGCGGGAAGACCCTATCCCCTCCGCGGCAAAACGCTGTCATCATCTGGAAATCCCCTTGGGCCCCTTTGAACGAGAGATTCATCTGCCCAGCGTGGTTGATCCCGCGCGCGTTGCGGTGAGTTATGAGCACGGCTGGCTGGAGATTCATCTGCCCAAGGCGGAACGGATACGTGTTCCAATTGAGGAATCCGAGGCACAAGATGGCTAAGGCCCATTTCAAGCACACAACTGAAGAGTCTCTGGGGGACGAGCCAGCGCTTCGTCCCCCAGACCCCCTCACCCGCGTTCAAAGTTACTGAAGGAGATTACTACCTGCGCTAGAACTCCGGAGCGTGAGTAAGAGGCGGAGGGCTGACGCAGGAAGCAAATGATAAAAGCCCGGAAACAAGGGTGAATTGTTCGCAGCGTATATGTCAGTACCGAGAAAAAGGCAGAAGATGGCTGACGAAGAGAAGAAGGGAACAGCAAGAGAAGAGTCCGAACAGACTCTCGGCCTCCAGATGGGTCGGCCGGAGACAGTGGAACTGCCGCAGGAACTGCCCATTCTGCCGGCCTCTGATTTGGTCATATTCCCCTTTTCGCCGGTACCGCTCTCCATCATCAAACCTCGTTCCCTCAGCCTGATGCAGGAGGCCTCTGCGAAAGGCCGGCAGTTGGGCGTAGTGGGAGTGAAGCAGAAGGAGGAGGAAGAGCCGGGTCCGGACAATCTTCTCGAGATAGGCACCGCGGTTCGAATCGTGCAGATGCTGAACATGCCGGACGGGAGCATCCGCGCTCTGGTGCAAGGGCTCGCTCGCATAAAGATCGGACCCTATACCCAGACCGAGCCTTACCTGCGCGCCAATATCGAGAAACTCGAAGAAACCCTAGAGGACTCGCCGGAGGTACAAGGCCTCCATCGCAATCTCCTCTCTCTGTTTCAGAAGGCCGCAGGCCTGGCTCCCTATCTCAGTGAGGAGATGTTCCTGGTCGCCTCCAATCTAGACAACCCCAGCCAGTTGACCGATTTCGTCGCCACCCACCTCAACCTCCAGACCGATGAGCGCCAGGGCCTTCTGGAGTCGCTGGATGTCGCCGATAGGATGACGAAACTGACCCGCTACCTGAATCGGGAGTTGGAGATACTAGAGATCGGCTCCAAGATTCAGGCAGACATGAAGGGCCAGATGGACAAGGCGCAGAAAGAGATCTTCCTGCGCTCTCAGATGAAGGCGATCCAGAAGGAACTCGGTGAGGAAGATGAAGTCACGCAAGAGATAAATGAACTCCGCCAGAAGATGGAAGCGGCGGACCTCTCCCCCGAGGCCACCAAAGAGGCGGAGCGGGAACTGGAGCGCCTCAGCCGGCTGCATCCGGCCTCTCCGGAGCGGGCGGTGTCACGCACCTATCTGGATTGGCTTATAGAACTACCCTGGACGAAAGGCACTGAGGATCAGATAGATTTGAAAGAAGCCACCGCCATCCTGGAAGCTGACCATCATGATTTGGAGAAGGTGAAAGAGCGGGTCATCGAATACCTCGCCGTGCGCAAACTGAAACAGGATATGAAGGGCCCCATCCTCTGTTTCGTGGGGCCTCCCGGAGTGGGCAAGACCTCCATGGGTCAATCCATCGCGCGGGCGACAGGCAGGAAGTTCGTGCGACTTTCCTTGGGCGGGGTTAGGGATGAGGCGGAGATTCGAGGACACCGCCGTACTTATGTGGGAGCCTTGCCGGGGCGCATTCTCCAGGGAATGAGGAAGGCGGGTTCGAACAACCCGGTCTTCATGTTGGACGAGGTGGATAAGATAGGTGCGGACTTCATGCGTGGCGACCCCAGCGCGGCCCTGCTGGAAGTTCTGGATCCGGAGCAGAACAAGGCCTTTGAGGATCACTATCTCGCGCTGCCCTTCGACCTCTCCAAGGTAATGTTCATCACCACTGCGAATCTGATGGACCCGATCTTGCCCGCGCTGCGGGATCGTATGGAGATCATTCCTCTCCCCGGCTATGCCGAGCCGGAGAAGGTGGAAATCGCGGGGCGCTTCCTGATTCCCAGACAATTGCGTGAAAACGGCCTTTCAGAAGGGTCTGTGGAACTACCCCCGGAGACCATCTCCCGCATTATCAATGATTACACCCGGGAGGCGGGTGTGCGCAACCTGGAGCGGGAGATAGCCAATGTATTGAGGAAAATCGCCCGCCGCCTGGCCGAAGACGGCTCAGAAGCGCACCCGGTGAAGATCGCTCCTGATGACCTGGATGAGTATCTGGGGCCGCGCCGTTTCCGCGGGGAGATAACCGAAGGCGAAGATGAAGTGGGAGTCGCCACAGGCCTGGCGGTGACCCCGGCCGGCGGGGAAGTGCTTTTCGTGGAAGCCACCCTCATCCCCGGAGGCAGAGGGCAACTTACCCTGACCGGACGCATGGGAGATGTAATGCAGGAATCGGCCCGCGCCGCGCTGACTTATGCCACTACCCGCTGCAAGAAATTCGGCGCTTCTCCGGAGTTCCGCGAGAAGAATGATATCCATATCCATGTGCCCGCCGGGGCAACCCCGAAGGACGGCCCCTCTTCCGGCGTGGCGATGACCTCGGCACTGCTCTCAGCCATCACCGGCCGGCCTTTGCGCAAACAGGTGGCGATGACCGGTGAGATAACACTGAGAGGCCGGGTGCTGCCTGTGGGCGGTATCAAGGAGAAAGTGCTCGCCGCCCACCGCGCGCGGTGTTCAGAGGTGGTTCTGCCCAAAGAAAACGACCGCGACCTGGAGGAGATACCCGAATTTGTCCGTAAGGAATTGAAGATAACCTTCATCGATCACCTGGACGAACTGCTCCCCATTGTCCTGGCGGAGGAACCCAAAGAGAAACCGCGCAAGAAATCCGCCAAAGCGCCTGCAGCAAAATAGGCAGGAGCATCTGCTCCTGCCCTACGGGTCGAGGCTCTCACCGCAAAGCCGCAAAGGACGCAAAGGATTTCATTTTGGACCGGAGAAGCGATCTTTATCCTGAGAGCAGCCGAAGGGCTCGCGGATTTGAAAGCGTCGGCCCTTCGGCGGGTTAGCGCAAACGGGTCGCTACATCAAGTACAAGTATTTGGTACATACCGGGACTAGATTCCGCCTCTCGCGACTTCGCTCCAGATGCTAAACGCTCCGGCTCCGCCCCACGAGCGGCAGGAGATTGTTCCCTGAGTACTGCTCCCGGAAGATGCGGTAGTAGAGTAGTTCCTCTTTCGACCGAAGGGTCTTGCCGTCGCCTATTGTTCGCTCACGGGCGAACTCGGTGTCACTGATCTCCTGCTCGGCGAATTGAGCGAGCCGGTCACCCAGCCCTGATCCGGTTGCAAACTTAACCTTCTTTCTCCAAACGATATCCGCGGGCAAGATTTCTTCGGCAACGCGACGGAGAATCCATTTCTCGGTTTGGGCGGAACCGCGCAGTTTCAGTTGTGTCGTCATCCTGAAGGCGAAGTCAACCAGTTCGATGTCCAGGAAGGGAACCCGCACCTCAAGCCCGTGGGCCATACTCATGCGGTCACAGCGCTGGAGATTAGTGTTGTGCAAGGCGCGGGTAATGTGGAGCAATTCGTCCTGGAGCGAATCTTGATTGATTGATTTAAGGTAATCGTATCCGGCAAATAGTTCATCCGCGCCCTCGCCGGAGAGCGCAACCTTGACGTGCTCTTGGGCGAGCTTGGCAACCAGGAAGTTGGGAATGGCGCTGCGCACCAGCGCGCAGTCGAAGGACTCAAGGTAGTAGATAACCTCAGGGAGAAGCGCAATTGCCTCCTTGAGAGTGTAGACTCGCTCATGGTGGCGGGTTCCCAGGTAAGCCGACACCTCTCGGGCCCGCGCCAGGTCCTCGCTGTCCTCGGTACCGATGGCGAAAGAGTCCAGAGGGTGCTTGTGGCGGCGGGCGATGGCGGAGACAAGGCTGCTGTCCAGGCCTCCGCTCAAGAAGACGCCCACGGAAACATCCGCAATCAGTCGCTTGCGAACAGCCTCCTCCAGACGTTCTCGAAGGCCGCGTTTTGCCTGCCCCGCATCTGTGACACTGCCCGGAGATTCGCTGAGTGTATAGTAGCGCTGCAAACCGGCGACCGGTGAGTAGACGTGTCCTGGAGGGAACTCCGCCACTTCGTCACTGGCAACAAGCATGGCTTTTATCTCTGAGCCGAATACCAGGGCGCCGTTGCGCTCGCCAAGATACAGCGGCTTGATGCCCAGCGGGTCACGGGCGAGAGTCAGATTCTCACCCTGCACTACTGCAAAGGCGAACATGCCATCCAGGCGTGAAACCCACTTGGCCGGCTCAGACCCGCTCTGTGAGAGGTGAAGCAGCACTTCGGTATCACTGTGGGTGGCAAATTCGGCGCTCCCGATTTCGGAGCGTAAGTCTTTATAGTTGTATATCTCCCCATTGAACACGACTCGCCTGCGGTCCCCAGGATCGCTCATGGGCTGCTTGCCGCCGCCAATGTCAATGATGGACAGGCGTGCGTGCCCCAAGGCGTTACAGTCGTCTTGATGGATACCCGAGTCGTCGGGCCCGCGGTGGCGCAAAACATCAAGCATGCTCTTGACAGTACCAATCTCAGCGCCGCTTGCGATACCTACGATTCCACACATAGAACTAGCTCCTTTCTTCCGGCAGCGATCCCCGCGGTCGGTGCTGTTATTTCCGCGTTGGCCGCCGGAAACCCGAGGAGGGGGTGATTCTTGGAAGCCCCATTGCTGGCTTGCTCGAAGGGAAAACAAGGCGGCTGACAGGCAGCGAATTGTCAGCGCGCGTTATGGGGATTTGCTGGAGGTTAACTCGGCATTATTACTCAAACGAACGTTTTATCATTCTCAGGAATGTCGAATTGACCTCGTGTTCTTTAATAGTATATCAGATTGGCGGGATGGAATCAAGCGAAAGATGCAAACATATATTTGTCTTATGTGTCCTCGTCAAACCATAATGAGACCAATGGGAGCAATATCGCTTCAGATTTGCGGGGGCGGCCGACACCAGTTGCGAATATCCATACACCAGCCTGAACAAACAATCTTGAAGACGCAGATGCGGCACGAACCAAATTAAAGACCGAAGTAACTCACTTCGTCCCCATTGTAAGGGCTTCTTGCGCCTTGGATATTGTTTCTTCAGGTTTCACACCATACCAGGCCTGGATGACCTTTCCCTCTTCGTCAATCAGGAATGATGAGCGGATGATTCCCATCCTCTTCTTGCCGAATGATGATTTCTCCTCCCATACTCCATAGGCCTCGGCGACGGCATGATCTTTGTCTGATAGAAGTGGAAAACCGAGGTCATGCTTCTTGTCGAATTTATCTTGCGCCTCGGGCGCGTCAGGGCTTATCCCCACAGCGGCGATACCAAGCCTGAGCAGGTCCGGCCGCGCATCCCGGACACTGCATGCCTGCACGGTGCAGCCTGGGGTATCCGCCTTCGGATAGAAGTAGACCAGAAGTTTGCCACCTTCAAAATCAGATAATCTGACCATTGTTCCGCTCTGGTCGAGCAACTCGAAATCGGGCGCTTTATCACCTGGGCTGAGGCGGGCCATATGTACCTCCTGCTTTCTTTACTAATGCCGTTTATTCTGAGTGTAGGGGCCGCCACCTGCTTGACTTTCAGACAAAGTTGCGGTGTTCTTATGAGGCAATAATCTCTGTTTCCGGGCGAGGAGAGGGGATGAAGGCGCCGGATTTTCCAGCAGGACTCGAGTGGCTCAATACCGAGAAGCCGCTTCGGCTGCGAGATTTGCGCGGCAAGGTGGTGCTGCTCGATTTCTGGACTTATTGCTGTATTGACTGTATGCACATCATCCCGGATTTGAAGCGCCTGGAAGCGAAATATCCGGACGAACTGGTTGTCATTGGAGTGCATTCGGCGAAGTTCACGACCGAGCGCGAAACCGCCAATATCAGAAAGGCGATAGCGCGCTACGAGATTGAACATCCGGTTGTGAATGACCGCGATATGATTGTCTGGCAGCAATATGGCTGCCGCGCCTGGCCCACACTGATTCTCATTGACCCCGCCGGCAGTATCGTTGACATCATGCCGGAGTATCCGATCTTCAACGCTCTGGATGATCACATCACAGAGACCATCAAGAAGTTCGATGCAACCGGCAAACTGGACCGCGGCCCGCTCAAAATCGGCCCCGAGCGCGCAGACACGCCTGCATCTCCTCTGGCATTTCCGGGCAAGGTGCTCGCCGACCAGGCTTCAGGACGTCTCCTCATTGCCGATTCCAATCACAACCGTGTCGTCGTCTTGTCTTTGCTGGACAATTCGGTGGAAGCGGTCGTCGGCAGCGGCGAAATAGGGATGAAGGACGGCGGTTTTGAAGAGGCGGCGTTCAATCATCCCCAAGGGATGGCCCTTGATGGCAGCATTCTCTATGTAGCTGACACTGAGAACCACGTTATTCGCGCCGTTGATTTCGAAGCCGGTAAAGTCATCACGGTCGCCGGCACTGGAGAAAGGGGCCTGGAGCGGAGATTCGATATCTCCGGACCCGCGCTGCGGACGGCGCTGAGTTCGCCGTGGGATTTGGCGGTACATGACGGCGGGCTCTATATTGCGATGGCGGGAACTCATCAGATTTGGAAGATGGACTTGCAGACCAAACAAGTCGGGGCCTATGCAGGCACAGGACATGAGGCGCGAATTGACGGCCCCCTGGCGGCCGCGGCCTTGGCGCAGCCTTCGGGCCTTACCACTGATGGAAAGAAATTGTACTTCGCGGACAGTGAGGTGAGTTGTATCCGGTCAGCTGATTTCGGCTCCGGCGGAGAGGTGGAGACGATCGCCGGTGGCGATCTGTTCGATTATGGAGATAGAGACGAGGCAGGCCGCCACGCGCGCTTCCAGCACCCGCTGGATGTTGCTCACCATGAAGGCGTGATTTATGTCGCCGACACCTACAACAATAAGATCAAGCGGGTGTCACTGAAAGACCGCTCTGTGGAGACTTTTGTCGGCACTGGTGAAGCGGGCTTGGAGGATGGTGACGAGGCGAAATTCCATGAGCCCGGCGGCCTCAGCATCGCCGGGGGCAGGGTCTATATTGCAGACACCAATAACCATGTCATCCGCGCGGCGGATCTGAAGACCGGCCGGGTGGAGACACTTCAAATCAGCGGGCTGGAAAGGCCTTCTGTCGGTGTGAAACCGGCGGATGCGGAGACTGCGCTGCCGGTTCAATCCGTGTGTCCGGGTGGAATAACCTTGAAGATTGCGTTGGAACTGCCGGCCGGATATAAGTTGAATCCGGAGGCACCCTCCTGGGTCAAAATAACTTCGTCGGAAAAGCGAGTCTTGAGCCCCGGCGGCGCGCAAAGCCAGACACTTCACAACCCGAGTTTTCCCATCAGCATTCCGCTGGAAGCCAGCGTGGGCAAGGCGAACCTGCGAGTGGATATGGCGCTCCATTACTGCGGGGAGAAGCCTGGAGGTGGGTGTCATCTGGACGAAGCCCACTTGGACCTGCCCGTTGAGGTGGACAAGGAGTCGAACAACAGCAGGCTCCAGGTATCTCACACAGTCCCCGCGCCTTAGGGAGACTGGGTCTCTTGTAAGCCGCTGATTCCGAACCCGGAAGGGAAAGCCGCTCTCAGGTTTCCGGATTTGTGGGGAGGGAGATGAACTGTCACTTCTGTGGACAGGACATAAAGAAAGGAAGTGCGCTTTGCGACTGGTGTGGTAAGCGCCAGGACGGGCTGCTACAAGAACCGGCTGTTATCAAGATTGATGAACCGCCCTCACCCTCAGATTTACCCACACCCCCCGAAAGCCCGCCTTCATCGGAAATACCCGAGGAAGCACTGGCACTCCTTACTGAGGATGAAGACAGGTTTGCTGAAATCATCGAAAGAATCAAGGCCAATTTGGAATGGAGAATAACCTGGGATCATCTGCAGCACGACCCGCTGTTATTGATAGCGTTCGTGTTCGTCGCCTTGGGCGCTCTCAGGGCCTTGCTCAACCTACTCGGACTCTTCGGGGACCGCGACATTGTGTTGGATCTCTTCGTGCTCGGAGTGTTCTTTGGGATCTTTCAAATTGCCTGGTGGCGTTGGCTGCTGTTTGTGCTGATTGTGAATGTAATAATGCAAGTGCTGCTTATTCAAGCGGCATACTGGCTCGACGCAGGTGATTTGGCACTGCAACTCATCTTCGAAAGCGCCGTCAACGTCTTTCTGATAATCGTGATGCTGCTTCGCTGGCGCCGCTATAGGTAACGGCAGGAGAAGATGAACTGCCAATTCTGTGGGCAAGACATAAAGGAGGGAAGTACGCTCTGTGACTGGTGCGGCAGGCGTCAGGAGGAGCCTATTTCCCCACCGGAACCCGAACCCCCGACTCCACAAGAGGCACAGCCTGCACCACCGCCCCAGCCCACCCGGCCGGGCCCGCCGCCTCTGGAAACCCGGGAAATCGGAGAACCGCCGGCCCCACCGAAATCGGAGACAATCGCTCCACAGCAAACGCCTGAAATATCTCCACCCTCAGCCGAAGAACCCAAGCCTTTCTCAAGGCAATGGTTCGTGGCAGTCAAGGAGTATTTCCGCTGGTCGGAGGTTCGCGCCGCACTGAAGCGTGACCCGGTGATGTTGGCGGTATTCGTTATCCTCGGCCTCGGCGCTCTAACATCCTTGGGGAATATTGCCATCGGAGGAGGAGGCCTCTTTGATATGCTCATCGTCCTGGGATTCTTCGGCGTCATCTCCTGGCGCATGTGGGGCTGGGTGCTGGCAATGCTTTCCTATGGGATCGGAGTCGTGTTTATTGTACCGACGACCCTTCTTCTTGTTCATGAGCCCGGCTTCATGACTCTCGTGATATTCCTGCAAGTGGCTATGTGCGCATTCGTGGCCGTCGTCCTCTGGATGCGCCGTGACTACTTTGAATGAAGGCAAGCAGCGCCCTTCATCGGAGAGAAACACGATATCTGAGCGGGGCCGACGAAAACGGAAGGAGAGATAAGAAAAATGGCAGAGATATTCGGATTTGACGCTTATTCTCCCAAGCAGATTTTTCAGCGTGTTGAAAGCGTGGGGGTAACCAAGGCCCGCTTGCCGTTCTTGTCCATGGTGACCCTGGGAGTGTTGGCCGGAGGGTTCATCGGATTGGGCGCGATGTATTTCACTGTGCTCACCAGTGATCCCACTCTCTGTTGTGCTTTGAGCCGTATGATTGGAGGACTTTCCTTCTCACTGGGGTTGATTCTCGTAGTGGTTGCGGGTGCGGAACTATTTACCGGCAATAATCTGCTGGTGATGGCGTGGGCGAGCAAGAAGATATCCACATTCGAACTGCTCAAGAACTGGGCGATTATCTGGGTGACCAATTTTGGAGGAGCGTTCGGGCTGGCGCTGCTGGTAGTGCTCTCTCATCAGGCAACATTGGACAACGGCGCGGTGGGCGTACAGGCGGTGAAAATCGCCAGCGCGAAGGTATCTCTGCCCTTCGCAGAGGCCTTCTTCAGGGGAGCTTTGTGCAACCTGCTTGTCTGTCTGGCGATTTGGCTGTGCATGGCGGGGCGCAGCGTAACCGATAGGATCTTGGCGATCATCTTTCCCATCTCCGCGTTCGTGGCCGCGGGCTTTGAGCACAGTGTCGCCAATATGTATTTCATCCCCCTCGGAATCCTGTTGAAATCTACGATAGACCCTGGTGTGGTTGCCAACACGGCTGCGCTGAACTGGCAGGGGTTCCTCAGGAATATCGTGCCGGTAACACTGGGCAATATCCTGGGCGGCGCGGTGATGGTGGCATTGGTCTATCACATCGTTTACCGCCCGGGAAAAGAGGATGTGTGACGCTGCAGGGCTTCAGTTGCCCTATTCAGCGCGTCGGAAGAATGTGGTGGAAAAAGAGAAGCGGGCCCGACAGGATTCGAACCTGCGACCCGCTGCTTAGAAGGCAGCCGCTCTATCCACTGAGCTACAGGGCCCGTTTTTCTAAGTATTCTTCGACGTAAGCGTGGGGGCCGGAGAATACCGCTTTTGCAAAGAGCGGGGAACGGGGTTCGAACCCGCGACATTCAGCTTGGAAGGCTGACGCTCTGCCAACTGAGCTATCCCCGCATCAGAGTCGCTGAGTCTGAGAGTCCCAGAGTCGAGAGTCTAGAGTCTGGCTCACAATCCAGATCAGCATACCACAAATCTACTCTTGCCAGGCCTGCTCTGCGAAGCACGCCTTCGGCGGGCGAAACAGAGTCCGCCTTCGCCGAAACCTCTTCACCAAAGGCTTCGGCGGATTAGACTGAATCGGGGCGGGCAGACTCGAACTGCCGGCCTCATGGTCCCAAACCATGCGCTCTGACCAAACTGAGCTACGCCCCGCCGGGACTATTTTACCGCAAAGCCGCAAAGAACGCAGAGAAATCTTTCCGATTGAGGGGCAGAAGGCGCGCTTCCGCCCAACGAAATATCTCCGCAATTAGAGTATAGGAGAAGCCATTTCCGGGGTCAAGGGTGCTGGCTGCAGCGCTTCCATACTCAGAATCTCTGCATCAGGCTGAGATTGCGATAGTGAGGATGTAGCCATGCCATGTTTTTTGAAAGATAAAGAAGGATCTTCTTGATCCGAGAAGAAAATAGTAAGAGCAGAATAATTATTGGTAGCACGGAGACTGATAGGCGAAATGGCAAAGAAACTCCGAGTTCGGGCAAGATACGACCCCAGGAATGATGTCACTTTGCGCGTTGCGGACTGCCGCAGTCTGTTGCGAAAGATGCCTGATAGGTCCGTACGACTGGTGGTAACCTCACCACCATACAACATTGGTAAGCCTTATGAGACTGTGCGTGGACTTGACGCTTACACGGCAGAGCAGTCTGAGGTCATTCGTGAATGCGTTAGAATTCTGCGAGACGATGGGAGCATATGCTGGCAAGTAGGGAATTACGTCAGCTCCCGAGGAGATATTCTGCCGCTAGACATACATCTCCATCATATCTTCGCCGAATGCGGGCTTCGTTTAAGGAACAGAATCATCTGGCATTTTGAGCACGGCTTGCATTGCAGGCGTCGCTTTTCAGGTAGATATGAGACTATTCTGTGGTACACAAAGAGCAAAGACTATGTTCTCAACCTTGACGCCGTTCGAGTACTGCAGAAGTACCCCGGCAAGAGAGCTTGTAAAGGACCCCGCAAAGGAAAATTCTCCGGCAATCCCAGAGGCAAGAACCCTGGTGATGTGTGGATCTTTCCAAACGTTAAGAGCAACCACGTGGAGAAAACTATCCACCCTTGCCAGTTTCCAGTAGAGCTTCCAGAGCGACTGGTACTGGCTTTGACAGACGTTGGAGATCTCGTAGTTGACCCCTATGCTGGCGTAGGGACTACTTTGGTAGCTGCGGTCCTTCATGGGAGAAAAGCTGCTGGAACCGATATTGTGAAAGCATATGTGGATTGCGCGAGGCGGCGACTTCGGCGGCTCGAGAACGGAACGCTCAGACATCGTCCCATGGATAGCCCCGTGCACGTACCACCGCCTCGTTCGCCCCTGGTAGCGATCCCACCTAACTGGTACCGCGCGTGGCTCGCTCCAGACGATTCGTCAGCCTAAAGCTTCAGGCTATTTGGGGAACCTAGGTACAGACAGTCCATTCACAAGTGTGCGGAATACTTCGCCTCCCTCCTCGTGTTTCCAGGATTCCATCTGCTTTCGGACAGCTCCGACTGGATCATGTTCATCGAGAGTGAATCCCTTTTTTCCGCCCTGATGGAATTTGGTTGCTAGTGTGTGATACATAGCTTCCTGGAGAATCACATCAGCAAGCCAGACTTGCGCGGTCTGAGAATCCTCAATGGCTCTCCAGAATGACTCCCGATCAGTGCCGAAAATCGCTCTATTCAAAGGATGGGCACTGCTAACCCAAATGATCCCCTCGTCAAATCTGCTTACCAGTGGTGGGTCCAATCGGCGGTAGTCTGGTTCTCTGAATTCCCCCCCTACTGGCTGTTCCGACTCTCTTACTTGCACCGTTGCTGAAGCATGGTACTTGTGGCGATTACTCCCCTTCGCCTTTGCCACTATCTCTCGCTCTTGCCCTTTTGCCTGACCACGGAAGTACACAGGTATTCTTGCGATGTTCTTCATATCCTTAACGAGGTGGCTTGAAGAGACGCGTAGCGGAGGCAGTGCCAGGACACTTGTCTCATCGCCTGTGAGAAGCGCTAAACCACCTGGGCCTTTCTCCATCCTGATGTGAATCTCACTGTCAATAGGTATCCTCTTGGTATCTATGAAAAGAAAAGTTACTCCTTTGCGATGAGGAGACGCCGAGGCAAGAGTCGGTCGAAATTCCATTCCATTTTCGGGAGGCAACAAGATTGGCGGAGGCATCACAGAGCGAATAACTAACTCTGAATTCAGCAAATCCCCGTCAACCTCGTCTGCTATCGCCTCCACCTTGCCTCCTCGACCGACTGCATTACTGACCACACGGAAGGCGAAAGCAAAACGGCCGCTCCGCTTTCTTGCGCGAGAAATGCTGAAACGATCGGGTTGAAGGCTTATATCGGGATTAGTACTACTGAGAACAACTTCGCCATCGGATGCGAGTCGTGGCGCTTCTCCGAGAAGACGTATTTCCCGCGGTATTCCGGCGTGAAGACTGAGCGGACCAGGGGGATCGAAGAGAATCCCTCTGATTGCCTTCGGCTCCGGTGACCCCGTGCCGTCTTCCTCTTTCTCGGTCTCCCGCTCAAAGAACTGGTTGAGCTTCTTAAAAGCCTGGTCTATCTTCTTGTTTGTCTCTTTGGAAATCCGGATATCTTCCTGCCTTATCTCCGCTTCAGCGTCAACTATGGGCTTAAGAATCGGGTGCATTGCTTTCCATAGAGTCTTCGTAAATTCCTTTCTGAGATCGAATCCATCTCGTGATTCTGTTATGACAGCTACTGGTCGCGGGGAATTGAGTAGTTTCTTAAGTATCTCCCGTGCCCCCACGAGTCTGACGACCCCGTAGAGACGATCTAGCCCCGGCTTGTTCTCGTAATCGAAGAGAGTCAGGTCGTAGACGGTATCGGTTTCGTCAACAACAAGAAAGCCGCCCTCGCGCGTTTCTTTGCCGAGCATGACGTCTTGCTTCAAGGGCTCATCCGCTCGTACGGCAACGCCTTGCAGTCTGACCTTTCTTTGCCCGTTCAACTCATACTGAAACGAAGACTCGAACTTTCTTATCAGTCTTCCGGGGGGGAAATTGTAGCTGAGTTCCACAGGCTTGCTTCCCCCCGGCCGACGCTGTTCAAGAGATAGGCACACAGACGGATCCGCATTGATCATTCGGAGCATATAAAAATTGCATAGTCTTTCATACAGAGATTCTGCATCTGGAATGCGACACTCTCTGGAGAGGATCACGGACACAAATGTACCGTTTCTCTCTATGCCCCAGTCTTCTCGCTCTTTGCGCGAGGCCGCCTTGCTGGGTAGTTCCTCAGCATTGGGTTGCCGATCTTTGTCCCGATACGTTCTCACCCGTCGCATATGACCGTCTTTGAAGGACACGATTGTCCCTTCTTGATGGCCAAATACCACGTCGGACAGGCCTTGACCGAATAAGCCACGCTCTCCAGCCGTTTGACCCGTTTTCTCCTCACCATACCATTCAAGGCTTCGTCTGAGTTCATCAGAGTCCATACCTGCGGCTTGATCGACCACTCGGCATTCGCGCTTTTTGATACCGCGTCGAGTTCCTGATGCGGCGATAGAAACCTTGATTGCAACACGTTGCCTGCGGGGAAAAGTGGCGATAAGTGAGTCATGGTCCACTCTTTCCCCTTCCTTAAGCGCGAGTATAGCGTCGACAATTCCGGACGAATGAGGGAGTCTGCCGATCCTCTTATAGCTATCCCAGGAGTTAGTGACGAGCTCCGTGACCGTTTTCTCTATGCTCCTTGCCACTGCTTGAGAGAACATCCGGTCCCATTTTCTGCCAGCGGGTGTGATCTTGATCTTCCAAGGTGTCATGTTTTCTCCTTGCGGCCACCGGCCAGATATGTTGAGAATTTCTTCCGACATTCCCGAAGGAAAGCTAGTACTGTCTCATCCCCTTGGCGTTCAGCTGCCCCCTCGAGATGAGATAGTTCTCTCTTCACCACATTCTTTGGTGTAGGGGAAAAAACTCCGAGCATGCCCAAGAAATCCATTCCAAGTGCCGACTCAAGCCCCTCTCGAAGGTACTGATCGTAGAGCATCGAATCTCTAACACGAGCCACCAAGTCTTCATCATGCACTGTACGTGCTCTTGCTCCGTAAGGCTCGCCTGCCGCAAGAGTCTCAGTCTGGGTTTCAGCAGTTTCAAGTGAGGAAACTACATGTTGTTCGAGAAGAGCCTTCGTCGCCTCCGCAACGCTCCTACCCGTGCTGGTGAGAGAAAAGCCGCGTTTTGCGCTACCCGTCGCGAAATTGCGGTACTTGGGTTGCATATGGAGTAGTGTTCGATTCGCTCGCATGCCATCTGGATACTGCGGGAAACCCACCATTGCGAACTTGGCAGGAAAAAGCCTGAACAGTGCCACTGCGATATTCTCTATCGTTAGTGGGATGGACTGTCCATCCAGTACCGCTATACCGTACGCTGCAAGATTGTCCATAGGTATATCTTTGTAGAGAACTTCTCCGAAGGGCTGCAAATCACTGAGGAAACTATCGTGCCGGGATCGAGAGCTCATAGGTCTCTCCCTGTCAGGGTGTACTCTCCCTTGTCAATTCGAGCAATGAGACGAAGATCAAGCAGCCGGCCCAACATGCAAACACGCAAAGATGCACGTGTCTTTTCAGACATGTGTCCGTAATTTTCCACCATCGCGTTCAGGAAGCCTTGAGTATCCCCGTAACCATTTCCTATGTAGCCAATCGCCTTACTCAGTGTGTCGTACTCCCAAGGCACATTTTCTCTGATGTGTCGGAGGTACCATTCTATCTCCTCCTCGGATAACGAACTTTCCGGGGATTCTCCGTCAAGTATGGGACTGTGTAGCATCGCAAATTCCATTCCGGGTTCAGTGAGGGAAACGATATGAGATTCGCCTTTCCCCTCGCTTACCTCCAGCAGGCGTAGTTCGTATAGCGCACCATCTACCCTGCCGGTCTTCTTTCGAACATCACCAAGAATCAGATCAGCAAACCGCGAAATCGAACGCCTATTATCCGGATCCTTCAGATGGCTACATGGAAAACCCGATGATAGACGGCTACCATGCTTTCGACCCTTCTGATTGTCCTGAGCAACCAGATACTCTCCGACTTCAAACGCGATTTGACCGCCCTTTTCACGCAAATCTTCAAGTCGCACAGACCCTCTTGCATCTAAAATTAGGCTTGCAGCAATCCTGGCAGCCACCTTCACCGGAGCGATCCGGTGAACCCCCCAGAGCCAGTACGGTCTCTTCCCAACCTTCTCTAACGTGGGCATTGGCACCCTTGCAATCTTACCTGCAGAAACTGGTTTGACCTCTGCAGGAAGCGACCTCGAATCTGACACCTCAGAATCTGCAGAAGATCTTCTATCACGATTGCCCAACCCTCGAGCGTGCCGGACCCTCGTCTTTCCCGTGCTCCGACGCACCTCAGACGCGTCTACAGCCTTCCCTTCTCCTATCTCCTCCAACGCAAATTGCGTCTCTAAAGCAATTACAATCGCCTCGCCGAGAGAAGAGTAACGCCCATCGTCAATGTAGTAGCGAGCTTTTCTAAATAGATTCTCTGGTATGTCGACTATCGTTTTCATAGTTGCCCTACCTCCAAAATCACGCTAGCACAAAAGTTATAGTGCTGTCAAGGGTTATTTATGAATATACATACTATATTTGCCACAATACCTCAAAATAGAACGCCCGTTGGCATTTTCCAGAGCAATTGGTTCACCATTTGCAGAGACGATCACAACTGCTGGATATTCTCCAGACCGTTAAAACGGCAACTCATCCCATGAGTCTCAATGAATTGAACATACGCTCTCAATGATATCCTTGGGGAGCCTTCTCGCAGGAGACCGTGCAGCGTCGCTGAAGTACTGTGAAAGTTCTGCTTCTCGCCTCGCGAGTTGGAGTCAATTGAAAGTCAAAAGACCATTAGACGCAGCTAATTGCTGGCTCCAGGTGAGACGCGCTACTTCGGGTCAGGGCGGCCGATGCTGATGTATTGGAAGCCGAAGCGTTCCATGCGGTCCGGTGGGTAAATATTGCGGCCGTCGAAGATGATGGGCTGTTTCATGAGCCCGCGGACTCGCTCCAGGTTGAGTTGTTTGAATTCGTTCCACTCTGTCACTACGGCGAGCGCGTCACAGCCTTCGGCGACGTCGTAGGGAGTGTCACAATACACAACACTGTCCGGCAATAGGGGTTTTGCCTTTTCCATGGCGACGGGG
>JABAOF010012430.1_pt5 | contig 25259 bp, 20 predicted proteins | sample 7062171 | NCBI WGS metagenome assembly JABAOF01 (sample SAMN14538628, study PRJNA623070) | marine sediment metagenome | biome: marine biome [ENVO:00000428]; feature: marine pelagic biome [ENVO:01000023]; material: deep marine sediment [ENVO:00002113] | place: India: Gulf of Khambhat ...
AGGGCAAGCGGTTCAACATCGGCAACCCGGGTTCCGGCCAGCGCGGGACCACGGAAGTCCTGATGGAGCGCTACGGGACCAAGGTCAGCGATTTCGCCCTGGCCACCGAGCTGACCTCCACCGAGCAGTCGAAGGCGCTTTGCGACGGCAAGATCGACGCCTACGGGTATACAGTTGGCGTGCCCAATGCTGGTGTCGCCGTGGCGACGGATGGGTGCGATGCCAAGATCATCAACCTCAGAGGGAAGGTCGAGCAACAACTGGTCAAAGAGTTCCCCTATTACGCCTTCGCGACGATCCCGAAGGGCACGTACAAGACGACCGACCGTGACGTCACCACGTTCGGCGTCATGGCCACGTTCGTGACCAGCGCGGACGTGCCGGAAGATGTGGTCTACGAGGTCACACGCGCGGTCTTCGAGAATCTCGATGACTTCCGGAGGCTGCATCCGGCGTTTGCGAACCTGGACCCCAAGAAAATGATCAAGGATGGCCTGTCGGCGGCGCTGCATCCGGGCGCCGTCAAGTACTACAAGGAAAAAGGCTGGATGTAAGCCTGGCCCCCTGACAGTGACGGGCGCCTCCAATGACTGGGGGCGCCCGCCCTTTTGTCTCCCTATTGGACTCCGTCTTTCTTCGTCGGGGCGATTTGTATGTCTGAGGTCCAAGCATCTGCGTCGAAAGAGACCCCGGAATCGCCCGAAAAGACTCTGGAAGAGCTTGAGTATAGGACAAGGCATCTCGGGCCCCGCCTTGCCGTCGTCGTCAGCGTAATCGGCGCGCTGTGGTCCCTGTTTCAGTTGTGGATCGCGTCTCCGCTACCCTTCATGGTCGGTGCCGGGATTATCGTCGACGTCCCGGCGCGCGGCATTCACTTGGCGTTCGGCCTCTTGCTCTGCTTCCTCATGTACCCGGTGACGCGACACCGGGGGACCCAGCGGCTTCCCCTGTACGACGTCAGCCTGGCGCTACTCGCAACCGCCTGCGCGCTCTACCTGTTCCTCGCATACGAGGGCCTCGTCGCTCGTCAAGGCGTCTTACTCACGTACGACGTCTCCCTCTTCGGCACCCACTTTAAGCTTCCGTTCGAGGCCATTCTTGGCGGCATCGGCCTCGTTCTCTTGCTGGAGGCGACGCGACGTAGCATCGGGGTCCCACTGGTTATTGTCTGCTCCGTGTTTCTCTTCTATTCCGTTTTTGGCCAGGCCATGCCGGACATCATCTCCCATAAGGGTGTCTCACTCACCCGGTTGATCGGGTATCAGTGGCTGGGTGGGGAGGCGATCTTTGGTATCCCGATCGACGTATCCGTCAGCTTTGTATTTCTGTTCGTACTGTTCGGAGCGTTGTTGGACAAGGCCGGGGCTGGCAAGTATTTCCTCGACCTCGCTTTCAGCATGGTCGGGCGGATGCGTGGTGGTCCTGCCAAGGCCGCAATCCTGGCTTCGGGCATGACCGGACTCATCTCTGGCTCCTCCATTGCCAATGTGGTCACGACGGGGACCTTCACGATACCGGTGATGCGGAAAACCGGCCTGCCGGCGGTGAAAGCTGGCGCCATCGAGGTCGCCGCCTCGACAAACGGGCAGATCATGCCGCCAGTTATGGGTGCGGCGGCTTTCATTATTGCCGAATTCGTGGGTATCACGTATTTCGACGTGGTAGTCGCCGCCTTCATTCCGGCGGTTATCACTTATGTGGCGCTATTCTACATCTCTCATCTGGAGGCGGTGAAGCTCGGACTGGCCGGCCTACCCCGGAGCGAGATACCGCCACTGCGGAAGACCTTCCTGAGCGGTGTCCACTTTCTGGTACCGATCGTGGTCCTAATCTATTTACTGATGGTTAAACGGTGGACGGCCAGCAGTTCCGTCTTCTACTCCATTCTTTTAATGATGCTCATCGTCGTGGCGCAGCATGTCGTCTCAGCGGTACGCGGGGGGCACATCTCGATCGGGCGGGCCTTCATGGATGGCATCGGGGGGGTGTACGCCGGCTGCGTCGCGGGCGCCCGCAATATGACCAACATCGCCGTCGCCGTGGCTGCGGCGGGCATCATTGTCGGCTCGGTGTCCTCGACCGGTCTCAACAACGCCCTGATCGGCGTCGTCGAGGCGATCTCGGGCGGCAACGTGTACATCCTCCTGGGCCTCACGGCCGTCTTGTGCATCATTATGGGAATGGGTCTGCCGACGACGGCGAATTACATCGTCGTCGCGTCGCTGCTGGCTGGGGTGGTGGTGGAACTCGGAAGCGCCGCCGGCCTGGTGCTGCCGCTTATCGCAGTGCACCTCTATGTCTTCTATTTCGGACTGATGGCCGATGTCACCCCGCCGGTCTGTTTGGCGGCCTACGCCGCCTCGGCCATCTCTCGTGCGGACCCGCTCAAAACCGGTGTGCAGGCGTTTTATTACGAGATCCGCACGGCCATTCTGCCCCTCGTTTTCATCTTCAACCCGCAGTTGCTGCTCATCGGCATCGCCAGTTTCTGGCACGGTTTAATGGTTTTTGTCGTCTCGCTCCTTGCCATTCTTGCCTTCACTTCGCTCACCCAGGGCTGGATGTTCGTGAAGGTCAAGCTCTACGAGGCACTCCTGCTCCTCGTGGTCACCGTGGCTCTGTTCCGGCCGGGCATTTTCACGGACCAGCTCTACCCACCGTTTGCACCCCTCGCCCTAGACACCTTTTTGGCCGGCGACGTCATGGTCGAGCCAGGCCGCAAACTGCGGCTTCACATAATCCGCGAGACCCCATACGGCGACCGCTTCAGGTTGTTCGTGCTCAAGACGCCCGAGGCCGGCGGCCCGGTCCAACAGGAGACTTACGGTGTGACACTCGTCCGTGAACCCGATGGCCGTTATGCGGTCGCCGATCTCGCATTCAACGGCCTTGCGGAGCAAGCCGGGGTCGACTTCGGAGATTACGTCACCAAGGTGGACATCGAGCAAAAGGGTCAACCCCCAAAGGAACTGATGTACCCGGTCGCGCTGCTTCTACTCGGGCTTGTTGTCGGCTCACAATTGGTTCGGCGTCGTCACCTCTCCCGAAGTACGGCAATACGTAGTGTTTAGCCTCGGCCGAGGGTACTGACTTTCCCATAAAATTCTGTATCTGCATAACGGGCTTGGTGGAGCGGGTGACCCGTGCTATCGTGTGCATTCGGTCCACGAGTCTGCCCTCGCTCAGCCGTGCGGTGGAAATGGATGAGCTTACCCATGTCGGAACCCAAGATGCCTATCCTCTACGAGAAAAAGGACAAGGTCGCCTGGATCCGGTTCAATCGCCCCCACCGGATCAATGCGGTTTCCCATCCGATGTACGAAGCTTTGGGGGCCCGTCTCGTTGAGGCGGAGAATGATCCGGAGGTCCGGGCCGTGGTGATCACCGGCGAGGGGCGGGCCTTCTGCGTCGGGGCGGATCTGCAGCCCCTCGGCGGGTTGCGCGGGAGGTTGCAGTCCTGGATACGCACGTGACGGCTAGAGGAAAGGAGGATCACGCCATGAAAAGAGTACTGGCACCAGCCCTGGCGATCGCGGTTGCCCTGGCAGCAGCGAGCTTTCCGGCGCCCGCCAGGGCAGCCCAACAGTTCCTGGTAATCGGAGGAGGTTCGACGACCGGGGTCTACTACCAGGTCGCTTTGAATGTCTGCAAACTGGTGAACGAGAAGCTCGGCGGAAAGGGCTATAACTGCATAGGTCGGCCAGCCCTGGGATCGGTGTTCAACGTCAACGCCGTCCGGCGCGGATTGCTGAACTTTGGCGTGGTACAGTCCGACCGGAACTGGCAGGCTTACAACGGCAAGGCCGATTGGGATGGCAAGCCGTTTAAGGGCCTCCGGAGCGTGTTCAGTGTCCATCCTGAGACCGTGATGCTGGTGACCCGCGCCGATACCGGCATCAAGTCGGTGAACGACCTCCGCGGCAGGCGGGTCAACATCGGCAATCCCGGTTCCGGCCAGCGCGGCAACGCCGAGGACGTGCTCCGCCTGTACGGCATCAACAAGGACCGGGACATCCGGGCCGAGGGATTACAGCAGCATGAGGCCAACCGGGCCCTGGTGGACAAGAAGATCGACGCCTTCTTTTACACTGTGGGCAACCCCTGGGGCGGCGGTCTGGAGGTCGCCAACAGCACCACGATCCGGATGATTCCCATCGACGCGGACCCCATCAAGAAGTTGGTGGCCGATAATCCTTACTATGTCATGACGGTCGTCCCCGGCGGTGTCTACAAAGGTGTAGACAAGGATGTCCCCACGTACGCCGTGAAGGCCACCTTTGTCACCAGTGAGAAGGAGTCGACCGAGGCGGTTTACAACGTCACCAAGAGCGTCTTCGAAAACCTTGATCGCTTCCGTGGGATGCACGCCGCGTTCAAGTTCCTCAAGCCGAAGGAGATGCTGGGGGGACTCTCGGCTCCTCTGCATCCGGGTGCGATCAAGTATTATAAGGAGAAGGGCTGGATGTAAGCTTGGCTGGCCTGCACCGATCCAGTGGGACAGGGTCCGAGCGGGGGGCGGTGTAGCAACCCGCGTCGGCCCTGTCCCATTGCTTATAGGGGGACCACTGCTTGCCACAGGCCGTGACGCCCTGAGGAGACAAGGATGGCGCATCCACCCACCACCCCTGACCGCGACCAGTCCTCGTATGAGACACCTCCCCCCGAGTCCGCGGAGGCGATCGTTGCTGAAGCCGAGACGGGGGGACGGGAACCGATCAATGTCGCGAGCTGGCTGATCACCCTCCTCGCGCTGGGCTGGTCCCTCTTCCAGCTCTATATCGCCTACCGACCCATCAATTCGATCATCGCGCGAAGCATCCATCTCACCTTCGCCATCACGATGGTCTATCTGACCTTCCCAGGCAAGAAGAAACCTGGGGCACCCAAATGGCTAAACTGGGCTGTGCAGATCTTCCCGGGGTTCACCCGCCCGAGACGCCCCACGCGAGAAGTGATCCCTTGGTATGATTACCTTCTCGCGTTCATTGCCGGGTGCGGGGCGGCCTACATGGCCTGGGACTACAATGGGATCATCCAGCGATCGGGATTGCCGATCACCCGGGATGTGATCGTGGGGGCGATCCTGGTCCTCCTCTTGATGGATGCTGCGCGGCGTGCGCTCGGCCCGGCACTCCCGGCTCTCGCCACGGTCTTCCTCCTCTACTGCTTCATCGGTCCCTGGATGCCGCGCTTTCTGGCCCACCCAGGTGTCCCGGTGGATTTCGTGGTGGATCACATGTACCTGAGCGACAGCGGCATCTGGGGCGTTCCGATCGGCGTCTCCACCAGCTTCGTCTTCCTCTTTGTCCTGTTCGGGTCTTTGCTAGAGAAGGCGGGCGCGGCAAACTACTTCGTCCAGGTAGCGTATGCGGCGCTCGGCCGTTTCCGAGGAGGCCCCGCCAAGGCGGCGGTCGTGGCATCGGGACTCACGGGGCTCGTCTCTGGCTCCTCGATCGCCAACGTGGCGACCACCGGCACGTTTACCATCCCCCTCATGAAGAGGGTCGGCTTGCCCGCCTATAAGGCGGGGGCGGTGGAGGTCGGGGCCAGCACCAACGGTCAACTGATGCCCCCGGTCATGGGCGCGGCGGCGTTCATCATGGCCGAGTTCCTCGGGATAGCCTACCTCGACGTGGTGCGCGCCGCGGTGATCCCGGCCTTCCTCTCCTACATCGCCCTCTTTTACGTGGTCCATCTCGAGGCCGTAAAGCTCCGGCTCAGGCCGATGGACCCGTCAGAGCTGCCGCCGTTCTGGAAGACCTTCTTTGAGGGTATCCATTACCTGATCCCGCTCCTCGTCCTGATCTACACGCTAGTGATCCTTCGCTTCTCGGCCATCTCAGCGGCCTTCAATGCGATTCTGTTGACCATGGCGATTATCGTAGTGGAGCGGCCCTTGGAGGCGTCGCTCCACGTCATCGCCACCATGAAACGGGAGACCGGAGTCCCTCGGGTGCGCCACCTCTTCGGTCCACCCCACTTTAAGCAGCTCGAGCATCGCCTGTGGAATGAAACGCTTCATGCGGTCGCCATAAGCTTTGGCGAGCTGTGGCAGGGGCTGATCGCGGGGGCCCGGAACATGATGGGGATCGGCGTGGCCACGGCAGCGGCCGGGATCATCGTCGGCACTGTCACCCTGACCGGATTGAGCAGTCGATTCATCGAGGCCATCGAGATCATCTCACTCGGCAACGTGGCATTTATGCTGGTCCTCACCGCGGTCACCAGCCTCATCCTGGGCATGGGGCTGCCCACCACAGCCAATTACATCGTCATGGCGACCCTGACTGCACCGGTGATCGTCACGCTCGGGGCCAAGGCCGGGTTGCTGATTCCCACGCTCGCGGCCCATCTCTTTGTGTTTTACTTTGGCATCCTGGCCGATGACACGCCCCCGGTGGGACTGGCGGCGTACGCGGCCGCCGCTATCGCCAAGTCTGACCCCATTAAAACCGGAATCCAGGGGTTCACGTATGATCTTCGTACCGCCGTCCTCCCCTTTGTGTTCATCTTCAATCTTGAACTCTTGATGATCGCGGGTGTGTCGGCGGAAGGCCAGATCATTTGGATGGACAACCTTCTTCAGATCGGCTGGGTGATCCTGGCAGCCTTTGTCGCGATGTTTGCGTTTGCCTCCGGCCTCCAGGGATACTTTGCTGACGAATGCAACTGGGGGGAGCGGATCCTCCTGCTGCTCGTGTGTGCGGTGGCATTTCGGCCCGACCCCGTGGCGGACTTCACAGGCATTGCCCGTCAAATGGTTCAAGGGGGCGCGTCCGCCGTCTTTGTGGGGCTTTATCTCATCCAGCGCAAACGACGGCCGGCCAAGTTGGAACCACCGACCGAAGCCCCCGCCTTTGGGTGATCTGTGATATCCTTTGGATAGCGCAGGGTCGTCCGTCACGGCACCGATGCGGCCGAAACGGAGGAACTCTTCGATGTCCGAACCCGAAACTCCGATCCTCTACCATACAGCAAAAAACGTCGCCTGGATCCGGTTCAATCGCCCCCACCGGCTCAATGCCGTCTCCCAACCGATGTATGAAGCCTTGCAGGCCCGTCTCGTTGAGGCGGAGAATGACATGGAGGTCCGGGCCGTGGTGATCACCGGCGAGGGGCGGGCCTTCTGCGTCGGGGCGGACCTGAAGGCCCACGGCGAACGGGAGTGGACAGCCGACGAGCGACGCGACTACGTGTGGACGGCGCAGCGGGTCTGCGCTGTGATCCAGGACTTTCCCAAGGCGGTCATTGCCGCCGTCAATGGCTATGCCCTCGGCTCCGGTGCCGAGATGGCCCTCAGTTGCGACTTCGTCATCATGGCCGAAGAGGCCGAGATGGGTTTCCCTGAGGTCGGCCTTGGCACCTTCGTCGGCGGTGGAGTGACCTACCTCCTCCCACGGCTCGTGGGCTTGGCCAAGGCCAAGGAACTGATGCTGCTCGGTGATCGGTTCACCGGTCGACAGGCCGCGGAGATGGGTCTGATTGTAATGGCGGTTCATCGTGAAAGATTACACGAGGAGGTGGAGGCCTTTGCGGCGCAGCTCGCCAGGAAGGCTCCGCTCTCATTCCGATTCGCCAAAGAGCAATTGACCCGCAATTGCCTCCTGGACTCGAAGACCGCCATGACCTCTGAGGCCGAAGCGCTGCTTGCCTGCATGGCTTCTGAGGATTGGAAGGAGGGGCTCGCCGCTTTCCGAGAAAAACGCGACCCTCACTTTAAAGGCGAATGAACCATGGAGGATGATCTGCACTGCATCCTGCATCCCCGCTCGGTCGCCATCGTCGGGGCGTCCAGGGATGAAAGTAAGCGGGGACACCAGGCCATCCGGGCCCTCCAAAAAGGCGGTTTTGCCGGCGCCATTTACCCCGTACACCCTAGAGAGACCAAGATCCGGGGGCTCAAGACATACCCCAAGGTCTCGGCAATCGAAGGCCCTGTGGATCTCGCGCTGATCGCCACACCCGCGCCCACCGTGCCAGCCATCCTGGAAGATTGTGGACGAAAAGGCGTCAAGGGTGCGGTGGTCATCGCCGCCGGTTTCGGCGAAAGCGGCGCCGAAGGCCTCGCCCTGGAGAGTCAGATGGTCCAGGTCGCACGCGCGTGTGGGATCCGCCTTATCGGACCGAACACCTCGGGCCTGCTCAACATACCTCATCGGCTGAACCTGGTGGGTCTTCGGGAGGTTCATCACGGCCGGATTGGGCTCCTGTGTCAAAGTGGCAACATGGCCCTGTCCTTGTTCGCGGAGGCCGTCACAAAAAGCCGGCTCGGCTTCAGTTGCTATATCGGGGTCGGCAACGAGGCCGATATCCGTTATCACGAGTACATCCGCTATTTCCGGGAGGATCCCAATACCGACCTGATTTTGATGTACGTTGAGGGTTTCCAGGACGGCCGGGCATTCCTCCGCGAGGCGTGCGCGATGGTCCATCGGAAGCCCATCGTCTTGCTGAAGGCCGGCCGCTCGGAGGCCGGGCAGCGGTCCATCGGTTCCCACACAGGGGCCCTGGCCGGCAGAGCGGTGGTCGCCGAGGCAGCCTTCAAGCAAGCGGGTATTGTCAGCGTTCGCCGATTGGACGAGTTGCTTCCCGCCGCTGAGACGTTGGCAATGCTCCCACCCATGCGCCGTAGACGGGCGGTCGTGCTGGCTGACGGTGGCGGGCATGCCACAGTTGCCGCCGATGCTCTCACCGCTCATGGCTTCGAGCTCCACGAGCTGGACGCCGAAACGCAGCAACTACTGCACAAGATCCTCCCTGACCGCGCCGCCGTCCGGAATCCCGTGGATGTGGCCGGCGCCACCGACAGTGACCCTGCCCTCTTCGCCGAGTGTGCCCACGTCTGTCTGGCGGACCCAAACGTGGACGGGATGCTCATGGTAGGGCTCTTCGGGGGGTACGGGATCCGCTTTGCCGAAGAACTCGGCCCCATCGAATCGGCCACCGCTGGCCGGCTGGGTACCTTGGTCAAGGAGACCGGGAAACCCATGGTGGTGCAAAGCTGTTATGCAGGATTTAAGACGGAGGCCCTCAATATCCTCCGCCAGCACAACGTGCCGGTGTACGAATCCTTGGAGATTGCCGCCACGTGCCTCAAGGCACTCGGGGACTACGGAGACCACCTCCAGTGGGCAGAGGAGAAAACCGACTTTGTCCTCCCATCCAAGACCCTCATGCCTCCCGAGGTGGGTGAGGCACTGAGCGCTGGCCGGAATAGCCTCCTCGAACACGAGGCTCGACATCTGCTCCGGGATTATCAGCTACCTGTCGCCGACTTCATCCTGGCGACCGATGTGGACGCAGCCGTGTCCGCCGCCCGCGAGTTCAGTCGTCCGGTTGCGATGAAGATCGTCTCCCCGGAGATCCTGCACAAGACCGAGGCGGGTGGTGTCAGGCTCAACGTCGACGGCGAGGCGGACGTGCGGAGGGCTTTCGCCGAGATCCTCGAGAACGCCCGCCGCTACAAAGCGGGCGCCGATGTGAGAGGGATCCTCGTTTCGCCCATGATGCCCAAGGGACTCGAGATCATTGTCGGCGTGACGCACGACGACCAGTTCGGCCCGGTCATCATGTTCGGGCTGGGCGGCATCATGGTGGACGTACTCAAAGACGTGGCCTTCCGGGTCCTGCCGCTGACTGAACACGACGCTCGGGGCATGCTCGCCGACATAAAGGCGACACCGATCCTGGATGGCGTCAGAGGAACCCCCCCGGTTGACCGCGAGGCCCTTACTCGGCTGCTTCTTCGAGTTTCCAGCCTGGTCGTGGAATGCCCCCAGATCCGGGAGCTCGACCTCAATCCGGTGTTCGCTTATTCCGACGGGGTGAGCGTGGTGGACGTCCGGATCCTACTGCACGCACCCGAAGGTCTTGATTCCTGCTCTCCCGAAAGGGCGTAAGCCCTTCCCACCGTCCTCGAAGTCTCCGCCCTATCATTTCCTTCTGTTGTGACAATCACGGTGTGCACTTCCTGACAACCCACTTCCCAATGGTCCGCTGGGGCGCTCCGACGTCCCGTGACTGAACATGCCAAGGCCCCTGGCGTGATCCGGCTTGCTGAGGTCGTGGGCATCTCGGACAAGAGTTGGAGCCACGCCGCCCAGCAAGCGGTTGCGCGGGCCGCACAGACCCTGCGGCACGTGACCGGTCTCGATCTCCTCCACAGCACCGGGGTCGTTCGGGACGGAAAAATCGCTGTGGGTCTGCAGATTTTTCTCCCCGGACGCGCGGCGCAAAGTATGCGTGTGTTGCATCCTATCACGTCAAGGGGGACGTTCAGCCGCAGGGGTGGCAGGCGTGCTCTCAGCCGCTCTCCTGTTCATGAACCGGCACCCATCGTCAAGCCATTTCACGCCTTCCCGAGTCCTGAGAAAACATAACAATCCCGAGAGGAAATCAGAGGTACCCATGTGCTAAACGCGCTTCATGTGCCGGAGCGGGGCAAAGATCCATTGACACCCACCCCAAAATGCTCTATGGTGGCTTTGACTCTAGATTCTCACGGTTCTGCCTTTGCACATTGTCGACGCCGCGAGGACTGAAGTCCCGCGGCTTTTTTGTTGGGGCCAGAGCCATCCCGCTGCGGAAAAGCGTGAAACCAACGGAGGGAAGATGCCAGGATATAGGCGGCACGATGATCAAGGGCGAGAGCCCCTGGCGACGCCGGCGGGCCGTCGTTCCCTCGAGGTTATCGTGGACGATCGCGGGGTCGAGTCGGCACTCCGTGCCTTCAAACGCCTGGTGCAGCGGGACGGACTCCTCCGGGAGCTAAAGCGGAAGCAGAGCTACGAGAAACCGGGGGAGCGGAAGCGGCGAAAGGTCCGCGAGGCGGCGCGCCGGCGCCGGCGCCAACTGACACGGGCTCTTCGGCGAAAGACGTAGCGCGCGTAAGCTGACGGGCCGCAGCCGGGCAGCCCGTGGCAGCAGCAGAGGGAAAGGAGACAGAGGTATGGGATCGAGAGTGTACGTGGGCAATCTTCCCTTCAGCGTGGACGCAGACCAACTCCGCACCCTCTTCGAGGAAGGGGGCCGCCAGGTCCTCGAAGTCAAGATCGTGACAGATCGAGTCACTGGGCGTCCACGCGGCTTCGCCTTTGTGGACATGGCAACCTCCGAAGACGCGGAAGCAGCCATCACGGCCCTCAACGGTCGCGACCTGGGGGGGCGCACCCTCACGGTCAGCATGGCTCGTGAGCGAGAACCGAGGCGAGGCGGAGCCGGCCGGGGCGGCGGTGGCCGCCGGGACAGGTACTGATGGCCAGGCGAGCCCGTGCTTACCGGGGGGCCAAGCGCCAGAAGGAGAGAGTCCGGCAGGCACGGCAAGAGGAGAAACGACGCCGGAGATTGGAGAGAAGGCACAGTCCCCGGCTTCCGGAGGACCAGGGACCCGGAGCGGGGGACATTCCCTCTCCATCTCCTGATGAACCGCTAGAGACATGAGTGCAATACGGAGCCTTTGCCGCTTCCATGATCCCGTCAACTGAACTCTTTGGCTTTCCCGCGATTCTATAGCCCTTCATGATCGATCGATGGACAAATGAAAAAGGAGTCAAAAGGTATTCCCCGGTGAGGCTGCATCATCCCTTTTGCTTGGTCTCGCTGTTGAACGACGTGGCTTGCGGAAGGTGTGGCGATTAATGCAAAGTGCCCGTCGGTGAGACGGATAATCATCACAGAAGGAGCAACGAGGAGACAAAGATGCGGATGTCGTGTGTGGTTCTCTCCCTTGTCCTGACCTTCGGGATGATCGGCAACTTCCGCGGATTGGTATCGGCGGCGACGCCTTCTTCCCCAGCGCAGCAAGCTGCCGCCCAGGTGAACGCAACAACGATTACCTACCAAGAATTGAACGAGGAATTTCGTGCCCGCACCCGAGTCCCATTTGAGAGGGTCCAAGCCGATCCCCAGGCCCAGCGGATCCGAAGACAGATCTTAGAACAGATGATCAACGAGGAACTGTTGGGACAGCAAGCCGCGCTAGAAAAGGTGTCGGTAGGACCAGAGTTGGTAAATGAGCGGTTCCAAAACATCCAGGGCCGTTTCCCCTCCGAAGCAGCCTTTAATCAAGAGCTGAATTCCAGAGGATTGACGGCAGAACAACTGAAAAACAATATTCAAAAGGGATTAATGCGTGAACGGATCATCAACAAAGAGGTCTTTGAAAAGGTCTCCGTGGCTCCCGAGGAGTTAAAGCCGTATTTCCAGATGCACAGAGATAACTATGCACAGGAGGAAGCGGTACACGCCCGGCACATCTTGATTAAGGTGGCGCCTGACGCATCCCCCGAAGACGATCAGAAGGCAAAGAACCGGGCGCAAGCCGTGTTGGCGAAAGCAAAAAAGAGAGAAGATTTTGCTCGGCTGGCAAAGCAGTATTCTGAAGGTCCGAGCAGTGTGAAGGAAGGCGATCTCGGCTATTTCGGTCGAGGAAAAATGGTAAAGCCGTTCGAAGATGCTGCCTTCAACCTGAAGGCCGGCGAGATCAGCGATCTGGTACGGACCCAGTTTGGCTACCACATTATTAAGGTGGAAGAGAAAACAGAAGCCAAACGCCTCTCCTATAAGGAGGCAGAGGACCAGGTGAAAAAGGACCTCACGAGAGAAAAGACGGTTGCCCGGTATGGCGAATATATCAAAGGATTGCGCGAGAAGGCCGAAGTGACCGTCAACGTGAAGTAACCATCGTCACGCGTCGCAAAGCAGCCTCGTCCTTGCTCGAACTCAGCCCTCCGAGAGGCATGCTCACCGTGCGAGATCTTCTCTCCTACATGCCATGTCCCTTCCGAAAGTATCCGTCACCCGTACAGATGCCCGGTACTAACAGACGCTGTTTCGCACGCTCCTGCCGCTGTTGTACAGGAGGAAAGTTAGATTGCAGAGAAGGCATCCCCGGTACGATTATGAGGTCCGCGTAAGCCACCGGCAGCTGGATTTCGACAAAGGTGGCATGGTCCGAAACATCAGCGAAGGGGGCCTGATGGCGGAGTTTCCAGAGCTGTTCCCGCCCGGGACACCGCTGACGCTCCTCATCCCCCCGGGCGAAAGATTCATCCGTGCAATGGCCGAGGTCGTCTGGTCAAAGGAATTTCCGGACGCAGCGGGCATTGCAAACCGGCACGGGCTGAAGTTCACCAACCTCACACTTCAGGATCGGCTGGCCCTGAAACTCTTCCTCGCGGAGCAGCTCAGCTGATCGCTTTCCGAGCCTGCGAATTCAGACCGCTCCCTCCACGTCTCCTAGCAGCACGTTTTGGATGCTTTCGGACTCCTCGATGAGGGTGCCGAGCTTGCTCAGAGAGTCGTCCACCGCCTGGGCAAAGGTTTCCGCCCCCCCGAATCTGGCGAGCGTCTCCGGCGGAATGAACTTCAAGAGAAGGCTGGATGTCCCGGGAGGGAGGGCAGCGAAGTGAACGGTGAGAATCCCGTATTCGTCGAGGAGCAGCATGGCCAGTGCGGCCGTCGCCTCGTAGGGAACGATGGGCGGCTGCCTGAGTCCTCCACGCTCCATCGCCAGCTCCATGATGTCCTCCGCTAAGAGCTGGGCCGTGACGGGAGACTCATAAAGTCGGGCCCCGAAGACCCGCCGCAGGGCCTCAGCCACGTGTTTCGTTGAGTCGACCAGGGCCTGCACACGGCCAGGGGTGTATCGTTCGAGCGACCGCACTGCTGCGGGGTAAAGCATCGGTCGTGCCTCGAGGCCGAACTCGAAGGCCCGGGCACGGATTCGCTCCACGAGGTCCTTCTCGCCCCCGAGCAGCCCCAGTCTCGGCCCCGAGGTACCGTACTTATCGAGCCCAGTGGCTCCCACGTCCACGCCCAATTCCAGCATCCTCGGTTGAGCGAAGATCGCTGGGCCGACTCGGGCACCTCCTGCATCGTCCATGTACACCGGCACGCCCTCGTCGTGAGCAAGCCGGACCGCTCCCCGTAACACATCCAGCGCGAGCATCTCATACGTCACCGAGAGCCGAGTCAGGGCCACCAGCCGCACCCGCTTTTGCCGCTCCAAGGCCTCGGCAAAGCCCTCCATGTCCACCGTATCCACGAATCTCGCCCCGACGAGTTCCGCGGCACGGACCACTGAAGGATGACTGTACCCGGGCGACAGTCCGACCACAACGTCCCCGGACTTGACGAGCGCCAGGTGCGTCGCCACCGTGGCTGCTGTCGTCCGGTTCAGGAGGAAAGCGTCGTGCCGGTCGGACGAGCCCCCCAGGTGCTCAAGGGCGACAGTCCGAAACCGATCGAGGTAGAGTGCGGGAGCCAGCTCATCATCGGCGAAGGCGAGATCTTGGACTTCGACCGGCAGTGAGCGCTCGAGACCCGAAAAGTTGAAGACCGACTCGGGACCGCGTTCGCGGATTCTCCGTTCGACGATACGCCATGCTCGCTGAACCTTTCGGAAGTCGTCTTCGGTGCTGGTGAGAATCCGGCCCCTCGCGTACGGCAGCCCGGGTGCAAAGCGATTACCGAATCGATCTGCGTCTCTCCGTGCCTTCACAATGCCTCAGGGAAGCTCCCCTACCGCAGAGTTTTGAGTCCGGAGCCGGTGAGCGGGATGATCACCTGGTCCTCGTCGGCAATGAGGGTGTTCCGGCGCGCCTCTTCGTAGCCTGCCAAGGCCACAGCCGCGGTGGGTTCGATCAGCAATCCCCGTCCTGCCGCTCTGGCCCGGGCCTGTTGAATCGACGCTTCATTGACGGTGAGCATGGCACCACCCGTCTCCTGAACCGCCGCCAGGATTTCCCGCCAGCGGACCGGTTGGCGAATTGCGATCCCCTCTGCGACTGTCTTGCCGGGGCGAACCTCCACCAGTTCACTACGCTGATCTTTCCACATCCGATAGAGGGGAGCACACCTCGATGCCTGGACGCCCAAAATCCGGGGCATTCGGGGAATCAACCCGAGCTTTTGGAGGTCCCGGAATCCGCGATAGGCCCCCAAGAGGAGAGTGCCGTGCCCTACCGGGCTCACAATGACATCGGGCGTGCTCCGGCCCAGTTGCTCCCAGAGCTCGAAGCTGAATGTCTTGGCCCCTTCCAGGAAGAGGGGGTTCCAGCAGTGGCTGGCATAGTAGCACGTCTTTGCCCACTCCGTTGCCGCGGCAGCAGCCCGCTCTCTCGAGCCGGGCACCACATGCACCTCGGCCCCATACGCCCGGATTTGTCGGAGTTTCCCCAAAGAGACACGGGACGGCACAAAGATATGGCAGCGGATCCCAGCTGCCGCAGCGTAGGCCGCCATGGCCGCCCCGGCATTGCCAGATGAGTCCTCGACTATCTCGGCGATCCCGGCTGCCCGAACCGCATTGATGAGGACTGTCGCCCCCCTATCCTTGAAGGACCCGGTCGGAAAAAGAAAATCCAACTTTACCCGCACGGAGCCGGGCAGCGTCGGGAACGGGACAAGGGGGGTCATCCCCTCCCCGAGACTCACCGGTTCGAGCGACGGCGGCAGCGGCAGCGCTTCCCGATACCGCCAAAGGGTGGCCGCGCGTCCGGCCAGAGCCGCCGGATCGATTCCAACCGGAGCTCCTCGGAGATCCCACGGGCCGCCGCAAGGGCAGCGCCACGGGACGAGAAATCCCTCGGCCTCGTGTCCACAGACGGTACACGACCACTGGAACATCAACGCCTTTTGCCTCCGAAGTGCCGGTCGCTCAGTCACTCTAATCGAGCCATCCGCACTGGTCAACCCCCCGCGAGAGAACAGGAACGTCTCGGAGGCCACAAGCTGTCTCTGTAATGAATATCGGCCCACGCGTGCGGTAAAGAGGTAATCGAGAAAACACATGCGAGGAGAGCATGAGGGAAAGGTCGGACGCGTACGAATATGCTCCGAGGTAACTCAATGGGCAATAAGGGCGATTCGGGGGGAATTACAAACGACTGACGAATTGACGGAAGCGGCCAATCGCCTCATTCATCGTTGGGTGATGGTCACGCATGAGGGCCTCTGGATCGGCGTTAGCGCGGAAGGAAGCCAGGATTCGTTCGGCGGCCAAGTCGTCTTCCATGTCCAAGTAGCTGGTGGCCAGGCGCAGCGACAAGTCCCCGGGGGGTGTCCCAAAGACTGTGCCCGGGAGGGTCGCCAACTGGTACTCCTCCAGCAAAAAGGCGGCCAGGTCCGGCGAGGTCTTTACACCTTGTACCTCCCGTGATTCCCGCCAGCGGTCAAAATTGGCAAAGAGGTAAAAGCCGCCTTGCGGTTGACCGCAAGATATCCCCACCTCAGTGAGCCCACGACAGAAGTGCTGTGTGCGAATGGCATGAAGGCGGGCACATTGGTCAATGTAAGCGGCCAGTTCAGGATCGTTGCTGTACGCCACAACGGCGGCATATTGCACCGGTGCTGACGGCGTGGACCAGATTTCGCTGGCAATGGTACGTAAGGCCAGCATTAGGTCATGGCTCGCTGACCCGGGCGGGAGCACGGCCACGCCCAAACGCCAGCCGCCCAGCGACAAATGCTTGCTGAGGCTACCCAAGACAACCGTTCCTTCCGGATAATACTGTGCGATCGACACATGCGGCGGATGGCCATGAGGCACCAGGCTGTAGATTTCATCGCTCAACACGAGGATCTGTTCCCGGCGGCAAAAATCGGCAATGGCGTGTAGGAGGGATGGCTCGAGCATATGACCGGTAGGGTTGCTAGGGCTGTTGAGCACGAGGATCTTGGCAGCGCCCTGTGATTGGAGGGCCGTTTCGGCCAATGCACTCAGCGTGAGGGCGTAATTGTCCTGGGGCGAAGCCGGTATGCGCTGTACGCTTTTACCCAGTAACTGCGCCTGAGCTGCATAACTCACCCACGACGGGGTCGGTAGCAACAACTCCGCATCAAGGGCCATTTTCAGGGCAAAAATGAGCGACTTGCTGCCCGGCCCCACCATCACTTCTGCGGCCGACACGGTGCGCCGTAGCTGCTTGCTGTAAAAGGCAGCCACCTGTTCCCGCAATTGCAGTAGCCCTTGGCCGGGGAGATAGCTCCTCTGGTGGGCATTGGCCCGCAGGGCTGCCTGGATCTTGGGATGAACGGGAAAACGCGACTCGCCAAAGCCAAGATGATATACCGTCTGGCCACTTGCCCACCTTGCCTGCACGCGCTCGTTAATGTCTAGGGTAGCGGAGGGTTCTATATTCTGGCGCACGATCGGCGCTAATCGGTAAGGGGGCACGGTGCCAGACATGGGGCTGCCCTTTCCCTCAATGGTGGAAGCAGCGAATTCCAATCGGCGTTGTACCGATATGGCACTGGTTGTCCATAAGCAGGTCCACTCGGGTCGTGTAAGTATCCCCTACCCAGGAAGAGGTGTCAAGCACCGGCCGATTGGAACAAAGGAGTAGAAGGCCTCAATCAAGGAGTTACTTGAGGTTACGACGATACGGTGGAGAGGAAAGAGAGGAGAATATGGTGCCGGGAGGGAGAATCGGACCCCATCGGGTGCAAAGGCCCGAGAGACGGTGAGGCGGGGTGGTGTCGCCTATTTCTTTCGCAGCACGGCTGCCCGTCGGCCCTCATCGACGATGTATTTGAGGGGGTTCACGGGTCTTCCCTTCACGACCACTTCGTAGTGCAAGTGCGAGCCGGTGCTGTAACCGGAGTCCCCTACGGCGGCAATCACCTGGCCCCGCTTCACCCGCTGGCCTTTCTTCACCTTATTCCGGTGATTGTGGCCGTAAAAGGTCTTGTAGCCAAATCCATGATCGATAACAATAACCCGCCCGTAGCCAGCGAGCTTGCCTGAAAAGGTGATCACCCCATCCGCCGGGGCGAGAATGGGCGTGCCCCGCGCGGCCGCGATGTCGATGCCCGTGTGCCGCTGCCGCCGCCCGGTAAAGGGCGAGATGCGGGGGCCAAACTTGGAGCTCACGTAGCCCTTGGCCGGCCAGATCGAGGGGGTCGCGGCCAGCCGGTCCTTCTGCTCGTTCAGGTAGGCGGTGAGGGTCTCGAAGCTCTCAGCCCGAAGGGCGACCTCACGCTCAAGGCGCTCCACATCCTCAAAAAGCTGTGCGATCAGCTGCTGCCGGGCCGCCTGCTCCTCCGCGGTAAGGAGCTCTTCGATCTCCAACGTCCCGCCGCCCATTGCCATGGTACTCTCTGTGGCAGAGGCGGTCTCCAACCCCGCCAGGCGGCGGATCTCGTCGTCAAAGGTGCGCAGACGTCGCATCTCCTGGTGCATTGTCTGGACCTTCCCCACCAGGACCTCTTGTTCCTCGACGGTCCGCCGCAGGTGCTGCACTTCACTATTGATGCTGACAAAGTGATAGAGCATGTACGAGACCGCAACCAGCGCGACGATGCCCCCAACGCGGGTTAATCTCAGCCAAAGCTGGGTGACGTGAAACTGCCGAACACGGGTCGCCTGGCTGGAAAGTATCAGAAATGTGTAAGACCTGCGGGACATGGTCTCCTCCGTGTCACGGGATCGGCGAACCTTTGAAACGCCTGTGTCGAGGGCACCCTCCGCGGCAACCCTCTGCTGGCGAAGAGGGCGGCATCTGACCCCGCAGTCACCCCCACACTTCTTTCCAGTGGTACGTGTTCGCGTTGTTTGATTGGACCTCGGTGGGCCGATACGTGCGACCGATTCGCTGGCCGGCGCACTCGATCTGGCTCAGAATGCCGAGGATCGTGACTCTCTTCGGATTATACTCCACGAAGAAGCGGCGGCTTTCCCAGTCGTAACGTGCCCCTAGGATGCCCTCTAGTTCCCGTAGGACACTCAAGAGGCCGTCGGGTGAGTTGCTCGGACCCTCACCAAAGGATTCCAGGCCACTCACCCGGAGTGTGATCTCCAGGGTTGTCCCTCTCGAAGACGTCATGGTACACCTATCCACCAGCTCGAGTAAGCATCCACCGTGCCAGGGTCGACCAATAAGATGGCCTTCCTCGCCCGAGCCCTTTGCTGGCCAGGACTTAACGATTCAACCCGTGCTCGCGTGCTCGCGGCCAACCTGGCCTGTGGTCCAAGGATTGTAAAAGGGACCGACACCATTGCCCAGCGCTTCTGTAGTCATTCGAATTTAAAGCTCCAGCGGATGTAAAAAAAGCTAACGATCACCCATCGCTACTTTTCAGACTGCTCCGCCGTGAGCCAGCCCCCTGTCGTTCAACGGCTTGCCGTCTCGCCACGGGTCGGAATAAGGCCTCTGGGCGTCGGAAAGGTTGACACCTATCAAACACAGGACAAAACAGGACAAAAGAAGTCGCAGAGGCAGCCTTCTGATACCTTTGCTTGGGCTGTCAGGAGGGAACGTGAAAGCCAGCGCGCAGGGGTTGGAGGCAGAAGCTGACAAGAAGCCCCTATAACTTGACACCCTCTGCCGCCAAGGAGATACTGAGGCCCTGTGCAGGCCTTGCCCCTCGATTCCGACAACCGTTGTGTGCAAAGGAGGCGTGATGTCGACGAACGTCACTCCAACGCTTCGCCGAGTGTTGGGAGAATTGCAGACAGTGAGAGCAAGAATTGACCGCCAGATAGCGGCGATCCGGTCCCTTCTTCGTGCGACCGGGAAGCACCGCACCGTCAAGACCGCTCGTCCCCGCGCGTTGGTGGGTTACGCTCGTGACCGCCGAGCGCTGCTGAAGGAAAAGCGTGGGCGGAAGCCGAGGTAGACCAAGCAAATGGTGGTGCCGGGGGCGGCAAAGGCCCAAAAGATTTTCAGTGTCCCCTTCGGCACAGCAAATTCCATGACTTCGAGCACTTGGGTGTGCAGGACGCGGCAAATTATACGATTTTGTGACTCGAAAACGCAACCTATCCGCAACCGGGCCGGACTGGTCGGCGGTGAGCCAGCTAGAGTCCTTTCGGGTACCATCGTCGCTGTCCACCTCCATCATTGGCGTCCGACAAATGGGACTCGCTGGTCCCATTTGAGGAAAGAAGGTCCCAACATTGCGCGTGAGGAAGAACCAGAAATTATTAGAGGAATTGATCTGCGTCAGGAAAAAGCTGTCCCACCTGTTCATCGAGTTGCCGAGCAGAGTCCTTTAAAAAGAAATGGTTAGCTGTTCTGGCTGATGGGCATTGTTGTTGCTTATTTGACGAGGCGGAAGGGTTTAAACGGAGACTAAAGTGAAACCGGGGGCAGCCATAGCCCCCAGCCCATCACCGGCAGTTTCGGCGGCGCACCAGGCATTAAGACGCCCTCCCTGGCGGAGCATAACCCCGGGAGGGCGTTCTTGTTTTCTGTCGGAATGGCCTGGAAATAAAAGGCGGCTTCACTGCTCCCACTGGCTGGCACAGGCGGGGTCGGACTGTGCGCAGAGCGAAGGTGGCTAATATGGAGGAGATGAAATATCGCTTCCTCTCCGTCCTTCTCGCCGTCACCCTCCTGCTCGGTTGGTCGCCTTTAGCCGGCACGGCGAGGGCCGACCGCCTTCGATGCGCCAATACCAGCGCTACGGTCACCTTCTCTGAGCCAGCGGATGGCGAAACCGCCTGCACGGGTGCGGTCGATGCCATCGCCTTCCTGGAAGCCAACGGATTTAACACGGGAGGGCCGATCGAAATCCACATGGTGACGCGGATACCAGAAGACAAAATGACCGGTGTATGGGGTTGTTTCGACCGCCCGCACGGACAGATCTATGTTCTGAAATACTCGGCATGCCGAGGGGTGAGGCAATGCGCGGGGATATTTGGGCTACCAACGGACCGGGACCTGCACCGGAGCCTGGTGGCCCATGAGGTCGCCCACGCCATCACCAGCCACAACCCTTCGGTAGAGAACGCGCCTTGGGTGGCCCAGGAGTACATTGCCTACGTCACCCAACTTGCCACAATGCCCCCAGGTCTCCGGGGCCGGGTTCTGGCACGTTTCCGCGGGGAAGGTTTTGAGACCTCCGCACAAATCAATTTGACTATCCTGATGGTGGCGCCCGACGTCTTTGCGGTGCGGGCCTACCGGCACTTCGCAAAGCTGGAAAAGGGCGCCGCCTTCTTCCGCCGTCTGTTGACGGGGGAGTTGCACGTCAACCACGAATTTTCGCCATAAGGAGCGTCTTGTTATCTTTGTCCGGGCCAGCCCCTGTAGATCGTGGAACCAATGCGTCGGAAAGGAGGCGCGTCATGAGAACTATACCGAAACTGATGCTCATCGGAACGGTGTTGGTGCTCGCCCCCGCAATTGCTCTTGCCGGAGGCGGAAGCCTCGGTAAAAGGGAATACAAGTCAAACTGTGCCGTCTGCCACGGCCTTGCTGGAAAAGGTGACGGACCATACGCCGGTTACCTGGAGCGCTCGTTGCCCAGTCTGACCGTGCTTGCAAAGAACAATAATGGGGTATTTCCTTTCGACCGGGTGTTTGAGGTGATTGACGGCAGGGCCGAGGTAAAGGCTCATGGCCTGAGAGCCATGCCCATATGGGGCGACGAGTACAACGACAAGGCAATTGAGTATCACAGTGACTTTTACAGCCCATACAACGCCGAATCCTTCGTGCGCGGTCGTATCCTTGCGCTGATTACCTACATCTACGGCCTTCAAGAAAGGTAACTCGCTGATCTGGCAGCCACGTAGGAAAGTGCCGCCCTGGGCAAGCGGAATTGGTTCTTCGGGAAGGTGTAAGAAGCGGAAAGGGGGACTGCTCCGCGCCACCTTGTAGCAGTAAAGAGAGGCTGGCGGGTTATCTCGTGGCTTCCCTTCGCATCTATCGTTACGTTCGCGTAGTGGTGTTTTGGGGCAGGCGGGCAGATCCACCCCCGTTGTGAATCCGACGACTCCTCTTTCGCGTATCGCGCTTCCCAAATGCAAAACGCCCTCCAGGCCGTGCTCCGCCGGGAGGGCGTTTGCGTGTTTGGCGCGCCGTCGTTTCTGCCTGCGCTGGACAGAACCATTATCCTTCACCCCGGGGGGTGTGTGGCTCAGGCATCGATATCTTGACAATCTTCAGGGCGTTGGAGCGGTGGTGCCGGGGGCGGGAAAGGTTCAACAGATTTTGAGTCCAATTTTCCGGCCTCCTGCGTCCCCCATTGGAACGGGCAGATAGCTTCTTGTCGCGGGGTTTTCAATCTCAGGGGAGTGTGACCTAAAACGACAGAGTACGCCCAAAACTGACACCGTTCTGGCACCTGTACTAGCACCAATTAAATTTAAATACCCCCTATGATCCGCCACAAGGTCCCATTCCTTCCATTGTTCCACCTCCTCGCTGGAGAAGCTCTGGCAAAGTGAGTCTCTCCCTCGTTTCACCTCGGGGGGCAACCACCGAAGGGACTTCTAATCCCCGCCGCCTCTCGAACTCTTGGAGATCTCTGGAACTCTGTTCCGACTCTGCCACAACGTGGCCAGACCCCGGAGTCTTGGATAGCTGGGAAGGGAACACAGGGAGCGTATCGACCGGCGGATTCTACGGCTCGCCAGCGTGTGGGCCAAGGCCGAGCCGAGTGGTGAGCAGGAAAGAGAGCGGCCCGAGGGAACGCGCCCCCGGGCCGTACTGATCAAAAGGGCTGGAAGGTTGTCGTCGGCAAGACGACGCACGCCCCGTCCTGAGACGGCACGGAGCGCCCACCGTCGGCGGCCGCCCGCACTCCTCCCGGAAGGGGATTACCTGTAATAGCCGACCGCACAGACCTGGTCGCCGACCTTGGTGACGAACGTCACCTTCGGGACCGGCTTGTCGCTGCCGGGCCGCGGCCACATGTAGCTGACCTCGCCGATCTTGCCCTCCTCAGCAACCTTGTAGATCTCCTCGCCGAGCGGCTTGCCGGTCTTGTCCTTCAGTCCCTTGAGGCTCTTGCCAGCGAGCTTCGGATGGGCGGTGAAATTGCCGTCGGGACCGCCGCAGAACGGATACAGGTCCCGGTCCTTGAACCCCCCCTCGCCCTTGGTGAACATGTCCAGGGCCTTGGCCTTGTCCGCCTTGACCGCGGTTACCGCCCGCTCCAACATGGCCTTGGCCTCGGCCGCGGTGCCAAATTTGGCGGCGACCGCCGTCGCCACACCGGTCACGGCAATTCCAAAGAGGGCGGCAATAAAAACAACGCTAAGCCTCTTTATCATCGGTCACCTCCTTAGATTATTAAGGTTGTCATGTTAGGTGGGCTGATGGCTGATGGGCTACAGTGTGTCCATAGGCAACCTCCATGCCAAGATTGGACGAGATTCGACGCCTTTGGGGGCAGTCGCCTAGTGTTCAACGTGTTGTGTTTGTACCCCTCAACCCTCGTATCAAGGTCGAAAGACCCCTTGAGGTCGGGCGAGGGTGTAAGATTTACCCAATCGCAAATCAGCTATACCCAACGAGAGGGCGAAGGAGGTGCCACCGGAGCCTGAAGCGAAATGCGGTAAACGGCCCTTACACTCGGAATCCAGCCCATCGGCCCATGGAGGATAGGCCAGAGAGCAAGCAATGAGATTTTTGACGCAGGGTCTTGGCCTTTATGGGAGTGCGATCTAAAACGACAAAGTATGCCCGAAACTGACACCGTACTGGCACCTCTACTCGCACCAGATTCCCCCCCCGGCATGCCGCCACAGGCTCCCATCAGCCGGGGTATAGCTACGGGAATGCGGCGAGCAGGTGTACGTCTCCCTCTGCCTGTCCAGTTCACAACATTTTCGATCCAAGGCAATCCGGTTGAATAAGAGTCCCAGGCCCGCCTCCAGCAAAGTCGGCGGCGCATCAGCAAAAAAGCCCTCCCGAAATAAAACGGAACGGGAGGTTTTTTTCTTTTTGAATAGAGCATTTTCAATTTTTAGCACTCGTCAGCTACCACGCATTTCAAACGCAATGGTATTGAATCATATTAACACCTGACATCCGTCATAGACATATTCTATACCTTATCATAATTTGTCCTGACAAATGACGAACCTCTATGCGGCCTCCCGCGTTGTCGCGTGGGTAACCGGTCGTGGAGGGGAGCGCAAAGCTTCCCGTAGGCAGGAGCAGCATGGAACCGGGGTGACCGTAGCTCCCCAGCCCACCTGCAGGCAGTTCAGGTGGCATATCAGACAATCAGACGCCTTCTCGGGCAGGTCGCCAAAATAGAGGCGGGTGACACCAATTCTCTCAACCAAATCCATGAGAAATCTCAAACGCAAGTTGAAAAGTAAAATTCAAGGGGTGGGTAAATGGCAGAAACGTTGAGAATCGATCTAGGGAGAATGGGAATCACTGGCAACCAGGCAATTGCAAGAGGAGCGATAGAGGCAGGGGTTGGAATTACATGCGCATACCCGGGTGCGCCTATTTCAGATCTGCAGCATACCTTTGAATCTCTGGCAAAAAAACCAGGATTCCCGAGGAATAATCCATTCACACGGACACTTGGCGAGGCTCTGGATAAAGCTGGCTATGAGCTTGTTGCCAAGTGGNNGAATACATAACTCCCGAGGAATACGATACTATCTATGGAGATACAATTTTTGCAAAGAAACGTCTCTTGACCAAGGACGAGATTCCGGCTGGCTCAAGGGTTATGTTTTCAATGAAGCATCTTGGTGGCAACACAGCGGCTGACGTGGCCAGGACCTTGATGAACATCATCCCCTACCCAGGTGGCCTTTGCATAGCAAGCGGTGATGACCGCCAGGGCACTGCTTCGCAGACAATGCAGGACAACAAGGTATTATTTGCCTGGCATTTTAGAATGCCAACCTTTGAAGTTCACAATCCAGCTAATGCTCATGTCACGGTGAGAAATGCTTACAAGCTTTGCGAGGAACTGGGCGTGGCTTTTGGNNTCAATCCTATCGAGAGGTTGCTGCTGATGTGAATTTTGAGATAGATATGACCGCCAATAAGAGGAAGAAGGGATTCAGCTCAGACCCATATAACCTTGTTACGATCGGCCCTCAAATAAGACCAAAGGAAAAGAGACACTGGGAAAAGATAATTCCACTTATGAAAAAGAAGTTCTCCGAGAAATTTGAGTTCCTCAATAACGAGGTGATTCGCTACTCCGAGAATCCAGCGAAGATGGTCATCGTTAATGGTCCCTTCAGAGAGGACTTCAACTACATAAGAAGCAATGAGGCGAAAGAAAGAGAATTCAAGGAGAAATATAATAATCCAGTTGTGATTGCCAGCGACTTGGTATGGCCTTTACCCAGCGAGCTGTACAAGCAGATCTTCGAGGAGAGCTCTATCGATGAAGTCTATGTCTTCGAAGAGGGTTATAGTAAATTGATGTACTTCGAGACTCTTGACTTCATAAATACCAATCAATTCAACGCGAGGGTGAGAAACAAGGGCATTCCATATGAACCGAGAATGTATGAAAGATTCTCATACGCAGACCATATAATGGCA
>JABAOF010007055.1_pt2 | contig 25244 bp, 18 predicted proteins | sample 7062171 | NCBI WGS metagenome assembly JABAOF01 (sample SAMN14538628, study PRJNA623070) | marine sediment metagenome | biome: marine biome [ENVO:00000428]; feature: marine pelagic biome [ENVO:01000023]; material: deep marine sediment [ENVO:00002113] | place: India: Gulf of Khambhat ...
TGCCCCTTCTTTATGTTGATGGGCTTTCCGGTTTTGGCGGCAGCCAGGACAAGATCGGTCTGCCTGCATAAGAACGCGGGAATCTGCAAAACGTCTGCCACCTGTGAGACAGGAAGAGCGTCATCCGGATTGTGAATGTCCGTAAGAACAGGAACGTCGAATTCCTTTTTTGTTTTGTCGAGGATTTTCAGCCCTTCTTCCAGACCGGGACCTGAATAGGAATCGACTTTCAGACGATTAGCTTTGGAATAGGAACTCTTGAATATGAACGGGATTTTTTGACGGAAAGCGATCTCTCTGATTCTCTCGCATGTTTTAAGAAGGGTCTCTTCCGATTCGATGACGCATGGGCCAGCAATTAGAGCCAGCTGATTTCCCTCTCCGATGGCGAAATCGCCAACCATCACTGAAATTGCCATATAGTTGCCTCAATACACAGTCGAATTTTCAGAAGACCCAGCCGGACACATTCTCCGGCAGTGTCAAGCCCCGCCTCTGGCGGGATCTCCCACTTCAGCTTGACCTAAAGCCACCCGAGGATAGCATGCTCTCCTTGGTTCACCTAAAGGTGAACACTCCAGATTTTCAGCCCTGGTCAAGACGTCCGGCAATGTTTCTGGAGTCTGGCTCTCCATACCTGATATATTTGTTTTTCCCCTTGTGTTTAAATCTTACTCGGATATTTCGACTGGTGTTTCATAATGGCCTGCTTAGTTTGGCGGGAATGAGTGACTACTGCCGCGAGAACGCTCCTGATGGCAAGCCGCTGTAGGTAGTTTTGATCGTAAATTATGTCTCGACCGGCTGCCGCCTCATACAGGTAGTAAGCTAGAACCCTGTCCTTGGGAGTTAGCTCTTCAAAGCCGTCGGGGTATAACTTCGCCATGGCGACTATGCCTGCTTTTTTCAGGAGATATTGTCTTTCAGTTTCCATGATTGCTCCGTTGTATAATTAGACTGGCAGACCTTTGGATAATATAGCGAATCAAAGGGCAAACACAAACGATAAATTTCATGTTTATATTACTCTGGAATACAAAGGAAACACACTAAAGATTTGCGCAATCCCAGATTGGGTATTATATTGTGATTGACGGAAGTGGATAGGATCTGGTGGTCCTTGCGGACTTCAAATCCGTGGTCCCCCTGGTTGGCCAGGGGGAGGTGGGTTCGATTCCCACCCCTTCCGCTTATTTTAATTTCGTTCACAGGTGGATGGGCGAGACGGCGCCATGAGGTCGTACTTATCTTTATTCTCCTCCGTACTGCTGCTCAGCCTGCTCCTTTTCATCTTTTCTCTGACTGCGATAGGTGAGGAGGATGCTGAACAGGATTCGATGGGACAGGAGGTCACTATGATCACATTATATGACAACTATCAGTACAATCCCGATCTGAAAACGGGATGGGGGTTCTCCTGTTTAGTGAAAGCAGGGAAGGAGAATATTCTTTTCGATACTGGTGCTGACAGTCCCACCCTGCTGGCGAACGTGAAAAAACTGCAGATGGATCCAAAAGATATTGATATGGTCGTCCTTTCGCACGCACATGGCGATCATATCGGTGGTCTGATGGGCATGTTAGAGCTGAACTCTGACCTTACGGTGTTCCTACCCAAGTCGTTTTCTAACGATTTCAAAAATAGGGTGGCGTCGCATAAAGCGAAGGTAGTGGAGGTTGCCGATCCAACGACCGTTCATGAAAACGCAAGCACCACTGGACAGTTGGGCACATTCATAAAAGAGCAATCTTTGATCGTAAAGACAAGCAGGGGCTTGGTGGTGATAACCGGTTGTGCTCATCCCGGGATAGTCAAGATACTGAAGGAAGCCAAGAAGATCACTGGGGAAGATATCTATCTGGTTCTGGGAGGGTTTCATCTTTTGAATCTCACGGCATCCGAGGTCAAAGAGCTGATAAAGGGCTTCAGAGATTTGGAGATTAAGAAGGTGGCTCCTTGTCACTGCTCTGGTGATAAAACCAGAGAGATGTTCCAGGAAGAATGCGGAGAGGATTTCATCTCAAATGGTGTGGGAAAGATGATCCAGTTCTAGCTCATAATACAGATGAGTACATACCTAGGCTCCTCGGTAGGTGAAATGAAGGGAGAAGAGAAAATCAAACTGACTGCTCTGGCATCCAGCTCCGGGTGAGCCGCAAAATGTGGTCCGGATGACCTGACCCAGGTTCTGGGTCATTTGCCGAAGCAGAACGATCCCAATATTCTGGTGGGTTTTAATTCCGTGGATGATGCAGGAGTATACAAAATATCCGAGGATTTAGCCATAGTCCACACGGTGGATTTCTTTCCGCCCATTGTAGATGATCCCTATGATTACGGGTCCATTGCCGCAGCCAATTCGTTGAGTGACGTTTATGCCATGGGAGCCAAGCCGATGTCGGCTCTGAACATAGTGGGGTATCCTCCTAAGACCATGCCGTTGTCAGCATTAGATGAGATTCTGAAAGGGGGCGCAGAAAAAGCTCAGGAGGCGGGGGCGGTCATAATCGGAGGTCATACCATAAAGACAAAAGAACCCATATATGGATTGGCAGTGGTTGGAACGATCCACCCGCAGAAGATAATAAGTAATGCCGGAGCCAGGCCAGGGGACTCGTTGGTCTTGACCAAACCCTTGGGTACGGGTATCATTGCCACCGCCATAAAAAGGGGAATGGCGGATGAAAGTCTGGTGCATAAGGTGGTTGAAATCATGGCTACCCTAAACAAATACGCCTCTGAGTCGATGTTGGAAGTAGGAATCAATGCTTGCACTGATGTCACTGGGTTCGGGCTTCTGGGGCATCTGTGTGAGCTCGTGCAGACTTCAAAAGTCGGAGCAGAAGTTTTTGTGTCGAAGGTTCCCGTAATTGAGCCTGCTCTAAAGCTGGCGAAGGACAAAATAGTCCCAGGTGGCACCTTGACAAATCAGAAGTTTGCTAATGAAAATGTGGATTGGAATGAGCGCGTAACAGACGAGGAAAAGCTAACACTTTGCGATGCGCAGACCTCGGGAGGATTGCTCATCTCAGTGCCCAAAGAAAAGGAAGCGAAGCTTCTGGAAAGTTTGCTTGCCAAGGGAGTTCAAGATGCGAGAGCCATCGGCGAGATAATAGAGGATGAAAGATGTCGAATCCGGGTGAAAAGATAATCCAGGAAAAGCTCAGGCAGATTCCCAGCGTGGAAAAGATACTTCAGTTCCCTGAACTTCAATCTGAGATTGATGAATTCTCTCATCCCCTGGTGGCGGCGACTGTCAAGCAAGTTGTAGAGATGATAAGAGAGGAGATAAAGAAAGGCAAAGATTCGATCTCCGCTGCGGATATACTTCAGAAGGTGAAAGACATCATAGCCAAGGAGACCTCGCCCGCCTTAAAGGCAGTGGTCAACGCAACGGGAGTAATCCTGCATACTAATCTGGGACGGGCTCCCTTAGATGAGGGTACGCTTTCGTTCATCAGAAACATAAGTTCAAGTTACAACAATCTGGAGTTCGACCTTAAAGAGGGCAAAAGAAGTAAAAGAGGTATTTTTCTTGAAAAGCTTCTGTGCGCTTTAACTTCAGCCGAAGCCGCATTGGCGGTCAATAACAATGCCGGAGCTGTACTTTTGATCTTAACCGCTCTGGCCAAAGGCAAAGAGGTGATAGTCTCGAGAGGTGAGTTGGTTCAGATCGGCGGAGGCTTCCGGATTCCTGAGATTTTGGCCTTAAGCGGCGCAACCTTGAAAGAAGTAGGGACTACTAACCAGACCAGCATCTCCGACTACGAAAATGCCATCACGCCCGAAACAGCCCTTCTGCTGAAAGTCCATCAGAGCAATTTCAAGATGATTGGCTTTGCGGAGAGGCCGTCAATAGGCGAATTGGCTAAACTCGGAAAGAAACACAAACTCTGTGTGGTGGAAGACCTAGGCAGCGGCGTCTTGCTGAGAACAGAGGATTTTGAGCTGGCACACGAACCTACCGCTTTCGAGGCTCTTTCAGCTGGCGCAGACTTGGTTTGTTTCTCGGGGGACAAACTCCTGGGTGCGCCTCAGGCTGGCATAATCCTGGGAAGGAAAAAATATATAGAAATTCTCAAAACGCATCCGTTGCATCGTGCTCTCCGGCTGGACAAGATGTTTCTTGCCGGCCTTGAGAGAGTTCTGCTTTATTATCTTAAGGGAGAAGCCACCACAAAGATTCCCGCTTGGCAGATGATAAGCGCTCCGCTCGATAGTTTGCAGGCCAGGGCGCAGAAAATCAGAGAGGAATTGGGCAAATCGAATATCGAGGTCACTATTCAGGAGAGTCAGAGCACAGTCGGAGGTGGCTCGCTTCCAGGTGAAACCTTACCCACCATAGTACTATCCGTTTCATCCGTTCACAGGCCAATCGACCTATCCGCTGACCAACAAGCCAGACACTTCAGAGAGGAATCGCCACCTATAATTGGAAGAATAGAGAACGATAAGTTCGTCTTAGACCTCAGGACTGTTTTTCCGCATCAAGATGAGATTTTAGTTTCCGCCATCAAAAACATTTTTCTCAAAAGAAGTTGATTCTAAAGCGGTCCAGCGTTATATTCTGCCGACGACTGCGCAGACTGAGGCTTTTCATTCAGAAACCTCACCCCCTGTCTCCCCCTCTCCATTTCATGGAGAGGGGGACCAAAAGGGGGAGAGGTAACAGGCCCGAACCTAAACAACCCGCCAAACTCTAAGTTTACATGTTTGTTCTCGGTACTGCCGGACATATCGATCACGGAAAGTCTAAGCTGGTGGAAGCTCTGACGGGCATTGATCCCGACAGACTTCCGGAAGAAAAAGAAAGAGGGATGACCATTGATTTAGGCTTCGCCTGGCTTTCCCTGCCTGATGGTAGCGAAGTGGGAATTGTGGACGTTCCGGGACACGAGAGATTTGTCAAAAACATGGTGGCCGGAGTGGGCGGAATTGATGCGGTGATATTTGTGGTTGCCGCAGATGACGGATGGATGCCCCAGAGCGAAGAACATCTGCAAATTCTGGATATGCTGAGGATACAGACAGGCATAGTGGCCATTACCAAAATCGATCTGGTCGACCCTGACTGGTTGGATTTAGTGGAAGACGATATTAAGAGTAGAGTAAAGGGCACTATTCTGGAGAATGCTCCTGTAGTCAGGGTCTCCTCCGCAGAAAAGATCGGGATAGATCAGACACATGAGCAGATCGTTGAGATGATCTCCCGGCTAAAGGCCCGAAAAGACCTAGGCAAGCCGAGAATGTACATCGACAGGGTCTTCACCATGTCGGGAAGGGGAACCGTGGTCACTGGAACACTGAGGGATGGAAGTTTTCAATCCGGCCAAGAAATCGAAATTCTTCCACAAAGGATTCGTTCCCGAATAAGGGAACTTCAAACTCACAAAAAAATCCAGCAGGAAGTTGGACCCGGAACCCGGGTGGCCATGAATTTGGCAGGAATCGAAAAGGAGAAGTTAGACAGGGGAGATGTGATTACCAGCCCGGGTCAGGATGAGACAGTTGAGGCCTTCATTGCCAAGGTAGACACTGTCTCCACCTTAAAATCTCCTATAAAACACAATGCCAATCTGCTCCTGATATTGGGAACCACGGAGCTCCAGGCTAAAGCAAGAATTCTGGACAAGGATCAAATTCCGCCGGAAGGCTCAGCTTTCGTGGAGTTTATGTGCAAGGGGAAAGTGCTTGCCCGAATCGGAGATCATTTCATTCTCAGGTTGCCTTCGCCACAGATTACCGTGGGTGGTGGGGTCGTGCTGGACGTTTTTCCCAAAGTCCGCAAAAGAAAAGATGTTGAGTTTATTTCCGACCTTCAGAGAAGATTGAGCCAGGACCCCTTCGATCTGATTCTTGCTGAATTGAAGAAAAGGGGATTGATATCAAAAAGAGATATCTTGAGATCGAGCAACTTCAGTCGAGAACAGATCCAATCCAGCTTGGATCAGTTAAAGAAGGAGGGAAGGCTGTTTTCCACGGGTGATTTGGTGGCAGATTTGTCGAAATGGAAACAGGCCACAGAGCAGATCCTGTCTGAGATCCAGAAGACTCACGATAATTTCCCATTCAAGATAGGAGCGAAGATGGCAGGGCTTGCCAGTCGGCTGAAGATAGACGACAGTTTGTTTGACGAGATTATCAAACATATGGTTAAAGAGAAAAATATCGTTCAACAGCGAATGTATCTGCGCCTTCCCACCCATAAGCCGGCGCTTTCTAACCAGCAGAAGAAATTATCTGAAGAGATTTTGCAGAGGTTTGCTTCGAGTCCGCTTTCTCCTCCGACCAAAGATGAGATACAGAATCTGGAAGCCGAACACGAACAGGTCCTTATGTTTCTGATAGAGCAGGGTCAGCTGGTTGAGTTAAAAGATGGCGTTCTATTCAGAGATGAGGATTTTGAGATGATAAAGATGAAAGTGGTGGAGTTTATTCGCAAGCGTGGCGAAGCAACGGTGAGCCAGCTGAGAGAACATCTTAACACCACCCGAAAATACATGGTGCCCATCGCAGAAAAACTGGATCAATTGGGAGTCACTCAGAGGGAGGGCGACAAGAGAATTCTTGCTGGACGGTAAGAGGGATCGCTGATTACCTATCCGCCTGCGTCCGTCCTTTCCAGGAATGGAGAGGGAGAGATTGGGGATGAGGCTAGACGGAGGAGAATGCAAGGAATGGAAGGCTTGATGCTGCTTAATGGAAACATCTATACCATGAATCCTCAGCTTCCCAAAGCTGAAGCGGCAGCCATCAGAGACTCGAAGATAATTGCCGTTGGCAAGAGCTCAGAGGTTGAGAATCTTGGAAGGAAAAACTTCAAGGTCATAAATCTAAGTGGAAAGACTGTAATTCCCGGTTTGATTGACTGCCACACGCATTTTCTTGCTTTTGCGAGCTCGCTGAAAAGGGTGAACTTGGACGGAATCAGCTCCTTTGACGCGCTCTTATCCGCCATCAAGTCTTTCTGTACAAAGCTGCGCCCGAACGAATGGCTTGTGGGCAGAGGATGGAACAGAAACATACTCGGAGGTAAATCTCATTTCACCAAGAAGATTCTGGACGAGGTTTGGCCTAATGCTCCGGCAGCTTTGCAGAGCAAAGACCACCACCTTCTTTGGGTCAACTCGAAAGCTCTGGAGCAAGCCCGAATCGACAAGGAGACACAAGATCCGCCCGGCGGAAGAATAGAGCGAGATCTTCAAACCAAAGAACCTACGGGAATCTTAGAAGAAAACGCGTGCAGCTTGGTCTGGGAGAAAGTTCCAACGGCTTCGGTGGCACACTCAAAGGAATTGCTCAGAGAGGCTATGAAAATTGCCAACAGCTACGGGTTGACCGGAATCCACAATCACGACGATCCTGGAGCGTTTCCTCTTTTTGAACGGCTTCGATTGGATGAAGAGCTGACTTTGCGTGTTTGTTCCTGGGTTCCTGTCCAGGATCTGGACTCCGCGGTAAGCGTGGGTTTGCTCTCTGGATTCGGGAACGAGAATCTGAGATTCGGCGGCGTGAAGATCTATTCGGACGGCAGCCTGGGATCTCAGACGGCACTGATGTTTGAGCCATTTGAAGGCTCAAGAGACGATCTGGGGGTCGAGGTTACCCTTCAGGAGGAATTGTCGGATCTGGTCGCCAAAGCCGGCCGGGCTGGAATAAGTGTGGCCATCCATTCAATAGGAGATAAGGCTGTGCATCAGTCTCTAAACGCAATCGAGGCTTCAATCGGAGAGACTAAAGGAGAGAGCAGATTGAGACACCGCATCGAGCACGTGCAGCTTCTTCATCCTAAGGATACGGACAGATTTAGAGAGCTTGAAGTAGTCGCTTCGGTTCAGCCGGTACATGCTCCCGCTGATATTGACATTGCGGAAAAATACTGGGGCAAACGCTGCAAATTAGCTTACGCCTTCAATACTCTTCTCAAGAGCGGGGCGAAATTGGTGTTCGGTTCTGACGCGCCTATAGAGACCCTGAATCCGTGGATGGGAATCCACGCTGCCGTTTGCCGCAAAAGAATCGAAGCAAAAGAAAGCTGGTATCCGCAGGAAAGAGTCGGCGTGGCTGACGCGGTCTCTGCCTACACTCAATGGGCAAGCTACGCTTCCTATGAGGAGAATCTTAAGGGTTCAATCCAAGTCGGAAAACTGGCGGACCTGGTGGTTCTCTCTCAGGATATCTTCGAAATAAGCCCCGAGGAAATCCCTGACACCAAGGTGGAATGCACCATCTTAGGCGGTAGAATCGTCTTTGAGGCTTAGAAGAACTGCCGTCCGCGCTTGCCCAAGTCCACAATGTTTATCCTGCCGACCGGATTATCGATAAACGCGTGACTTAGTCTCACCTTCTGGAACTCACCCGAAAGAGACAATGAAAGCACCTGAAAAAGCCAGGATTATGGCGATGACGCGAATGAGATTGACTGGTTCCTTCAGAAGGAGTGCAGCTAGAATGAAGACAAAGACGTTGCTGGTCTGGTTCAAAGCGGAAGCAATGGAAGCCTGGGTGTATTTCATTCCTCCCATCCAGACGATCATGGAGAGATAGGCGCCCAAGAACGACCCCGGCAGCATATATTGCCAGTTTCTTACCGACATCAAGGAACCCACAATCTGACCTCGCCGGGGATGGAATAAAAGATAAACGCTCAGCCCCACGCATCCGGCAAAAAGCCGAACTTCCACTACCCACAGAAGCGGAGAGCGGTTGAGCAATGGTTTGATCATCACAATCCCAACCGCCATCGTAGCCATGGCCAGAACACCAAGCAGTATGCCCAGGGTCAGGTCGTGACGCGAGATGTGCTTTCTATCTCCTATTCCCGAGACGGCCAAAACGGCCGAGACGATTAAAAACACACCCAAGACTTGCAGCGCACTCATGCTTTCGCTTATCAAAAGAACCGAGAGCCCGATAATGAACGGACTGTAAAGGCAGTCCACAATGGCTGATAGTTCCGCCCCCAGCAGGTTGAGGCTTCTGAAGAAAAGGGTGTCTGATATCGAAAGCCCGATTATACCGCTTGCCAAAACCAAAAAGTAGTCACCGGCTGAGGCTTGCGGGAAGAGGGAGGCTCGCAATACCAGAGAGGTCAGTACGAAGAGAGCCAGTGCCAGAGTGTTCTTGAAGAGATTCAAGCCGGAAGGAGCAACTGTTTCTCCGCTCTTCCTGAACAGAATGACTGCGGTGGCCCAGAGTATGGCGCAGGATAAAGCTAAGATCTCTCCTAGATGAGGCGAATTGACTAACATACGTGTGGAATTACAGACAGGGTTTACTCAGCAATCCGACCGTCGTTTTGGAAGCCGGCAGAATTCGAATCTTCAGTTCAAGGATGTATCTCGGGCAAGCCCGGGGTGGACTTGAACATCGATCTTATCGACCTTCCCGTTCTCTGCAAGCGAATAGCTTCATTGATTACACTCCAATTGGCACGGTCGAAAATCGTCTCGGTCCGCAGCATGGTTTAGCAGGAGATCACCCGTGTATCGCTATTGGCGAGCACAAATTCAGCCTTGTCACTCCTGGCCAAACATAAGGATTGCCATTCCCAATTCATAACATAAAAGCGATCCTGCTTTTGTCAAGCCGTTTATGACTCTAACCGCAGCCAAGGGCTTTTCGCTTTGGATACGGCAGTGTTCAAAACGCCTGGGGATATACCTTACTATTTTCGTGGTGCCAACTATAAAAAGATTCATGCAGCCTCACCCGACGCTGTGACTGCTCCGGGATTCGCGTCCTTTAGAAGATTCGGAAGCCAACGCAGGTTCAGTAAGGACTTCACATCGCGGCGAAGTAGAGATTTTCCTACCCCATTGTGGCAGCAGACCGGGAGCAAGCACCCGGCTGAGTCTAAGAATTTTTAATCCTCGATAGGGAAAAGTACGTAGCTATAGGATGGAGAAGAGATGGAGAGAAAGAAGAAGAGAGCAACCCCAAACACTCGCTTTGACATCGACCTGAAAACGGGAAAGCCTGATCTTGGCGCAGTATTCAAAGAGATCAACCGATTGATCGACTCGGCTGGCGGATCGCGGCGAAAGGGAAGGTCAGAGTTTACCCGCACCGGTGAGATTAAGGGTCTTGGCAGCAAGGGGGTTAAAGCTGTATACGGTTTCTCAATAAAACTGGACAGACCTAGACGTGGGTCGCCCCGAGTCCAACTGGTGGAGAAGGCTCACACAATTGTCATCATTTCCCGGATAGCAGGGGTGGGGAAGGAGACGATCGGGATAAAAGTAAAAGACCGAATAGTAGAAGTCACGGCAGAGGATTCAGGTAAGAAATATCACCAAAAGATCCGTCTGCCATCCGCGGTAAAGAAAAGACCGCTTCGCTCGACTTACAGAAACGGAGTATTGAAGATTACTCTTGCCAAAGCAAAGAAGTGATTCCCCTAAGACCCGGCCCGGGGAACAAGTAAAGGACAAAGCCTGGGCCAGTTCTTTCCGAAAAGACCCCCGTCTTATGTATCTTCTGACGATTTTGGTGTCCCGGAAGGCGGGCTTGGATTGTATTCGTAAAGACCCCGTTGCCTTAGGTCAAGTGGTTATACAGAAATTTGAAAACGCGATGTTTCAACGACTCACCGAACTAATATGACCGGTGAGGCTCCGCTCAATAACTAACATTGCTGCCGAAGTCAGGTTCCCCATTCGCCTCGATGATGTCTATCCATTTGGTCAATTGCCCTCTCCCGGACTCCCAGAACTGAGCACAGAGCTTGAGATACTCAATGACTGCTTCCTTCTCACCCTCCCTCAAGAGCTCCTTTGCTAGCCCCATTGACGGTCCGAAGGACTTAAGCTGAGGTGAACCTGGCGTCTTCGCTGCCTGAATCAGATATCCCTTGGCCTTGCTCGGATCTCCGGATCTTAATGCGAGTCTGCCAAGAATCAGGTTTCCGTGATGGACCGCGTTTCCATAGTTCCAGTTATCGTGGTACTGCGGCGCGAGCTCGAGCAGTTCATCTGCACAAGCTCTGGCCTTTTCCCACTGCTCTGCCTCGAAAGCGGTCTTGGCTAGGTCCGAAAGCAGATAGAACCTGTGCAGTCTATCTGTGGTGTCAACTAGTGAATTCTCCAGGTGTGCCAGTGATCTCGCGGCGTAGGCTTTTCTCAGATCAGACGGCTCGTTTGTCATTCTAAGAGCGTAAAGACGCCCCAAACGCCTGGACCATTCTGGATTATCGGGCTCAAGCCTCCGGGCTTTCTTTAGAAGCTCCTCGGACAGATCGATGTCGCCAAGGAAAAAGAAGTTGGCGGCATTTCCAATTACAGCAGGATCATCCTCGTGACTTTCTATTTGCTCCAGCCAGAGCCGCCTGGCTTGGTCATACGAATCGCCGTCAAGCCGTGGATCGAGATAAACAAACGGAAGGCCGGCAACCTCTGCTTCGGGGTGGTTTCTGATGATCCACAGTATGTGTTTCTGACGTTCGCGCCTGGCGGAGTCCGACTCATATGCCCTAAGAAAGTAGTACCCCAGCAACTTGGTACGTAAAGGCAAATCATCAGGATCTGCGGCGAGCTGTTCCTCGAGTTTTCGGGCTTCTTGGCTGGACAAGTTGCTTCCTTCAGCTGCACGTGCTCCGGCATCTTCTTGCCCAAAAGCCCCTTTCTCGTCATACGCCACGAGAAGCAGTAAACTCCCCAGGAGCACAGCAGAACACACCCACTTCACCGGAACTGTTTTAGTTTTTATTCTCATGATAAACTCCGTCTGCCAGAAGTGAGCAACTCAACGGACCTCAGACAGCTCAAGGGTGAACCCACAATAACCACCTACCTGTCTGACAGCCATCGCCATGGGTAATTTCAGAGGGAAGATCTCAGAAAATGCTTCAGAAGTTGGGATTGGTTCGCAGAAAGGTCTGGTCTGCGAATTAGTAGCCGTATTCCCCCTCTTTCGATCCCAACATAGGGGGCAGGAACAACTGCGGAAAGAAAACAACCTGGTGGGACTGTCTGAGATCTTCCCCTGAACTCAAGTTCATCTCCCCTGGTTTCACAGTGCAGCGTGCCAGTGCAAAAGCAAGTCACTCTCTGTTTATTGATTTACGTTACCAACTTACTTACTTCCTCTTGGGTTGTCAATCAAAAAGTGAAAGATCAGTACGTGGGTGTCTCGGCCCGAGGATCGACCTGTTAGAGCCAAGCGGGGAGTTTAGGCCCTGTCCCCCGTTTTCTTGGCTGGCTTGAAACGATCTATTCTCATGGATGAGAGGATTTTGCTTGACTTTCTTGGGATTTGGGACTAAATTAAAAGGTAAAGGGCGCAGGTACGGGGGGTGTCTCCCGATTCACGATTTCAAGCCTCTTAGTCCTGAAAGGAGGCTACAAGTGGCTAAAGGACTCTCAGGGCTGGTCGTCTGTCTGGGCTGTTTCTCTGTTCGTTCTGTCCTCCGGACAGGCCGCGCCTATATTCATATTGCGCTCTGACGCATTCAGAGTCCAACAAGCGATAAATGGAGCTTGAAGGCGAGATTTAATAAAGTGAAGCTGGTCGAAGGAGGTGATTGGAAGACTTTATAGCTTTTGGGAAGGGATACGGTTCGGGTAATGTTCAACCACGGGATACGCAGGAGGACAAAGATGAAAAGGTTATTGGTAATAGTCTGTGTAATCGGGGTTTTGGGTACGTTCTCTCTGGCTCAAGCCGAGCTCGATACCTTAACCATACTACATCTTAATGATACCCATTCCCATCTTCTGCCCTATGGTCCCAAGGATGCAGAGGGCAACTGGACCTGGGGTGGAATGGCCAGAATCGGTACGCTGGTTGGGATGATCAGGATGACTGAGCCAAATGTTATGCTTCTGCACGCTGGCGACATTTTTGTGGGCGATTTCATGTTTCAGAAATACTTGGGCGTGGCTGAGCTCGAAGTCATGAAAGGCTTGGGTTATGATGCCATGGCATTAGGAAATCACGAGTTCGATTTCTTCCCCTCTACTTTGAAATACGTGCTGAATGAAGCGGGTTTTCCGGCTGAAGGCTTCCCGGTGCTATGCGCTAACCTGGATGTTTCCGGTGACCCGGAGCTGGGCAATTTCATCCAGCCATACGCCATTATGGAGTATGACGGTTTGAAGGTCGGCGTGTTCGGCCTTTTGACCGAGTGGACCAATCAGATGGCCAATCCTTCACCCGTGGTGGTTCTGCCGCCCCTGTCCGTGGCTCAGGCCTGGGTGGATTCATTGAAAGTGGGTCACGACTGTGACCTAGTGATCCTTCTTTCCCACCTGAGCGCAGATTTTGACCCCGCGGTGGCGTCGTCCGTCTCCGGGATCGACATCATAGTGGGTGGACATTCTCATACAGTAATTGAGTCGCCCATTCAGATCGGAAACACCCTGGTACTTCAGGCAGGAGAATTCGGGAGATTTGTAGGCAAATTGAGCATCGTTGTAGATGCCGGGACTAAAAAGAGCTGGGAGTACCAGCTTATGTCCGTGGACTCATCAGTTCCGGAAGAACCCACGGTAGCGGCCATGATTGACAACTTGGCAGCGGAGGTAGAGGCGGACCCCAGGTTCGGCCCGGTATATACGGATGTGGTTGCTCAAACAGTCACTGAGCTCAGAAAGCCTCTTGGAGAGGGGCTGTTTAAGGATAATGCCCTGGGGAACTTAGCATCCGATGCCTTCAGAGACGAAACCGGTACACGTATCGCCTTCCAGCCACAGGGATTTATCTCCCAAACGATCTATCAGGGAGATGTCAAGGGGGCAGACATATTTCAGGCAGTCCCATACGGCTTTGATGAGGTCTCCGGCTTGGGGCTTAAACTGGTGACGTTCGAGACAGACGGGATGTCAATTATTTCCGGTCTGGAGTTCTCGGTTTATAATCTTCCGCACGTGGAGGATTTCTTCTTGCATGGCTCGAATTTGTCGTATGTGTATAACTTGGCAGATCCTCCCGGCTCCAGAGTAGACTACTCCACGATCACCATCGGCGGTCAACCGCTGGATCCATCCGCGACTTATTCTGTTACTGTTCCGGATGAGGTAGTTCCCTTCCTCAATCAGATCCCGGGATTTCAGGTCAACAATCTCTTGGAAACTGGTCTTTTTGTCTATAATGTGGTGAGAGATTTGCTCATTTCGCATTCGCCCGTGGCCTACTACTCCGAGGGGAGAGTAATTGACCTGTCCATACTATCTGATCCCGCCGAAGGAGCCGCGGCTCTGTCAGAGGCAGTGGGTCTTTATTTGGAAAACGGATCAATCGATAATCATGGAATTGCCAACAGCTTTAAAAGCCAGTTGAATGCGGTACATTCACTGCTGCAGGCCGGAAAATATGAAGGGGCCCTGGGAAGCCTGAAGGCCTTCAGGAACCATGTTAGGGCTCAATCCGGCAAACATATTCGCTCCGAGTCGGCACAGGTGTTGCTTTATCTGGCCGGCAAATTGGAAGAGTCCATCTTAAGTTCACCCATTGGGACAGAGACGCCTGAAGGAGATGGACCGGTACGCGGGGACTTCCAGCTTCTGGAACCTCATCCTAACCCCTTCAACCCTCAGACACAAATTGCCTACATTCTGCCTGAGGACTCTTACGTTAGGCTGACTGTGTATAATCTGATCGGTCAAGAGGTGAAGGTTCTGATGGACGGGTATCAGACCGCGGGCACAAAAACGGTGATCTGGGATGGTCGTGCCGAAAGTGGAGAAAAGGTGGCAAATGGAATTTACCTGTGCAGGTTGCAAGCTGGAGGACGCACACAGACGAAAAAAATGGTACTGGTCAAATAGCTCCAAACAAGCAGTCTATACGATAGCGGTTGAGCCCTTCGATCTGGCAAATCGAGGGGCTCGTCGTTAACTGCAGTCTCGGCGGTGGTTTCTCTTGAAGAAGAAGGTTTGCCTACGGGGTTTTTGGCCTGTTTACAGGAAAGAAAGACGTAGAGTTCGATCGGAAATCAGGCCGGCCTTGTAGCCGGTGGTTGAGTTTCGCAACAAGCTCAAAGGTCGTCAAAAGCAAGAGACCGCTGTTTGGGGACCGCTTTTCAGCCTCTTCACGCCGGGGGAATCTCCAGCTCTACTTCACCCACGCAGACACCAGAGGTGTCGAACACCCTGATAACATACACGCCAGGGAGGACCTCGTAGATGGTGGTGACGAGATCAAAATAGCACAGGCAATAGCAATAAGAGGTGGCTATGTCATACTCGCGGACATCAAACCCCTGGGGAGTCCGTTCCACGTCGCTCAGAATTTCCGAACAACAGTTCTCAAAGGCGTTTTTGTGCATCACCCACACTGTGTCCGCGTTGAACCAGACGACGACCGAATCCTCCAAGTTATCCCCGGAGGCTTCCGGGCCACCCTTGTATAAGCCTGTCTTACATTCGCCCTGCGAGGATTCAAATGCCGCGAACTTAGGTGAAATGTCAACGACCGCGGAATCAAGGAAACGGCCATATATGTCGAAGACTCTGACGACGTAGCTGCCTTCAGGAACCCCGGAGATTATGGTGGTGATGTCAAAATCGCACATGCAGTTGCAACGTTCTCCGCTGGTATCACGCTCAAACAGATCGAACCCTCTTGCAGTCTGCACCACGTTGACTGCGATCTCTGAACAGCAATTGTAAAACGCATCCTGGTGAGTCACCAGGATCGTGTCGCCACTGGAGCTAAAGATTACCGTGTCGCCCTTGGGGGGGATCATCAGCTCCACCTCGCCCACAAGATTGCCGGAGGTGTCGAACACCCGGATAAGATGAACCCCGGGTGAGACGCCGTATATCGTCGTGACGATATCGAAATAGCACATACAGCGGCACAAATGCTTTGAGGTATCGTGCTCAAAGACATCGAAGCCCATGGGAGTTTGTATCACTTCGCCCAGGATCACTGAACAGCAATTCTCGAAGGCATTCTTGTGCATTACCCACACTGTATCAGTGCTGAACCAGACCAGGACCGAATCCGCCAAGTTATCCCCGGAGGCTTCCGGTGCACCCTTGTACAAGCCCCTCTTACATTCGCCCTGCGACAATTCAAATGCAGCTTCAGCCATCGTATCAAGTGAGTCTCCTCCGCAGCCACTTTGCAGAGACTTGAACTTGAAGCCTGTCGGGTCTTCACCCGGACCCGTCACGGGGTTTTTGGTCTCGCTGCACATCAAGAGTAAAAGCGAAAGACCAAGGATCGCGGCGGTTCTGTATTTTTTCATCTTCATCATCTCCATTTAACACACATTTCGCTAAAGACGTAACTCATCGCCCTTAACAATACAAAAACCATGCCGTATAACGATGCTTCGACGAACGGTACCTAACTCTCGGCGGCTCTTTTAGTTGTTCCCCGAGAGACCCTGAGCTATCTATCTTATGCTACGTAGGTTCTTGCGAAGCTGACAACGCAATATGCGATCCGCCGGCTCTATTTCTCGTAGGCTTAATAAGTTACAAGTTATCGCCAATCATGGCGATAGGTAACACCGCTAAATCCACGTCTATTCTAGCGACCTGCATCCTTTGGCGGGTTCTATGCCCGCAATTGAAAGTCTGCTTTTCAACGTGAGCTGGGTTACCCTTAGCAAAAGCATTCGGACCGCGATCAGACCTTCATCTTAAGTTATGATTTTTCGCTTCCGGTAAAATCCATTAAAGGTGAGCCAAGGATCAACTATACCTTCAACCATATTCCCCATGAAGAGGGAACTGAAAGGAACTGGGGACTTCTCTTTGACATCATCTATCTACTTGAGGTTCGGGTCCTGGCGAACTGTGGTTTCCCCGGGGCTGCTGTCCGGGCGATTCGTTGTAAGAAGTCTTGAGAATGGAGCAGGTATTCTCACCGAGCTGTCCCCGTCTGCATGGAGCCTGAGTGGAAATTGGTGGCTCCTGCCTGTGTCTTTCAGACGAATCTCTGTACAGCGATCTGATTGCCCAGCTCTTCGCCTGGGACCGACCAGCCTGCCCCCAGCGGATTTCTTTCCCCGACACGCCGGGCCGTTCGCGAGTGCCTTTGGCTCTCTGATCTGAAATATAGTGAGCAGCAGGGTAGGGTGAGTTCAAAGCAAACTTTCGTTCCGTGCAGCCATCCCGATTCAGAGCTCTTCTATGGTCTCACCAATCAGGACGATTATCATATGCCAGGTGATAGGTCAGTCTCCTCGGAAGCGGAATACCTGAGGTGTTGACCGTGTAAATCTCCTGGTTTCCGTCTTTCGTAGAGGTAAAGACGATTCGACTGCCATCTGGTGACCAGCGGGCACCCCCGGGGACGGCGCTGTTGTCGGTCAAGGGGCGAAAATCCGAGCCATCGGTATTCACGACGTATATCTCAGCGCTCATTTCACCGACGGCGAGAACCAAGATCCTTTTGTTGTCAGGCGAGAATTCTATGTCGTCAATCATATATACGTTAGGTATTTCGGCCAACTGGATTTGTCCCGAACTGTCCGACTCGATAATCTCCAGCCAACACCTTTGGTTTGGGGGCGGGACAACTAATCCCCGGCAGAACGCGACCCGTTTGCCGTCCGACGAACCCGCTGGTTTCTCTAAAACACCCGAGGGTGCCTCCTGCAACCGTCTTTTATCCTGTCCATTCGTCCCGATTACGTAGATACCCCTACCCCCGAGCTGTGCATAGACCACCTTATCGTTTCCGCAGAATCTGGGGTCAATGCCCTGATCCAATCTCAGCTTCCCTGACCCGTCGGGATTTATCACATAGACTCCCATCTTTGAGGTATCCGTTGATGAGAGATGATAGACCAATTTGCTTCCATCAGGTGACCAATCTCCCAGAAAAACGAAGGAATGAAGCTGGGTATCTATCACGAGGGTATCCATTCCAGAACCGTCAGCATTCACGATCATGGCCCAGCTTTGAATCGGATAGCTTTGAATCCTATTTTCTTGAGCGAAGGCTATTCTTGTCCGGCTCGGGGACAGGAGCGGATGTCGACCATAGGTACCATAACATGACCGCGCCTCTTCCAGCTTCCTTTGATCGCTTCCATCCGAACTCATGGTATGGAGATAACAGTCCCCGGATCGGCTGGAGAGGAAAGCGATAAAGTCTGCCCCATTTCCGCTTTTGGTTCCCTTCTTGCCGCAACTTGCCAGCAGGGAGATGAATAACGCTACTAACAGAAATACCCACCAGATCCTGAGTGAGTTCTTCATCATGTTACTCTCCTTTCAAGAGTATGAGACAGCGTTAATGTAACGGCTGACTTCAAATCAAGCCCAATCCCTAAAAGAACTCCTTTCCCGGAATTCCAGAACACGCCGGAATGGAGCGCGTGTTCACCCGTTGGCGAACATAGGCAGCCGGACAGGTTATCGCTTCTTTCTTAACAACTTCTTCAAGCATTTAACGATCTCGCTGGAGTTCAGCCCAATGTCCATGAAATCTGGATTCAAGGTTACGATTCTGTTGATCTTTTGTACTCCCACGCTGTCCAATTCCTTTAGGGTTTTAAGCAATTCCTGTAGACATTTGCTCAAACGTGGAAGAAGATCCTGCTTCCCTTCCTCTCTCAACTTTCCGTCAAGCTCGGCCAAGATAAGATAGAAGGAACCGTCCTCTCCGAATCTCTGCTTTGCCAGCTGAGATACCAGAATGAGCAATGTGTCCTGATCGGGTAGCTTGTCAATATTTTCCCTGGGATTCAGCCATCGATTGGAGTCGAAAGCAAAAACGTCAAACTTCGAATCGCTGACCTGATTATTACGGTGCCTAAGACTATCAGTCACCGTTTGCACAAACTTATCCGCAGGAAGATTCCCCGTGCAGGTGAAGTTACCGGCGCCGGCAATTCTCAGAGATGTGCCGTCCCCGGAGTCAAATATCAGAACGCGAAAAGGCCTTATTTTCTCACCGGAAACGCTTTCCTTCTGGGACGATCCGCCGACCTCTGTTTCAAGTCAACCATCTCACGATTGATCGTTTTTTCGTTGGTAAGGCATCTGCTGTACAGGTCCTCTATCGCTTTCGTACTAATACCTTATGCTTCCCTGCGCAGCGTCTTGATTTCCTCTCAGTGGTCTGGGCGTTTTCTGAGCTTTCTCCACGCGGTCTTTTCAAAAGGGGAAGACCAAAGAAGATATTCCGAAAGGGATTTGTTCACAGATAGAAGACCTCTGCCAAAGGTAAGCCCAATGCCCCCTCCGAAATCCCAACATAGGCGTAGGAACAACTGCGGAAACAAGACAACGTGGGAGGCCTCTCTGAGATCTCCCTCTGAATTCAAGTCTATCCCCCGTGCCTAAGCGATATGGCAAGCTCACCTTGAGACCTTGCACTAGATTCCTCGGTTTTGCAGCAAGAATATAGCGAATCTTGCCATCTAAGTCAAGCAAAAAGGCGGGAGGTCCCCTCTGCACACCGTCAAGCTAGGTGTGTCAATTTGTTTTTCCCCATCTCCTGTTGTTGGTCTGGGACATAAGCTCAGACCATATGCGATTCTCTCTGCGCTTACGAGGTTTTTGAGAACCTCATGGCGATGACTGCTCCTCCTTGAAGGATAGGTTGTCCCGTACGCGCGGCATTACCGGTTCACCCTCTATCTATAGTCCGGTCTCTATAGAAGCGAGATGAGATGCCAGTTGGTCTCTTAGGAAGCGCTGACAGGGTAAGGAAGACTTTCCCCGACCCTGGTTGGATCCAGCTTTCACCGCTCCGCGAACCTTTCGCGATCCCAGATCAGGCTTCTTTCACTGACTGCAGGAACTCTTCTAAAGGTATGGCAACCAAAGTCTCAGGTGAGACTCGTCCCTTCACAGCAGTGCGGAAAAGAACTTTTAGCGCCGACCTCTGATCGGGAAACTCAGTTATATAAATGTAGTCGTATCTGCCCATCAGAGCATAGGCGGCCAATATCTTCCCGCCTGCTTCGCGCACGTCTTTTTCCCCCTCTTCAAAGTAGCGCTTTGTCTCTTTCAGTCCCTTGGTCCCTTCAGCCGTAGACTTAAAGAGTGTAACATAAATCGGCATAGCTTCTCACCTCCCTCCTGTTGCCGAGCTTCATATACCGCATGAAGATAGATTGATGCTGTATGCATGTCAAGCCAAAAGATTGCTTCGCAGTCGACAGACGACAAGTGAGAGGCATCTAATTCTAAAGTCGTAACGCTAAACCTTTCAGACGAATCCTGTGTGATGTCCTCTGACTTTGTGGCTTCTCGCTCCAGCAGGACGGTCAACCAGGCACTAAACGCTCCTGTTTCGCATCTGATGACCTCTGCTTCTGGTGAACTCTCGAAGATCTAGAGAAGCTTTCCTGTAACAATATCTGACATTCCAGTGAGGGTCTAGGGGTCGGTGTTCTGTTGAAAGCTGCAGGCGGGATCGTTCAAGGGCAGCTTTACCGAACTTCATAACCTTGGCTACGGGGCTTTTCATCTCTTGAAGTCAGAGAAGCAGCGGCGAGTATGCCCTGGCCTCGGTTTCTGGAAGGATTTGCGTGCGCGTCTTCAATTCACCCAGTGTAGGAAGACGCGCGAGTGTCCCTCGGAGGATTCCTTTGGCCGGGTTGCGAGTCGCATTCGTGGCCCCCGAGTCGGGTTCACCGCCAGCCCGTGGTCACCGCAGCAGCAGAATATATAGTTAGTCGCACGGTGGGGTAACCTGAAAGCCAACTGATGCCGTGTTCGCGATTCGCCCCAAAGTCGGGGTGTCCGCCCCGTGCGCAGCAATTCATTAGCCCGGGTAATTTCAAGGTAGATATGAAACAAAAGTCCTTGAGATCTCTCGGTTCGTGTCGGACAAGAAGTGCCGGAGGCCGGAATCGAACCGGCACGGTCAACAAGTGACCATGGGATTTTAAGTCCCAGGCGTCTACCTATTCCGCCACTCCGGCAGGTACTTCAGTTCATGGTTCATAGTTCACGGTTCGTCGTCCGCCCCGCCGCGCCGAAAAACAACCCGTGGTTGGCGACTCATGATCCACACATCCACACCAGCGATTCCTAAATAGTCCTGATCAGCTACTCGAATACAAATTTAGAGGAAACGATCAAAAAAGCAAGAGATTAAGACAATCCCGGTGATACTTTGCTTGTTTTGAATTGTAGTAGGACAAGTCCGACCGCAGGAAAAGCTACGCTATCCTCGCCGAAATCTTTTTCTCTTTTCTTCATCGATTTTCTCGGTGGCATATTGAATGATCAACCTCGGTGCCTGGTCTTTCCACTTGAGTAGAAAATCCTCAATCCGCTCGGGCGATTTTTTCCATGCCTCCCTAAGAAGCCAACCCACTCCCTGCTGAACNNCCCTTGTAGAAGTCCTTCACCATAGTCACCGCGACCGCCCGCCTTTTCCACCTGTGTGCGGAACCTGTCCAGGCAAGCAGATCCTTGAATTCAATCATGCCATCTGCCAAAAACGGATACAGTATGCTGTGACAGGCACCGTCGCAGTGCGCCCAGTTGGTGATGTACTTCTCGAACCACCTGCCTACGGTCTTGAAAAGACTCTTGTTGTATCTATCTCGCAGTCGCACGGTGAAGCCCAGGGCGATGCTGACTTCCTCATACTTGCCAGTACTCAGAAGATTCTGGCACAATCCCAGTAACTGTTTCCGGTCCAGCTTCTCCTGGCAGATATCGAACCACTCATCAATCTTGGCATCAAGCTTCTCAAAGGCCACGCCGTAAGGATCGTATCCTTCCTTGAAGTACTTGGCATACTTCTTAACGATAGCTTCATCAGCATTGGCCTTCAAGAACCGCCGAATGTCTCTTTCTATCTTCTCTATCATGGTGGTAGGGGGTCACTGTGGACAATGAACTGTGATTAGTATGTAGCGGAGGCCTTTCCTGCCCTGAGCTTGTCGAAGGGAGGCCTGCACAAGAAGAGGGGTTTTCTTTTGGAAACCTGAAGCTTTCCGCTACGTCAAAAAGAAAAAAAGGCGGCTTCCGGATTCGAACCGGAGAATAGAGGTTTTGCAGACCTCCGCCTTACCCCTTGGCTAAGCCGCCGTCGAAATCGTGCTTCTTGTAAGAATCCTTCTAATCTATGGTCTTGCTCGGAGTCGCTGATAGCGAGAGAAACTCCTTTGGCTGAGGTTTAGGCTCATCAACCGATTCTCTCTAAGACAAAATTCGAGCGAGCATTTACGATCGCCATGTCCTGACCATGTCTCCTAATTCCTCGCTCAGAGATAATATACTTACGCCGGACACCTTGTCAAGGCAAAAGCGGCCTGTGGCACTTGAGATACCCGATCTGGGCCGACGGTCCGTCCCATCCGCTTAATCCGTTGACCGATCGAACTACTTGTCATCCACCACCTCGTAATCAGCGTCCACCGCCCCTTCTTTGCCTTTGTCCTCTTTCTTCTCCTCCTTTTTCTCCTCTTTGGGAGATTCTTGCGAAGCCGCCTGTTGTTGTGCGCCTGCTGTCTGTTTGTACATCTGTTCTGCGATTTTATGTGAAGCCTGCATCAGCTCATCAATTGATCTGTTGATCTCATCGGTGCTTTCACCTTTGGCTGCCTGCTTGACTTTCTCCATCTTTTCTTGGATGTTCTTCTTTTCATCTTCAGAGATCTTGTCTCCATATTCTCTCAAGGTCTTCTCTGTAGTGTAGATCATCTGATCTGCTTTGTTTCTCGCCTCCACCAGAGCCTTTTTCTTCTTATCCTCTTCGGCATGAGCTTCGGCTTCTTTTACCTTCTTCTGAATTTCCTCCTCCGACAATCCGCTGGAGGCTTGTATCTTTATGCTCTGCTCCTTGCCGGTTCCCATGTCTTTGGCGGAGACGTGGACTATTCCATTAGCGTCTATGTCGAAGCTGACCTCAATCTGCGGCATGCCGCGAGGCGCGGGCGGGATTCCTACCAGATCGAAGCGTCCCAGGGTCCGGTTATCCAAGGCCATCTCCCGTTCACCCTGCAGCACGTGTATGCTCACCGCAGTCTGGTTATCTGCGGCAGTGGAGAATATCTGGCTCTTCTTTGTCGGTATGGTGGTGTTTCTCTCGATCAGCCTGGTCATGACCCCCCCCAGGGTCTCGATGCCCAGGGAAAGCGGAGTGATGTCTAACAGAAGGACGTCTTTGACCTCGCCTGAGAGGACCGCCGCCTGTATGGCGGCTCCCACCGCCACCACCTCATCCGGATTGACTCCCTTGTGCGGCTCCTTGCCGAATAAGCTCTTTACTATCTCCTGAACTTTGGGCATTCGTGTCTGCCCGCCAACCAGGATCACCTCATCAATGTCTGATGGCTGAAGCTTGGCATCCGCCAAAGCTTTCTTACACGGTTCCACCGTTCTCTGGACGAGATCATCCACCAGCTGTTCCAGCTTGGCCCGGCTCAGAGTCAAATCCAGGTGTCTGGGTCCGCTGGAATCGGCAGTAATGAACGGGAGGTTGATGTTGGTTTGCATGGTGGTAGAAAGTTCACACTTGGCTTTCTCCGCCGCCTCTTTCAGCCTCTGAAGAGCCATGCGATCTTTCCTCAAATCTATTCCGTATTGCTTTTTGAACTCGTCCGCCATCCAGTCGATGACCCTCTGGTCAAGGTCGTCTCCCCCCAGGTGAGTGTCGCCGTTGGTGGATCTAACCTCGAAGACGCCCTCGCCTAATTCCAGAATGGAGATATCGAAGGTGCCTCCGCCCAGGTCGAACACCGCTATCTTCTCATCCTTCTTCTTTTCCAGACCGTAAGCCAACGACGCGGCAGTGGGCTCGTTGATTATTCTCAGAACTTCCAGACCGGCGATCCTTCCAGCGTCCTTGGTGGCCTGCCTCTGGGAATCGTTAAAGTATGCCGGAACGGTGATCACTGCCTGGGCTACTTTCTCTCCCAGGTATTCCTCTGCAGTCTTTCGCATGGATTGAAGGATCATGGCCGAGATGTCCGGAGGAGAGTATTCCTCATCCCCTATCTTCACCCGGACATCTCCATTAGGAGCCTCCACGATTTTGAAAGGAACTATCTTCTCCTCTTCCTGTACTTCGTGGTGCTTTCTCCCCATGAATCGTTTGATGGAAAACACTGTGTTTTCGGGATTGGTTATGGCCTGCCTTTTCGCCACCTGACCGACCAGCCTCTCACCGGTTTTGGTGAACGCCACCACTGATGGTGTAGTTCTCATCCCCTCCGGATTGGCTATAACTTTGGGTTCGCCCGCCTCCATCACCGCCACGCACGAATTGGTTGTACCCAGATCTATTCCGATTACTTTTGCCATTTAGCTTCACCTCCTGATGATCGATTCCTTTCAATGCGACACATTATGACCGACTGATCTGCAAGCTTGGAATATACAGGATAGCTTATCTTTTTTGTTCATTTTCGGTTTGTTCTTTTTCTTCTTTCTCTGGTTTCGGCTTTGCCTTGGAGACCACCACCTTCGAAGGTCTCAGCAATTTATCATTCAGCATGTATCCCTTGCACACCTCGTCCACCACCACACCCTCATCATGCTCTTCGCTTTCGCACTGGGTTACCGCCTCGTGGTAGTTGGGATCAAAGGGCTTGCATACCGCCTCGATTTCCTTCAAACCCTCCTTCTCCAGAAGCTCCTTTAGATGAGTGTAAATCAGTTCCACCCCCTTGTGGAAGTTGTCATAATCGTTGGAGCTTTTGGCAGACTCCAGGGCACGCTCAAAATTGTCCAGGGTTTCCAAGAACTTTAAAATCAGATTCTCGTTGGCATTCCGGCATATAGTCTCAAACTCTCTGGCAGTCCTCTTTCTGTAGTTGTCATATTCCGCTGCCAACCTCAGGAGTCGATCCTCCAGTTCCTTAGCCTTCTGTTCACTTTGGGTAAGCTGTTCACTTAGAAGTTCGGTCTCAGATTTTGGCTCGACTTCCTTCTCCTCCTTTTCCACAACCTCCGGCTCTGGTTGTTGGGTTTCCTGATCTCTGAGGTCTTTCTTTTTCTGTTTTGCCTTGCTCAATTTGGATCATTCCTCCTTTGAAGCGGACATGGACGGCTATTCTCTACCTGGAAAGCATATCGCTCAGAAGCTTTGCGGTATATTCCACCATTGAGGCCAATTTGGAGTATCTCATTCTGGTGGGCCCAATTATCCCGATGGTCCCTCTGACCTTTCCTGCCTTATAAGGAGAGGTCACCAGGCTGCACGACTGCATTTCCCCTCTCTCTATCTCTTTTCCTATGGTGATGGTGATACCCTCCTTGATTCCCTTGGCCGAAACGAGCTCTGCTAACAGCTTTTTCTCTTCCAGCACTTCGATCAAGCTTCTCAGTTTTTCCCGGTCTTTGAATTCAGGCTGATCCACGATATTTGTGGT
>JABAOF010008380.1_pt4 | contig 25211 bp, 23 predicted proteins | sample 7062171 | NCBI WGS metagenome assembly JABAOF01 (sample SAMN14538628, study PRJNA623070) | marine sediment metagenome | biome: marine biome [ENVO:00000428]; feature: marine pelagic biome [ENVO:01000023]; material: deep marine sediment [ENVO:00002113] | place: India: Gulf of Khambhat ...
TCGCTGACCCGAACGATCCCCCGACCCACATCCTCCTGGCCTGCCTCGGCAACCTTGAGCCGGAGCCCACCTTCTACTTCAGCTCGCTGCATGTGCTTTTTCACCGTCCCTCTAGCGTCTTCCTATCCTACTATATTCGCCTTCAGTGACTCGATATACTCACTCACGAGCCGCTGCGAGGTTTCCGAGAGTTCTAGTAACTCGAGCCCCGTTCGATACACATCGTTTCGTTCTCCGGTGGGCCAGGCCTCCTGACTATAAATGTCCGATCGGACGACGCGGCACCTCAGGCTGACCCTTTCCCGCGGCAATGAGAGGGTGAGCGAACAGATGGTGCCGGGTCTCACGACATTCGGGTGCTCGATCATGACGCCACCCATGCTGACATCGGCAACAAACACCTTCAAGCCACGGCCGATCCACCCTAACAGCGGTCCGGAAACCCGCCACCGCGGGAATCGCCGCCGCTCTTTTGCCGCTTCTTCACTCTGCATGGCTCCACCCCCTGAAGGTGCTCTCCCCGCTCCCGCCTGAAAGACAGCAAACCCTCTCTCGGCACATCCTCCCCGGGAATGCCCCCCGGAGTCAAGAGCGTCCCGGCGCGCAGATCTCCTCTGCGGCTTTCTTTATCTGCTCCTGAGAACCAATGCTGCAGGCCCCGCGCATCGCCTCCCATCCGTTGTCGGGGACCAGCCCCCCGCAAGTCTGCAGCGCCATCGGTCGAGGTCGCCGGCGGCGGACGGACTCGCGGCGGTGTCTCGACTGCCGCAATAGAGTGGATCGCGTTGCACACCCATTCGGCTATCGTGTCGGGCATCCGAGGAGGTCGTGTACGGCAGATTCCAACCGTCCAAGACCAAGATGCACACCGACGATCTGAGGTCCACCGATCACGCGGTCCACCCCCAAAATGCGGGTTATGCGCGAGCACCAGGATCATGTTCCGCCTCCTCTGCCGCTCAACCTTTAAGAAAGTTGTCGCGTGGCTGATCAGCCTCTCGTTCCAGATTCTCCCGCGAATCGAAGGCCCTCCCCTGAGGCTGCTTTACTGGTGCCGGGGCCTCCCAGCTTCGGGGACGGAACCATTTCCTCTGACCCGTTCGCTCCCCTCCTTGCAGGAGAAACATAGGACGGCGCCGGGAACGGCCTGCAAGCGTCGCCAGGGGATTTCTGCCCCGCAGTTCTGACAGAGGCCGTATGTCCCTCGCCGAAGGCTGTCCAAGGCCCGATCCAGCATCTTAGCCCGGGCGGCCAAGAGTTCATACGCCCGCATCTCCTGTTTGGTCAGCAGATCCTGTTGCGTTTGCTCGAATACGTCCCGTGGATGTCTGTCCGAAGACTGTTGGTTTCCAGAACCACCCTTCATCGCGCGATGGGTCATTGCTCTCAGCCGCATGCGAAGAGCCTGTCGCTCCTCCGCGATCTGCCGCGCCATCTCTTTCTGGTTCCCCATCTCGCACCTCCGCTCCTGCCCCCCCATTGAAGTACCACCACGCCATTCGACGATGGGCGTCCCGATCTCGCTAGCCCTTGCACCCGGCGGACGACTGCGTCTTTTGCAGAACCGGACGATCCGGTCGAGACNNNNGAAGGTCCCTAGCTCCTCAGCACCCCGCACAATCTCGGAACAGGTTGGTCCTTCCTGCACTCGTTCTCGCTCGTAAATGGGGACTCAGGTTGGGCGATGCACGAACGATGAGCGTTCATGCCGCCTCCCTGAAGGGGTCGCCCTCCGCGCCCTTCAACCGAGCCATGAGCTCTTGAACCTTGCCAATCCGCGCCAGGGTCTCCATGATCCGCTCTTCCTCCCCCCAATCGCACCAGTGGACCCCTTTCACGGGGACAATGCCGAGACGAGGCGGGATCTTTTCCAGGAGCTGACGAGAGATATTCACGGCCGGGATCCGGCGATACACCTCCTCGAGCACACTCGCCTCCCGCGCAGTCCCTAAAGTCGCCGCAATGGATGAAAAATCCGCCCAGAGCTCCGGCAGCTCCTTCTCAATGCACCGCAAAAAGAGGCAGAGACGCCCCACCAGGACCAGGGAGTTCCAGAGGCAGCCCTGCACATAAAGCTGCTCGGCGAAAGCCGTGATGGGTTTCTCCCAGAACCGGCGCACCCTGAAGAGCCCATATCCCGCGTGCCGGTCGAGTTCCTCGCCCGGCTGGATCCAACCGTAAGCGGNNGCCGCACCCTGAAGAGCCCGTATCCCGCGTGCCGGCCAAGTTCCTCGCCCGGCTGGATCCAACCGTAAGCGGTCTCCGGGCGATCGGGCGCAATTCCCAGAAGGATTAAGAGACCGGGATGCCCGTCAAGGAATTGGACCGCCTGCCCCACATGCGCCATGAAGACCGCTTCCTCGAAGACGAAATGGTCTGAAGGGAAGATGGCCACCGTGGCCTCCGGATCCCGGGCGCGAATCCAGAGGAGGGGAAGGAGGATACCCGGGGCCGTCTCACGGTTGGCCGGCTGGATGAGCAGCAGTTGCGGCGGCCATTCCCGGACCTGCTTACGGGCCTCCTCTAAATGGTCCCGGATAATCACGGTCAAGATATGTTGACGGGGGATGAGGGTCGCGACTCTATCCAGGGTGTGCTGAAGCATGGTTCGGCGACCGATCACCGCACAGTACTGCTTGGGGAGGTCGTCACCGGCCACCCGGCGCATTAACTGCCGGACCCGTCGCCCCTCTCCGCCTGCGAGGATGATACCCCAGAGATGCCCTGATCGCCTGGCATCGCCGGGGTTGAACTCTTGAGACGCTCGAGATCCTCTATGGAAAGACACACCCATGTTCCGTCTCCTCAGCCGGTACGGCCTGGAAAGGTGTCCTTCTTGATTTTGTCTCCGCCTATTTCACCCCCTTCCTCAGGATCTTTATTGGCACGATTGGTGGGAAGCGCAATTGCCCAGAGCCCGAATGGCAGAATGCACGCGTTCGGGGAACACCCGATTAGTCGGTGCGTGTGTTTGTTTAGCAATATGCGGGCCAGGCCTTAAGCCTATGGAGAGGATCGACACAATCTATTTATCCACATTACTTGCAAGAGCAACCTCAGGGCGGGCCTTCTTGCGGCGAGAACGAAGCATGGGGCATCGTGTCACCGGTGCGGGGGAAGAAACAGCCAAACTATCGAGAATTTCACGTACGATCAAATGAGACATTTCGGTCTCGGTGTGACCAGTTTTACCCTGTTCCCTGTTCCACTGTAGGAACACTCGTCGAATGCTTTTCTCTCAAGCATGGGCCACCGCATGGGGAACCATGCTCGGCATCATCTTGAGGACCCGAATCCCCAAGGACATGCCAGAACTTGAGTTTCCGGGCGAACGGTGAGGGAATAAGCGGAAAAGGCATGCTGGCGGGGCGATCTCGCCTCAGCAAATGGGGTAGCGTCCTTGGGCTAGCTCCTCGCAGAAGGTCGGCATCCGTTCGAGCTCCCCTTGTACCACTTGCCGGATGAGGTCGGCCACATCCGCGAGGGCGACGCGCGGCTCCAGGTGCACCTGTACCGAGACCATTTGGGGCCGGTCGACTGGCTCACCGATTCGGCTGCAAAGCCAGACCACCACGTCCCTCAAGCCGGGAATCTCGGTATGGATCCTGGTGGCGAGCAGGTGGGTCAGGACATTGTAGATCTTACCGACGTGGCTGACTGGATTTTTTCCGGCTGCCGCCTCCGAGCCCCGGGGCCGATATAGCGCGATGAGACCGTTGACCTGGTTGCCACGACCTACCTCTCCCGAGTCCGCATCCTCTGCTGAGGTCCCCAACACCGAGAGATACATTCCCGCCATCCCTTCCCCTTGGCGATCCAGGGTGTTGAGGTCCACTGTCACGTCCTGAAGACTCTGGAGCTGGCCACGCAGATGGGCGAGCAGGGCTTCGTGCACCGCCTTCTTGCGGCGGACGTATTCCGCCTCGCTCTGCACATACCTGTCCAAGAGAGGCATTGCGATCGTGACTGCCACTCTTCGCCCCGTGCGAACGCCCATGACCTTGACATCCTCCCCGGATTCAGGGAAGCCAGCTTTAAACGCAGAAGAGTTGAGATACCGCTCGATTTCCAGCACGAGTCTCTCGGTCTCGCTCAGCGGGGCGTAGCCGACCGCCGCTGAGGTGTCGTTGGCCCCAAGGACACCCTTTCTTTCCAGGAAGAGGCCTGCCAGCTCTTCGGAGCCTGGCTTGAGCTCTACCTGATATCTGAGATGTCGCTCCGGATCGACGCAACGCAGATTCTCCCGGAACCAAGTCTTCGCTGTTTCCACAGCAATCTGAGCCACGTCGAGCTCTTCCTTCCCTACACTCGCCGTGGCGCGGTCCCCGATCACCAGTCGCATGGGCTCCACGACACGTCCTCCGCCAAAGCGGCGCTCCACTCGACCTGCCACAAGAAGCCCCTTGTCGCAGTTGTGGTGCAAGATGGCACCGAAACGTTCCACGTAGGCCCGCGAGAGGGCTTGCGACACGCGCTCCATGACCGCATCGCAGATCGTGTCCGGGTGCCCTAGCCCCTTGCGCTCCACGATCTCTACGTCGAACTCCGGTGTGGTCGGGCCAGTGATGGGTTGGATATGGATTTCGTCCATGGTCCTTAGCCTGCCACGTATCCCTTTTCGACGAGCATGGCCACCACCCGCCGAGCGGCCGCCTCAGGTGACTCCTCGTCTCCCCGCACGACCACCTCCGGGCGCTCCGGCGGCTCGTAGGTCGCCTGCATCCCGGGCACACTGGTGGTCGCTCCCTCCCGGGCCTTGCGATAAATTCCTTTGGGATCTCGCGCCATGCACACCTCCAGTGGGCATTCCACGTACACCTCAACGAATCGGGCGATCTGCTCCCGAGCGCGATCTCGATAGGCTCGACGGTTGCCCGTGGCGTCGAAGATCACAGGGACACCATGTCGAGTCAGGAGCCAGCCGACATGGGTCATCGCTCCGTAAAAGACATCCCGTTCTTCCTCGCTATACCGAGGATGGGGGGTGAAGATCCGTCTCAGCGCGTCGGACTCCAACACCGCGACGGTCGTCCCCCTGGCAGACAACTCCCGTACAACCGCCGCCGCCACCGTGGACTTGCCCGACGCGGGGAGACCCGTGATCCACACCGCAAACCCCCGCTCCATGTCAGGCCCCGCAGTAAGCGTTCACCCGACTGGGATCAAAGATCTCCGTGTCCAGCACCCCCTGAATGAAGGTAAAGAGCTTCCGCCGCACCCCCTCCGGCAGTTTGGGGTACCAAAGGGGACTGGCCATGACCAGCCCCCGGAACGCGAAGAAGGGAGCGACCACGCGAAGCAGCTCGCGGTCTCCGCTTTTTTCCAGGTACCGCTGCCAGAAGCGATGGAACAGCGTCTCGAGGGGTCCTTCGAGCCGCTCGCTTTGCTGCAGTGAGAAGAACAGGTAATTCATGGTAAGGCACGTCACATCGTCCGCCGGGTCTCCCCATTCCCCGCGCGCACGGTCCAGCACCGTAAAGTCCGTGCCCGCCCGGAACAGGATGTTCCACGGGTGAAAATCACCGTGGACCTGTCGAAGTCGGTGAGTCCGTCCCTTGAGGCGCCATCGCCAGGCCACTGATCGCTGCTCGATGCCTTCCAGCAAATCCGGGGTGATGAATCCGTATTGGGGAGGATAGCTGTCCGACAGACCCATGATGCACTCCCCGTGGCCCACCAGTTCCCGAATGCGCCGACTGTAGAGAACGGGATCAAGACCGGGGACGCGGTGGATCTCTACCAGGTAATCACAGAGGGCATCGGCCCGGGCCAGATCCAGTTCGGTGAGGTCACCGTGGTCGCGGAGCCGGTTCAGGTCGCGGAAATATCCCTCTCCTTCCACGTATTCCATGAGAAGAAAGAGTTCCTCCACCTTTCCCAAGGAGAGGATGCCGCCGTCTCGTTCAAATGCCCCGACGTCCAGGGACTGGACGTGGCGGGGGAGGCGATTGAATGCCCAGTGGTCCCAGAGGAGCGCCTGAGCCCGATCTGCCATGTGCTGGTGTCCGAAGCGGCCCGGGTGTATGGTCTCCACCACAGCACGGTAACGTTGGCCAGAGGCCTTGTACTCCACTTGGATCGGCACACCGTACCCGTACCCCTTAATGGCTCCTGCTTGAAGGGGTTCGCCCAGGGGACTGAGGCCGAGGATCTCTACGGGTTTTCCGAGGACGGATTCCAGGTATTTCACAAGGAGTTCGGGGGTCAGTTCGGGCATGATACCATCCCCCTCCGGGACGGTAAGGCGGCGGTGAAGGTGCGCGCATGATACCACCCGTCTCCTCGTTCGACAAGGCGGCGGCCCAGCCTCACGGTCCTGGGATAGTCCATTGCGGTGAGTTGACAAGGGGGGACGTCAAGACACGGGCAGGCGTGGGGTCGAACCGTGCGGTTACCCCCTCGATTGCTGGGGAAGGATTCTCTGGATGAGGCCCAAGAGAGAGTCAGCCTTAAAGGGTTTCGTGACAAAATCCACAGCTCCCATCTCTGTTGCCTTCATAAACGTGGCCCGGTCGCCAAAGGCGGTGAGAAAGACCACCGGGAGGTCCCAATTTTGGCGCCGGATCTCCGTTAAGAGATCCAGTCCTCCCATGCTCGGCATGATCAAATCGGTGAGGACCAGATGGCACGGGTGCGATTTGAGGACGGAAATCGCCTCGGTACCATTCGTAGCCACGTGAACCTCATATCCGGCGCCGATGAGGATGCGAAAGAGATTCTCCCGCATATCATCATCATCCTCGACCACCAGGATCCGACCCAGCAGCCTTCGACCCGTTTGCTTCAGGTTTTTCCTTGTCTTTGCCTTCGATTCCATCCTCGTGCCCGAACTACGTTGTGCAGCCCCCTGAAAAAGAATCTCCGCTCCTGGGAAGAGACGTTGAGCTCATTCAATGCACCGTCAGCGGCACAAACTCACCTCGCTCGACATCCACCAGTCCCCCGTCGGTCAACCGGAGCTGCGGGATAACAGGCAGGGCTAAGAACGACAACGCTGCAAAGGGATTCTGAGCGGCACAGCCGAGGGCCCGCGCCTTTTTCAACAGCCCGTCCATGCCGGCGGCCACCTGAGCCGGGGAATCGCCGCTCATGAGCCCCGCGACGGGTAAGGCGAGCGACGCCCGGACGATTCCGTCACTCGCGACCGCAAGCCCGCCCCCCATTGCCCCCACGTGGTCCAAGGCCGTGAGGAGGTCGCGCTCCTCGACCCCCACCGCCATGAGGTTATGAGAATCGTGTGCCACCGAGGAGGCCAGGGCTCCTTCCCGAAGGCCAAATCCCTGGACAAGCCCGAGGCCGATGTTCCCGTTCCTGCCGTGCCGCTCCACCACGACGAGTTTCAGGATGTCCCGAGAGGGATCAGAACGGACCTCCCCGTTCTCGACGGGGGCCTCAAGTACCCACCGGTGGGTGATGATCTGCCCGGGGACGAGCCCGATGACCCGCACGAGCCGGCCGCGGCTGGAGAAAATACGAAGGCTTTCGATAGAGAGCCGGGGAATCCTCACCGTGCCAGAGACGCCTTGCTCTCGCAACCGGGGGATCTCTCGGAGAAGCTTCCCCTCTTCCGCGACGAGCCGACCTCCCTTAAAGACCAAAAGAGGAGTGAAATCTCGAAGGTTGTCTACTACGACCAGGTCAGCAAGATACCCTGGTGCCACCGCCCCGCGCCCCTGGAGACCGAATGCCTCGGCCACGTTCAGGGTCACCATCTGGACGGCCAGATGCGGCGCAAGCCCGAGCGCGACTGCTCTCCTGAGCAGCGTATCCAGGTGGCCTTCGGCAACGAGCTCGTGGGACTGCTTATCGTCGCTGACGAGCAGACAACGCCTGACGGTCACCGGATTGACCATCGGGAGGAGGGTCGCCAAATTCCGTGCCTGGGAGCCCTCCCGGATCATGATGCGCATCCCCAACCGGAGCTTCTCCTGCGCCTCGTCGAGGGTCGTGGATTCGTGATCCGACTCGATCCCAGCGCTCATGTAGGCTATCAGCTTCTCTCCCCTGAGGCCCGGGGCGTGTCCGTCAACGCGCTTCCCGTGTGATCGGGTCAGAACGATCTTCTCTAAGATGTCCTGCCTTCCTTGGATCACCCCGGGATAATCCATCACCTCCGCCAACCCCAGCACTCGCTCGTCCTTCAAAAGCGTCGCGATGGCTTCCACCCCCAAGGAGGCGCCCGAGGTTTCAAACCCCGTGGCCGGAACACAGGAGGGAGCCATGAAAAAGCAATCCAGTGGGAGATCCTGGCTGGCCCGCAGCATGTAGCGCACCCCTTCGAGACCGAGGACGTTGGCGATCTCGTGGGGATCCGCGACGACCGCTGAGGTCCCGCAAGGGACGACGGCCTCGGCAAATCCCTCAGGCGTCATGAGAGAACTCTCGATATGGATGTGGCCCTCGATAAAACCCGGGAGGAGGTATTTCCCCGGAAGGTCAAAAATCTCCTGGGCGCTCCGATACTGCGGGCCAATTCCGACAATCCGTCCGTCGCCTAAAGCGACGTTGGTTGTCGTGACCTCCCCGGAAAAAACATTCAGGACCTGCACCCCAGTCAGTAAACAATCCACCGCGCGCCGGTATCCTGCCATTTCGATCCCGTGCAGCTGTGTCGAGAGATGGCCGCCTTTCACGGTTTCTCTACTCCCTCTATCCGGTAGATATCCGGAAGATAGCGGTATCGCTCGGCGTAATCGATACCGTAACCGACGATGAAACCTCTCGGCAATTCAAAGCCGACGTAGTCCACTTTCACGTCCGCGAGACGCCGCTCCTTCTTGTCGATGAGGGAACAGACCCTGAGCGATTGGGGGCTGTACCCCTTGAGCACATCCAGAATGACCTGGAGCGTAATGCCCGTGTCCTCAATATCCTCCACCAGCAGGACATCGCGCCCGGTAATGGGCACCTGGATGTCCTTGGTGATAGTCACCTGCCCCGAGGTTTCGGCACGGTAGCCGTAACTCAACGCACCGATGAAGTCGACGCTGACCGGGATGTGTAAGTTTCGGATGAGATCAGCGAGGAAGACGAAGGACCCCCGGAGGATGCCAACGAGGACCAGATCGGAACCGGCATAGTCCGCACTGATCGCGGCGGCCAGCTCCTGAACCCGTCGGGCAATCTCATCGCGGGAATACAGGAGAACGAGTTGTTCCCCCATTGCTCCTCCCCTCAAGCCGTACCTGGCTGCTCATTGGAGACAACGATCAGATAAGCAGAGGGCCAGGCCTTTGCATTACACCTGGCCCTCCCCTCCACCGGTCGCCATCCACTGCCCGCGATCCCGTGATGTGCGCTCCCCCGTCTCAGAGCCCCCCGCGCGGAACGGCAATTTCACATAACAGGCATGCCACTTGGGACCTTGGAGCGTTGTCCTCCTCCATGCGACGGGGTGATCCCATGAATACGCCGCCCAAGAGCCGGCATCTCCGGCACCCCTGGGGGGACCCACGGCACATGAACCCCGAAGGTATCCCAAGCGCATCGGAAACAAACCGCCAGACCCTCCGGGGCATAGGTGCACCGCGGGCAGCAGAGCCCTCCACAGAAGCGACACCCCCACAGAGGTTCGTGGGCGGTCGCCCCGCAGGAACACACCTCCGCAAAGGCCTTGGCCTCAGTGACGGCCCCTTGCCGTGCCCCGGCACGCCCTCGCATCTCTCCCATCCAATTCTCCTCTCCGCCTTGCCGGTCGGAATGGACACTCCTCACCGAGCCGGGAACTCTTTGACTACCCGATGCAGAGCAACCCTGGTGCCACGAGGGGAGGGAGTCCGTTAGAAGAGTTAACTTATTGAATTTGAAAGGCACAGCCCCGGACATTTTCTCTGCTAACACCCGAGGGGGGGTCGAGCTTGGGACCTGGCCGCCCCACATGTACGATTGGGTCTGCGTAACTTCTTATCTTTTAAGGGATTAATCGTGGGACGCCGATGTCCCAAACGGATGGAGCTGCCCCGATGAAGGATCTCGCCGTAAGTAGGCGACAACACGACCGCTCTTTCCCGCCTGGGTACCCCGTGCAGTTGTTAAAAGACGAAGGATCGCTGCCATTATGAATGACGTACGAATACGAGGGTGTCCTCTAATAGTACTTGAACTCTATCTCCTCGACCCCTTCAAGACCTGAGAACTCTCTTTTTAGTTCATCCACCATCTTCTTCTGAACAACCCACGCCAAAGGCTTACAACATACTCCCGAAGGCATCTTGCTGTCGAAGTCCAAGGCGATAATCAGCTTCCGGCCCTCGTCTTCATAGTCGATGTACTTCACGACCCCGAGGTCGTAGAGAGACAGTTCCGTCTCCGGATCTTTCACCCTTTTGAGGACGTCGACGATGCTTTCTTTGGTCAGCACGGCTTTAGCGTCCCGTTACCGAATCTCCGAATAACAGCTCCAGCCTGGCCTTGTCTGCCACGACCAGAAGGCCCCCAGGGTAAGAAGCAGCCGGCCAGTTGTTCTGTCTCCCTGTGTACTTAAGCCTGGCTGGCAAACCAGGAGAGCGTTCTGTGAACAACCTCCTGAACTTTGCCTGGCACCGGCACCACATACAAGTATAGCGTCCCTGTGCGCGGGACCAGGGCCAGGTGTCTCAGATGTCGAGGCTGCGGCAGCGATCGTACCCAGTCGCGTAGACTCGCCACCGCACTCGGATCCTCTCCTAAGACCTCAAAACGCTGGCCACCCCCATCCACCATTTCCCGCCGCCACGTTGACTCGCCAGCCAATCGGCCGAGGCGCCGGCGATAGGAGGCCGCGATGACGTGTGCCTCGCTTCGGATCGGTTTTGCCGGGTACGTGACGACGAAAAGACGGTCACCACCTGTAAGAAGACGCGCCACAGGGAGGTACAACAGGCTGTGGCGAGGCAACAAGGTCAGCGTTGCCTCCACGCGGCTCGTCGCACTGACGCCCCGATAATCCGCCTTGAAGCCCAACACCCCACCCAGCCAGGTATAGGTCTGGTCTTCTGGGTGAAGCGCCGCCTCCAGTTCCCGGCTGATGGCGCGGGCCAAGTCCATGTTCCTCCTCCGCCCCCGGAAATAGCCGAGGGTGAGGCCCCCCGCGACCACAATGAGCACCAGGAAGAGTTGCGCATCGGTCATCGGGCAACCTCCTCTGACACCCACGCGGCGAAGAAGTTGGCAGCCGCACACTGGAACAGCCGCAGCCGTTCCAGCCCACGGACTTCGCTGGGCTCCAGGGCCGCCTCAAAGATGGGGAGCGTCACTTCCCGGCGGAGGCGCTCCAAGGTCTCGGCTTGCCGCGCCAGTCTGACTCGATCCACGCCAGCTGCCTCCCCTTCCGCGTATGCTAAGACCTTGTTCACGATCACCCCGCTGGCCGGGATGCCAAAGCGCTCGAGCGCCTCCAGGGACCGGAGTGTCTCTAGCAGCGGGAGGCTCTCGGGATTCATCACTACGGCTACGGCGGTCCGCTCCACGTCGGCGAGGAGGGCATGCAGCGCCGTGGTCTCGGCCCGGGCCGCGTGCAGCTCTTTCAGGATGGGATCGTCTGCCTCCTCGTCCGGGAGGACCGTCTGCTCTCCCTCCACGTCGAACACCCGTTCCCCCTTGACGTGGGTGACCATCCCCCGGAGGTTCAGGATCCGCCGGCGCACGCCGATGAGCCGGTCCAACCACAAGAGCGAAATCGGGGGAAGCCCCAACACCCGTAAGGCGAGCCCGGTGGGTGGCGTATCCACCACCACCACGCCATAGCCATCTTCGGGCAGCAGCAGCTCGCGCAAGGCATCGAGCAGGGCCTCCTCTTCAACACCGGGGGCATAGCGGAGTAGGTCCAACGACCGGTCCAGATTGAAGGCACGGAGATACCGATAGACACCTTGAAACCGATCCGCCGCCCGCCCGAGGAAGCCGCGAATTCGTGCCTCGACATCGACCTCCATGGCGTGTAGTCGCGGGGCGACCTCAATCGGGCGGTCCTTTAATGGCACATCGAGGATATCCCCGAGGTTATGGGCGGGGTCGAGGGAAGCGATGAGAACGCGCCGCCCCGCGTCTGCCAGGGCGAGCGCAGTATGGGCGGCGCAGGTCGTCTTTCCCACGCCGCCCTTGCCGATGAACAAGATCGATTTGCGCACGCCGGTCGCCTATTCCAGCCCAAGGAGACCCAAGAGTTCACCCCCGGCGTCGTCTAACGTTCCGGCCCGACGAACCATCACATAGAGCTCCCGGGCCATGTGGGGGGCCAGCCTCAGGCTAATCCCAGCGGGCGCGCTGGGAAACCCTGCAAAGGCCCCCAGCACCAACAGGCCGAAAATGTTCTCCTGCTCCTTTAGCTCGAACTCCAGAAATTCGGTGGAGCGGACCCGGAACGACCGGCAAAGGCCGCCGATCGCCCGGGCCACGCTATCACGCCATCGCCTCACGAAGCGGTGCCTTCCGTATGGTCCGCACAAAGTCCACCAGCAGCAAGAGGTTCAACAAGATCATGATGATGGTGATCGGGCCCATCACCCAGGCTCTCACACCGAACGTCGGCACGGCCACCACCAGATACCAGCAAAGGGCCAGGGTCACCGTGAGCCACAGGAAGAGGGCCGGCACCATGACCAGCAACCGGTAACCGAACGAGGCCTGCAGGACCTGGCTCACCCACACCGCAGCAGTGAGAAGGGCGATGGAGGCCAGGAGCTGATTGGCCCCGCCAAAGGCCGGCCAGATGACGGTCCAGGCGCCACCCCAGGCGAGCCACAGACCTAGACCTGCCGGGATCAGCGAACCGATCCACCGGTTGGTCAGGAACTGGTGGAGGCCAGGCGTCCGACCTTTGAGAGGCTCAGCAACCTCGGCCAGGGTAAACCGCGCCACCCGCGCCCCCGTGTCCAGGGTCGTGAGGGCGAAGGCTGACACCCACAGGGCGGCGAAGACCATGATGAGCGCCACCGGCAGCCCGAAGACCGCATTGGCACCCAGGGCATATGACCTGGAGAACATCCCCACGGGGCCGCCGACCGCGCCGATGGCCTTGCCGTAACCGGTGGCAAAACTCTCCGGCGTGGCCAGACCCGTTGCAGCCTCAGTCCCAAGCGCGGTCAAGCCGAAGGCTCCGATACTCGCCACCACCAACGTGGACAGAAAGCCCTCGGTAAACATCCCGGCGTAGCCGACGAGGAGTCCCTCGGTCTCCTTATTCAGCTGCTTGGAGGACGTCCCTGACCCCACCAGGGCATGCCACCCGGAGAGAGAGCCGCACGCGATAATGAGGGGGATCAGAGGCCAGAAAGGCGACGGCTGTCCCGCAATGACCGGCGCACTCCACATCGTGTAGCTGGGAGTGACGATCGGCTGCCAAGCAAGCACGAAGGCCACAGCACCGAAGGCCAGGCCGACCCAGAGGATCCAGGCATTCAGGTAGTCCCGAGGCTGCAGCAGCACCCAGACCGGCAAGGCGGCCGCGATCACAATGTAGACGAACTGGGCCGCCAGCCAGCCCTGGTAGGACATCGTCATGGGCAACTGCGTCCCAAGCCAGATGCCAACCGCCACCATAATTATCCCGATCGCTGTGCTGATGGCAAAGCTCATCTTTTGCTGGTAGAGCATCCAGCCGAAGATCAGCGCCGCAATGATGAAAAAGAAGGCGGCGGAGGGTACGGCCGGTTGCTTCACGAACAGCTTGGCGATAACGGCCATGAAGGCAGCCATCAGCAGGACCAGGGTGGCCAGGATGAACCAGGAGAACACGTACCCCGTCCGCTTCTGCATCAGCCGCCCGGCAATCCACTGGATCGACTTTCCGTCGTGGCGGACCGACGCCATGAGCGAGAGGTAGTCGTGGACGGCGCCGATGAAAACGTTCCCCACCCAGATCCAGAGGATGCCTGGCAGCCACCCCCACGCCATGGCGATGGCTGGGCCCACGATAGGGGCCGCCCCCGCGATAGATGCGAAGTGGTGCCCAAACAATACCCACTTGTCGGTCGGAACGTGGTCGACCCCGTCGTAGAGGCGGTGGGCCGGTGTCCGTGCCGTAGGATCGGGGCGGACGACTGTGCCGGCTAGCCCACGACGACCGTACGTGTAATACAGGACGAGGTATACGACCAATCCCAACAGTACCAGAATTGTTGAATTCATATTGACCACCTCCTAGCCTCCCTACCGGCGGGACGCGCCCGCCGCTGTGCTCCATCCGTGGGAGTCCCCCCTCGCAGCACAGGCACCATTGTCGCGGATGAGCACAAACTAAACCCCTTGGAGACCCACCGCTCCATCCTGAAAAGAGAGCATACGTGGTGCCACCGGGACGTGATTTATAAATCCGCTGTAGGCTGTTGAATTTTCAGGAGAAAATCGACACAGCTTTTTGGGGGGAGGTCCCGACGGGGCCAGCGTTTGGGACCAGGCCGCCCCAAAGGCGAGGGAACGAAAGTGTAAGTGCCCATCTCTTGAGGAAATCTTGCTGGGGCTCTGATGTCCCAATAGGATGAACCTGTCCCGCTAAGATGCCCGCTCATCGGGTCCGAAACCGGCGTGTGCTCCAGTCCTCTTCCCCAGGCCTTTCTCTGCCTGAAGACCCTCATGACCGTGCCGTTCTTCACCATTCCCTCCAGCCCCTCCTCCCCATTGAGATAGACGTCCACCAAACAAAAAAGCCTCCCAGGACCGGGTGATAATCTATAGGACTATCGGGGTAAGAAGGAGCCTCGGTGACCTGGAGGCCACGGGGAATCTGGAGGACGAACAGGACCGGCGAGGAGAGACGATCGGGCCGCGCATGCCCGTTCGCAGGCTAGACACCGTAGATATCGCGAACGGGTGAAAGGACTAGCCGTTGGAAAGGCAAAACCTCGAAGGTCGTCAGGCGCTGGCTGCCTTCAGCTGTTGCCAGGTCTTGGCGATCGCCCGCCGCAATGCCTCGCGGGCGTCGGCAGGGTCACGACTTGGCTTGAACCCCAGGCGCTCGCGGATCCGGCGGTCGTCCAGCTCCCACCGATCGGCGAGGAAGGCTGCGCCCGTCCATTCCGCCGGGGGAACGACCTTCACCTCCGCCGAGGATCCTGTCACTCCGACCGCCATCCGCGCGATCTCCTCCCACGGTAGATAGATTGTGGCCAGGTTGAAGATCTGTTCGAAGGCTGTGGGGTTCAGCAAGATCATCTCCANNCCTCCATGGACAGAAAGCTTCCGCCGCAGTCGGCTGGCACCGCGAGGGGTTGGCCCGCGGCCGCCGTGCGCAGCATCTCCCGAAGGTGCCGGCCGCCGATCTCTTCCCCGAAGGCCCACCAGAACCGGACGATCGTAGCCGGCACGCCCTCCGCCCGAGCGGTCAGGAGCGTCAACTTTTCGGCAAACTCCTTGGCCATCCCATAGGCCGGCTTTCGGGCTTCCAAGACCCGTAGCGGATGGTCCTCGTCAATCGGGACACGGACCGGCTTTCCGTACACGACGGCCGTACTCGCGTACAGAAAGTGCCGTACCCCCTGCGCTCGCGCCGCACCCAGCAGGAGGAGATGCCCCCGCAGATCTTCTTCCAGCAGGACCTGCACATCATCCGAAAAAGACCACGCGAGGTGGATGATTGCCTCAGCCCCGCGCACAACCTCCGCCACCACGACCGCGTCTTGGATCGCCCCCGAGACCATCTCCAGCCGGGGGTGAGACAAGGCGTGTAACGCTCCCAGTTCCTTGTCCAGGACCACGACGTGGTGGCCGCGTGCCAAAAGGGCCGGGACCAGCTCGCGCCCCACGCTGCCGTTTCCGCCGGTCACCAGGATACGCATGCCTTCCCTCAATGCTTAAACGGTTCGGCCGAGTTGCCAGGCGTGCCCTCTGTCCCTCCTTCCTGTCCGCCGCCCCGCCCCGACTTGGCGGGGCCCGCGAGGCCCGTGCCGCTCTGTCCGGCGGCGGCTTCTTCAGAGGGACGGAGGACGAGGGAAGCCAGGACCGAGGTCGCCAGGATGGAGACCACCACGGCCAGCGACACCGTAATGGGGATCTTATAGAACTCAGAGATCAGCATCTTGACCCCCACGAACATGAGGACGAAGCAGAGCCCGACCTTGAGGTACCGGAAAAGTCCCATGATCCCCGACAGCACGAAGAACAGGGCGCGCAAGCCGAGGATGGCAAACACGTTGGAGGTGTACACGATGAAGGGATCGCGGGTGATGGCGAGGATGGCAGGCACCGAGTCCACGGCGAACATGACGTCGGTCGTCTCGATCACAATCAGGACCGGCACGAGAGCTGTTGCCACCAGCCGTCCCTCCCGCCGCACGGTGAAGTACTGCTCATGATAGGATGGGTCGACCGGCATCATGCGGCCGAAGAGACGGAGAAGCGGGTTCCTCTCGGGTTCGACCTCGATCTCGCCCTGGCGCAGGATCTTGATCCCCGTGAAAACCAGAAAGGCCCCGAAGACATAGATCATCCAATGGAACCACGCCAACAGGCCTACCCCGACGGCGATGAAGATGCCCCGCATGATCACCGCCCCCATGATTCCCCAGAAGAGCACCCGGTGTTGAAAGGCCCGCGGGACGGCGAAGTAGGAGAAGATCACGAGGAACACGAAGAGATTGTCCACGCTCAGGGACCACTCGATGATGTAGCCGGTGACAAACTCCAGACCCTTAATCGATCCCTGCGTGGCGAACACGGCGGCGCAAAAGAGCGCGGCCAGGGAAACCCAGACGGCGCACCAGGCGAGGGCCTCGCGGAGGGACATCACATGCGGTCTCCGGTGAAACACGGCGAGGTCGATGATGAGCATCACCACCACCACGACACCGAAGACCACCCACAACCACAAGTACGGCATCATCCTTCCTTATCCGATACAGCCTGCCAAGGCCAGCGCCAGATTCAGGCCCACAGCCGCAAAGCCAAACGGACCCCTCAGGGGTCCCCGCACGCAAGAAATGGGGGGCAGCTGCAAGGAGAATTCGTCTCTTTCTATCAAAGTCACGGGAAAATGGACAGGCGTAAAGGAAATGAAGTCGGGCGAGCCATGGTTCTTGGTTTCTGAGATGGTATCACACGAGCCAGGAATTCCGAGGTCATACGCCATGACCTCCTTCATTTCAGTATACTCGCATCAAGGCCCCAATGGGAAAAAATGCGGTGTCCCCTCCCGGATGGAGAGAAACAATCGCGAACAGACTGAATTGGGCGTGCCCTCACGGCTCTCGCAATCTGGATCAGGGCTCCCGCGGCTTCTCCGGCGGCCGCAGCTCCTTCCGGGATCGAATCCGTGCGCGCACCTCCTTGACGGCGGGCCAAAAAAAGATCAGGAACGCCCCCATGACCAACGGGAGGCAAATCGGCGGTCGCAGGAAGATTAACGGCGATCCCTCGGACATGATCAAGCTCTGACGCATCGCCGATTCCGCCATGTCGCCCAGCACCAGGGCGAGCAGCATGGGAGCCATATTGTAGTCAAGCTTCTTGAACGCCCAGCCGATCACCCCGAAGATCATCATGTACCAGATATCGATCATGCGGTTGTTCACGGCGTAGGCGCCGATGGAGCAGATGAAGATGAGCAACGGCATCAAGATGGGGAAGGGGGTCCGGAGCACCGCCGCGAACAGAGGCGCAAATGCCAGGACGATGATCAACCCGAGGATATTCCCGTACCAGGTACTGGCAATGAGCCCCCAGACGAAGTCAGGGTTGTCCTTGAAGAGCATGGGGCCGGGCTGGAGGCCCCAAATCATCAAGCCCCCGATGTCCTCGTACGAGACACGGTAGGCCTTCTCCGCCGAAACCTCAGGGACCTTAAAGGCGATAGCGGTGTCTGCCGAGATCAGCAGCGCCCCCCGCGGCACCGCGCCCTCGACCGTGAAGGAGCGGGGCCTCCCCCCCATGAAGGTGACCTGGAGACGGTCACCGAGGACGACCGGGATCCCGGAGAGGAGCTGGCGGAGGTGTGGGATCTCTGCCTCGGTGGGGATAGGCAAGTGCGCCTGAACCGGGGCCAAGAGTATCGACTCTGCCGCCATGAAGGGGACCTTGCGAACCGTCACCCACTCGTCCACACCGATCTGTGCGTTATCCCGCACGGTCCCGTCCACCAGGATCAGTCGCTGTCCGCAGTGGCTGAGCGGTACCTGGGCGGCCCGCCCCACCGTGGCACGCCGGCCTGCGATGAGGAGGCAGTCCCCCGGGACTGCGCCGAGACGTTTCAGATCCTCCGCATCAAGACGGGCCAGGCCCCGGCCAACGTCCTCGAGGAACGTCTCCGCCACGCGGAATTCGATCCCGCTCGAGTCCGGATCCTTCAACGCGACATCCTCGGGTTGCACGACCAACGTGGAGACGCAGACCCCACCGGAAGCCGGCTCGCCTTCAACAGCTCGGCGCTGAATTCTGCCAGGCACATACCGGCGTACGGGCCGGCACCCATCAGCCCCCCCTTCTCCCTTCTGATGCCTTGCGACTTGTGATTTTCTTCACAAGATTTCCAATATTCTTCCTTCCTTCCTGGTTTTTCCAAGGGATAAGATCGATCGCCCTCTCAGTTTCTGCCATGTCGGAAAGAGTGAGGTGCAGGTGAGAAACGGGGAGGTCGTCGTGTCGCACGCGACCCCATTCATCTCACGGCCTCGGTGGACTTCGGTTAACCCTGCGGGGGTGAAAAACAAAAATCTACGTTGCTTTGCAAAAGCAAGGAGAGTGCCACGCGAAAAGGATTCCTCCGTGACACGTAAGGTGTTGGATTTTCAGCGGGAAAACTACGCATCTCCTGACAGAGTGGCAGAAGATGTTTACAACATTGGGACCTGAGCGCCCTAGAGAAGTCATTGGCATTTCGTAAGTACCGGTGTCCCAAAGAATTACTTGTAGGGCGTTCATGTCCCAAGAGGATGGGTTTGCCCCGGCGAGCTTCGCTACCTAATCCAGCCAGATATCGGCCTGCAGATAATCTTTCTTTTTAAAAAAGATGAGAGTTCAGCAAAGAGAGGGCGTCTTGATCGTCTTCGAGCGTCTGGGCAGCGCCTGCTCAATGCCCGAGAGGGGGTCAATCAGCGCCTGTAAACGGAAGCGGCCTCTTCCCGAAGATCGGAGGGTGAAACTCGAGTCTCTCGCTCAGATACCCGAGCCCCACAAGGGCGAGGCCAAGGGCATCCGTGAGGGGATCGGGATAGAGTAACAATAGGCCCCCCGCGACGTATAGTACTCGCTCCAAGGGGGTTGCCGGCTTTCGGAGGAAGCCCATCATGCCCGCCTCAATGGCGAACATCGCCACCACGGCGCTGGCGGCGACCCAGAGGATTTCCGTCGCGCTCCCCTGAAATAGGAGGGCCGGATTGGCAAGGAAATAAAAGGGAATGATATATCCGCCGATGCCCAGCCGGATGGCCTCCCAAGCCGTGCGGAGCCAGCTACCGCCGGAGATGGCCGATGCCGTGAACACCGCGATGCACACGGGCGGCGTGAGCCCCGACTTGATCGCGAAGTAGAAAATGAAGAGATGACCAGCCAGCACCGGCATACCCAGCCCGGCGAGGGCCGGCGCCAGGACCGCCGCCGCGATGACGTAGGCGGCCGTCGTGGTCATCCCCATCCCTAGCAGGATGGCGCAGATCATCGTGGCCACCAGCGCCAGGGCGATGCTCGTCCCGGCCAGCGCGATGATGAGCTCGGACACCTTCACCCCGAAGCCCGTCAGAGAGATCATGGTCACGGCCATCTGGACACAGCTCATCATGACCATGAGCCAGGCCAGCGCCGTGAGCACCGCCGTATAATAGCCGTCGCCAATGACCTTGGCCCGCTCCCAGATCTCTTTCGGGCTCCAGCGACCGAGGAGGAGGAAAACAGCCATGGCGGCGACGATGGCCCAGCCGGCGGCGTACTGGGCAGGATAGAGCCGGTAAAGGAAGTAGAGCAGCAGACCCACCGGGATCACGAAGACGAGCATCTGGCGGGGAGCGAAGACCTCCCGCAACGGGGGGATCTGATCGGGCGCCATTTTCCCGATCCCCCGCCTGCCTGCTTCCACCCAGACCCCCGCCATGATCCCGACGAAGTAGACCAGCGCCGGGATGATCCCCGCGATCATCACCTTGACGTAAGGGATCCCCAGCATCTCGGCCATCACGAAAGCCCCCGCCCCCATGATCGGCGGCATGATCTGTCCGCCTGAAGAGGCTGAGGCTTCCACCGCCCCTGCCATCTCTCTGGGGAAACCAAGACGCCTCATGGTGGGGATGGTGAAGGCCCCGGTCGTCGCCACGTTGGCCACGGAGGAGCCCGAAAGCATGCCGAAGAAAGCGCTGGAGATGACGGCAATGTGCCCCGCTCCCCCCCGCAGGCGGCCTCCGGACACCTTGGCCAGGTCCATGAAGGTCTTTCCCACCCCGGTGGCAAAGAGGACCGGCCCGAAGATGACGAACAGCGCAATCAGCCGGCTCGTCAAGTCGGTCAGGAGGCCCCAGATCCCCTCGGTCATCAGATAGAACTGGTAGAAGATTTCCTCGACGCCAAACCCGGCGTGGCCGAACCGGCCCGGAATCCAGGGACCCACATAGCCGTAGACTATGAAGGCGAGGACCAGCAGGGGGATGACCAACCCGAGCGCCCGGCGCGTCCCCTCGAGGAGACAGACGGCCAGGAGGATGCTCAGGACGATGTGGAACGTCTCATAAAACCCTGGCATCCGGACCAAGGCTTCCCACTGAAACATGAGATACACGCAAGGGACAAGGCTGATCCCAGCCAGGAGGAGGTCCACCAGGCCGGGTGCATGGCGGGTGCCCAACAGCAAACGGACGGCACGCGACGCAGGGGGGCTGGTCGCAATTCTGGAGTCAGCGGGATAGGCCACAAAGACGAGAACCAACCCGATGGCTAACGAGATGGACCCCTGGAGGACGGGATGCCAGGCAACGGTGAGGGCCGTGTAGAGGAGGAAGATGCTCCATACAGCCGTGAGAACCCCGGCGACGGCTTTCCAGAATCCTGTAAGCTCCCGCACCGCTCCCCTCTTCGCCGGCCGGAGACGGATCGGATCCCCCCCTCCGGTGGTGTGGATTCTCAGCGACTGTTACTTTGTCACGACCAGCGGATGCGTGGCCACGGTTCCCTTGTCGCCTGCCGCCTCAATCGTAAACTCGCCGACTGGCGCGACCGCAGGAATGGCAGACTTCACGCTGAAAGCGCCGGACTTATCGGCCACAATCGCATCAACTTTCCGTGTGCCGAGACCGTGTATGATCCCGGGTCCCGTCTCAAGGGTAACGTCCACCACCTCGCCGGGTTTAAAGCCCGAGCCGCTGATGGTGATGACGGTCTTTGGCTTCCCCTTGCTCGGATCCACGACCAACGCGGCGCCTTTCCCGGCGACCGCCGACGTCACCATGAGGCCCAGGGCAAAGGTCACCAGCATCAGGACACAGATCCCATAGCTGCTTACCCGATTGCGCATGAGACATTCCCTCCTTCTCGCACCTCAGGGTCATTGTACAACCAGACCCCTGAGGGATTTTTTCCCTTCGCAGGGCAGCACTCTCTACCCGCGCCGCCTCACATCTCCGGCGGGCGGAGTTCGGCCGGGACCTTTACCTTGAGCACCTCTTCATAAAAGCGCACCGCACCCCGATGGAAAGGAACCTGAAGCTTGTGCGTCACCGCGTTGCCGAACAAGTCGTCAAACTTGCCGGCCTGCAGAGTCTTGAGGGGTCCCACAATTTTCTTTCGGTCTTTCCAGACCGCCTCCACGATCTTGTAGACCACATCGTCCGGGACATCCTTCCGCACGAAGTCGGTGATGACGTAGGCAAAGCTGCGCTGGTCTTTCTTGACCGCCCTGAACAGCCCCGCCGGAATGGTCAGGCTCTTCCCCTGGCCGGGGAATTTTTCGTTCATCCTCGCGATGTCGGCCTCGGTGACGGGAATGATGTTGATGTCCATGGCTGACTCGACGTCGAGGACGGCCGCGTCTTTGAAGCCCGCTTTGAACCATCCCCTGACGACGCCCGACTTCATAGCGTCCGGGCTCGCCCCTAGCCCCATCAACTTGTACTTGGGCTGGATGTCGAGGGCCTTGAAGAAGAACTCGATCAACCGCCCGGAGGTCGTCCCGGGGTTCATCGCGTACGGGAGCCCACGGAGGCCTTTCAGGGTTGTCACACCGCTCTTCTTGGTGGTGAGGATATGAATGGGTGTGATGTACCCGCCCCAGAGGGCCCTCAGGTCCTTGTTGGGCCTTCCCTTGAAATCGAGAATGCCCTTGTAACTGGCGTAGCCAGCCCCCGCGTCTGCGGGCCCCATGTGAACGGTCCCCCTTTGCAGCCGAACCAGGTTCTCGACGTAGCCCCCCGTCTCCACCACTGTAATCTGGATATCTCCGGGGTACGCGCGATTGACCGCCCCCGCCATGGCCACGGTGTTGGCGTAGAGTCCGGAACGCACGCTCGTGGAGCCCCACTTCAAGCGCTTGGCGCCGTGGGCCACCCCGACCAGGCCCACCCAAAGGACCAGTGTGACCATTACCCATCCGAAACGTTTAGTCGACATTCGGTACCTCCTGTCCAGAGAGAAATTCACCAAAGGAGAGTGCTGAAGAGTTCTAAAGCTATCGATACAGAACCCGCACATCCCCCCTTTTAGCACCTATACGGTTTGGCGCTAAGATGCAGACTGTAAGTATTGTTCACCCAAAAGGGTGCTTTGCAACAATGACGGCGGTCACCTAATTAGATGATTCGAACCATATCTGTATGGCTCCTGGAACCGGCGCCGCCGCCTCCTCTTCTCGTTGCTTCCTCTTCAGCAGGGTCGTCCCTCGTAGATCATCCGGCGGGCCCGTGCCTCAATCTCGTCAGCACTCAGGGGGTGTCGAGCCACGCCTGTCGCGACGGCAGCCCTCCCCACCGCCGTCGCCACCGCCACCGGCACGCGGAAGTCCATCATGTCGGGAATAATGTAATCTCGATTGAGCTCCTTGTCCCTGATGATGGCCGCAATGGCCCGGCCGGCTGCGATCTTCATCTCCTCGTTGATCTCCCGTGCGCTCACATCCAGCGCACCCCGGAAGATGCCGGGAAAGCCGAGGGAGTTGTTGACCTGATTGGGAAAGTCCGAGCGGCCGGTCGCGACAATGGCGGCACCAGCGGCCCTGGCCTCATCCGGATAAATCTCGGGGATGGGGTTGGCCATGGCAATGACGATGGGATCCTTTGCCATGGAGCGGACCATTTCTTGATTGACCGCCTTTTCGACTGAAAGGCCGATGAAAACATCGGCTCCCTTCATTGCCTCGGCCAAGGCCCCTTTGACCCTACGAGGATTGGTAATCTTGGCCATCTCTTCCTTGGCCGGGTTCATCCCTTCAACGCGTCCCTCATAGATCACCCCCCTCGTATCGCAGAGGATCAGGTCTTTGACCCCCATCGCGAGCAATATCTTGGCCACGGCGATCCCGCTGGCTCCGGCACCGTTGATGACCACCACCGCGTCCTCAGACCGACGACCGGTGAGCTTCAGGGCATTCATCAAACCGCCCAACGTCACTACCGCGGTCCCATGTTGATCGTCGTGGAAGATCGGGATGTCCAGTTCTCTCATGAGCCGCTCTTCAATTTCGAAACAGCGGGGAGCAGAGATATCCTCGAGATTGATCCCGCCGAAGAGCGGAGAGATCGCCTTGACTACCTCGACGATTTCATCCGGGTCCTTGGACCCGACACAGATCGGGAAAGCCTCCACCCCGCCGAACGTCTTAAAGAGGACCGACTTCCCCTCCATGACCGGCATGGCCCCGAGGGGTCCGATATCTCCTAAGCCTAAGACGGCCGTGCCGTCCGAGACCACCGCGACCAGATTCCTCTTCACCGTGAGATTGAAGACCCGCTCGGGATTCGCCAGGATCTCTTCGACCGGTTTGGCCACCCCGGGTGGGAGATAGAGCAACCCGAGGATCTTCTTGTCCCGGATCGGGACCTTCGGCTTCACCTCAAGCTTGCCCTGGTACCGTCCGTGCAAGTGCAGGGCTTCCTCATCACGAGAAAGGTGTTTCTGCTCACAAGGGGGCACGAGCGCGGAATCCCCGAGGTAGAGATACCGGAAGAGCCGATCGGCCACCTCCTTGGGATCCTCCCTCCGCCCGGCGACCCCTTCCTGTATTGCAGCCTTGACGGTCGCCGCCGCCAGGGTCGGCGCAATCTGCACCTCAAAGATCCCTGGGAGGATGAGATCAGGTTGCAGGTCTTCTTCGGGGACTAGACTGGCCAGCGCATCCGCCGCCTCCAGGAGCATCCCCTGCGTCACCGTCTTCGCCTGGGCCTCCAGCAGCCCCTTCAAGATCCCCGGAAAGACCAAGGCGATGTCGAGCTGGGTTGGGCCGTCGGTCAGCGAGGTCGCCACCACCCTGGCCCCGGCGCCTTTGGCATCCTCGGGCAGAATCTCCGACTCCGGCACAGCCATCGCAAAGACGATGGGGTCTTTTGCCATAGCGCGGATCATGTCAGCCGTCGCAAGACTCCCCCCAGCGAGGCCGATAAAGACATCGGCCCCCTTCACCAGCTCAGCGAGCCCGCCCTTCTTGCCTTCCGGGTTCGTCCTTCTGGCGATCTCGCCTTTGACCTCGTTCATCCGCTCAGCCCTCCCCTCGTAGAGGGCCCCCGCCTGATCGCAAACGACGAGCCGCTTCGCCCCCGCTGTGATCAAGAGCCGCGCCACGCCGATCCCGGCCGCGCCCGCTCCCGCGAGGACGATAGAGGACTCCTCTAAGCGCTTTCCGACGACCTTCAATGCGTTTCGAAGGGCGGCCAAGACCACAACACCCGCACCGTGGGCATGATTCAAAAGTACGGGAAGGTCTGTCGCTTTCTCGAGGCGCTCCTCCAGCGCAAAACAGAGGGGGGAAGTGATATCTTCAATGCAGAAGGCGCCGAAGCTCGGAGTCAACAACGTGAGGGTCTTCACCATCCCTTCCAGGTCCTGATCTTTCAAGCAGACGGGAATCCCCTCAATCCCAGCGAAGGTCTTCAGGATGACCGCCTTGCCCTCCATGACAGGCAAGACAGCAAAAGGCCCCACCTTTCCATGTTGGTACACGGCAGACCCGTCGGTGACAATTCCCACCGTTCTCCCTCGCCCGGTGTACACGTACGAGAGCGAAGGATCCTTAGCGATCTCCAAGCACGGGGCGGCTACCCCCGGGGTGTAGACCAGGCTCAACGCCCAGCGGTCCCTGACGGGAACCCGGCTCTCGATGCCGATGACTCCTTGGT
>JABAOF010000063.1_pt4 | contig 25209 bp, 21 predicted proteins | sample 7062171 | NCBI WGS metagenome assembly JABAOF01 (sample SAMN14538628, study PRJNA623070) | marine sediment metagenome | biome: marine biome [ENVO:00000428]; feature: marine pelagic biome [ENVO:01000023]; material: deep marine sediment [ENVO:00002113] | place: India: Gulf of Khambhat ...
CTCAGAGGAGCTTCAACCGTTAATTGCTCATAAGAACAGCCGTGGTGTTCAGACCGTTTTGAAGACCACTGAAGAGATTTATGCCGAATACGTGGGTCGGGATGAGCCGGAGAAGATCAAATACTTCATTAAGGATGCGATTGAGACCTGGGGCGTAGATTACGTGTTACTGGTGGGAGGAGCAGCACTGGTTCCGGGCAGATATACCCACATCTATTTTGACTATGAGTACCAGGATTATTGGGTTTTCCTCTCTGACCTGTACTACGCCGACGTTTATGATGATGGGGTTTACTTCTCCAGTTGGGATACCAATGGAAACGACGTTTTCGGTGAATACAACTGGTATGGCAATTATGACTACGTCGATCTGTATCCTGACGTCTACCTGGGCAGACTCGCCTGCGTCAATGAAAACGAGGTCATTACCTGCGTGAACAAGATTATAACTTATGAAACAGGGGAGGCGCACGCTCAGAGTTGGTTCACCAATCTTGTGCTTTTCGGTGGTGATTCGTTGCCCGGCGATGCTGAGGCAGTGGATGAGGGCGAGTACGTTAATCAGCACGTAGCCGATACTCTGGACGGCTTTATTCCCAACAAAATTTGGGCATCAAATGGATTGCTGTACTATGCATCCAATATCAGTGATGCCATAAACAATGGAGCAGGATTCGTCTTTTTCAACGGTCATGGCCACACTCACCTGTGGGCCACGCACCCTCACGAAAGCTCTCAATGGATACCCTACGGGTACTACACGAATTCACACGTAAATGCTCTCTCCAACGGAAACGAGCTTCCCATTATAGTGTCCGACGCCTGTTATCACTGCCAGTATGACGTTGCCCCCGATTGTTTCGGCTGGGCATTTCTAACCAATCCCAACGGCGGCGCTATCGGATACCTTGGTGGAACAGACGTTGACGTCTCCTACGGAGGGACTGCCATTATAACCAAGGGCATTGAGAGGCTTTGCTTGGTCATGTCCAGCAACTACAAAGCTGGTGATGCCACGTTTGGTGAGTTGTGGGCTCATGGGGTGACGGATTACATAGCTCCCACCATGGATGAAATAGACTACATAACTTTGGAGGAATTTCAGCCCTTCGGGGATCCCTCTTTGGTCATCGCAGGTGACTCACAAAGCCCATTAGCGCCCGCCATACCATCCGGCGAAACGGAAGGAGCAGCAGGAGAGGAATACACCTACACAACCAGCACCACCGATCCGGATGGAGACAGTCTGTATTATTTGTTCCGCTGGGGTGATGAGACGTACTCAGATTGGGTAGGCCCTAGTGCTTCAGGCGACTTGGCAGCGGCCAGTCATATCTGGTCAGATTCAGGAATCTACGAGATAAAGGTCATTGCCAAAGACCGACATGGGGTCATGAGCGAATGGTCTGATCCTCTACCGGTCGATATGTGCGATCTTCGCGGCGATGTCAACGGTGATCAGGAGATAGCACCCGGGGACATTGTCTATCTTATAAATTACCTATTCAGAAGCGGCCCTGCTCCCGCTCCCTATGACCAGGGTGACTGCAATTGCAGTGGTTCGGTTGAGTCCGGCGACATAGTTTACCTAATCAACTATCTTTTCAGAAACGGTCCTCTTCCGTGCTGTTAACCGTACCAACCCTTGCTGATCAGAAACTGAGCCGAATCTCTTCAGATGCCTGGCCTTTATCTCCAGGTGCGGCCAGTGGCGATGTAGAAGACTTGTCATTGCGAGGAGCCCCGCCTACGGCGGGGGCGACGGGGCAATCCCAGTTTTGAGATTTCTTTGGCTTCGCCTGGCAATGATAATAACCAAGCAGATTACAGGATCAGCTCTGTTGACCCATATCTTCTCTGACAGTCGCATCTCTTCTTCAGAGGTTCGGCTGTTTTGTCTGCGGGTTTTTGTGAGACCTTACGGCGGAAAGAGTGATGCATGAATCGCCCCTACGACTCGCTGCAGTAGGTTCTATTCCCGGAAGAAATTCTTCAAGAAGAAGAATAGATTGGCAGGCCTTTCAGCTAGACGGCGCATGAAATAGGGATACCACTGCCTTCCGAAGGGGATATAGACCCGTACGTTGTACCCATCTCTGACTAACCGGTGTCGAAGCTCCGTGCGAATCCCGTAGAGTAGCTGAAACTCAAATTTGTCTTTCGCGATATTCTTTTTTTGAGCGAATCGTTTTGTCTTCTCGATCAACTTCTCATCGTGGGTTGCAATGCCGTGATAGATACCGCTCAATAGCATCTTCTCCATCAGTTTGACGAAATTCTCATCCACCTGTTGCTTTTTGGGAAAAGCGATCTCTTTTGGCTCCTTGTAGGCACCCTTGCACAGCCTGATTCTGCCACCCAGCCGTAAAACTTCGTCGAGGTCCTGCTCACTTCGGTACAGATAACTCTGAATCACGATTCCCACGTTGTCGTATCTGTTCCTTAAGCTCTTGAAAACGTCAAGCGTTTCCCGGGTGCAATCTGAGCCCTCCATATCCATTCTGACGAAGTTATGATGCTTGTTCGCTCTCTCGATAATTTTGGCGAAGTTTTCCTCACAAAGCTGCGGATGAATCTTCAGGCCGACCTGAGTTGGCTTGACCGAGACATTCGTATCGACACCGTTATCCTTGATCAGATCCAAGGCATCAAGGTAGACCTCGGTGGCTGCTATGGCCTCGCCTGGTTCTGACACCTCTTCACCCAGGTGATCCAAGGTGGCGATTGCTCCTTCGGAGTTGACTTTCTTTACGGCATCCAGACCATCCTCCAGCTCTTCCCCCGACACAAATCGATCTACCACTCTGCGGGTGACCCCAAAATCCACCATGAAGTTCTGAATAGCTTTCTGTCTTGCAAGATACAGAAGAATTGCCTTTAGCATGATTGACCTCTCTCGCTAGAAATCAGACATAAACTATAGAAAAATCCCTTCGAGTCAAGTGATGATTCTTGAAATCGCCAGGGCATGCAGGGAGCCAACACGCACAAATTGAGACACACGTTCTCCGGCCCCCTTGTCATAAAAGGGATTGATCCGGAAACTGTAGGAGTACCCTGGCCACTCCACAATTCAGGTCACCGAGAAATATTCCCAGCTTTCAAAAAGCCACAAGCGGCAAGCCATCGAAGTGCTGACTTTTTCAAGAAATATTGAAGCGAAATCTAAGCAAAGCATTAGGGCAGGTACAGAAGCGAGTGGGTATCAAATACTGGAAAATGCGGAAGGCGGGATTTGAACCCGCACGGCTTTCGCCGCCACCCCCTCAAGATGGTGTGTCTACCAGTTCCACCACTTCCGCATTTGTCGTTCTTTCCCTCAGGATGAATTCCTCAGGATATGCTGTTTACTCAAGGCGGTCTTCTTCGGCCAACTGCTTCAACGTTGAAGTGCCTTGGGCCTGCAAACAGGAAAATCGGCAGAGGAACCTATTCTCCTTCTCCCGTCGGTGGTGGAGGGGTCTGAGGCTGTTCCGAAGGAGTTGTTTGGGGCTGCTCCTGTGGCGCGGTACCGGGAATGCTCGTCGCCGGAGCTGTTCCCTCGGTGGCACGTCTCTGTGCCTCTCTTTGGATTCCGCTGGACTCTCTTCCCCCGCCTCCGCTGCCCGGAGAGAGGAAACTGAGGATCAGGCAGCTTATGAAGAAGGCTATAGCCAGAATGGTAGTCGCCTTGGACAAAAAGGTAGCCGCTCCTCTTCCTCCGAAGACCGCGCCGGTGATTCCGGAGCCACCGAACGCTCCTGCTAAACCTTCACCTTTGGCAGACTGCATCAGTACCACCATGATCAGGGCGATGCAGATTATGACGTGCAGTATGGTCAAGAATACTATCAACGACACCTCCTGAAAGCAAAATAGAATTAAGTTTCAAAATCAACTGGTATAGGTATCAAAGAAAAGACTCCAAGCGCTTCAGGACCCGATTGCGCTTCTTACAATTTTCTCGAAAGATTCGGTATCCAAGCTGGCACCTCCCACCAGCGCCCCGTCGATCTCCGGCATGTCCAGCAATTCCTTCGAGTTCTCTGGTTTTACCGATCCTCCATATAGAATATTTATCTTACCGGCGCACTCTTTGCCAAATTCAGACGCAAGAATCTGTCTTATGAAAAGGTGAACCTCGTTTGCTTGCTCGGGTGTGGCAGTTTTTCCTGTGCCTATTGCCCAGATCGGCTCATAAGCGATCACAGTTTTCTCGGCTTCTTGAGCACTTAAGCCTTTGAAAGCTCCTTCCACTTGAACTTCGACAATTTCCTCAGTTTTGTTTGCCTCTCGTTGCTGCAGCGTCTCACCCAGGCATATAATAGGGCAGAGGTTGAATTTCAAAGCCGCTTTTACCTTAAGATTGACCGAACCATTGGTCTCATGAAAGTACGTTCTTCTCTCCGAATGCCCTATAATAACATATTTGCACCCTGCTGTCAACAGCATGGCAGGGGATACCTCTCCCGTGTACGCTCCTTTTTCCTCCCAGTGCATATTCTGGGCTCCCAAGAGGATGGAGGAATTCTCGAGGGCCTTTTTGGCTGAAGAAAGCGAGGTAAGCGGAGGACAGATCACCACGGTGACCCCAGCTACATCCTCGAGCTTGATCTTGAGATCCGATGCCAGGCGAAAGGCTTCCTGGTCGGTCTTGTACATCTTCCAGTTACCGGCAATGATCGGAGTTCTCATGCGTTATTCCTCTTGTTCTATCGGTCAGGTAGTGTGCACCTTTTTTCCATCGACCTCCCTTGATCTCTCCCTTTTTATTTATCGGTCAATGCTGCCACTCCGGGAAGAATCTTTCCCTCCAGAAATTCCAGCGAGGCACCTCCTCCGGTGGAAATATGAGATAGTTTATCGTCTAAACCGGCCTTGGCTACGGCTGAGGCAGAGTCTCCGCCTCCTATAATGGTAGTTGCACCCTTCTGGGTTATCTTGGCAAGCTCCTCGGCGATTCTTATGGTTCCGGTAGCGAATTTGCTCACCTCAAAGACTCCCATGGGCCCGTTCCACACCACGGTTTTGGCCTTTTCCAGCTCAGTGGAGAACGCTTCCAGAGTTTTGGGGCCTATGTCCAGGCCTTGCATTTCGGGGGGGATAGCGTCTTTTTGCACAACTTGAGTAAGTGCATCTTCTGTGGCTTCCGGCGCCACCACGACATCTTCAGGGAGCTTAAGATTAAGCTTCTTCTCTTCAGCCTTTTTCAGTATTTCTTTTGCCAGATCGATCTTGTCGGACTCCAGAAGTGATTTTCCAATTTCTTTGCCCATAGCCTTGTAGAAAGTAAAAGCCATCCCGCCACCAATCAAGAGGCCATCAACTTTGTCCATTAAATTGGTGATCACGTCTATTTTGCCAGAGATTTTTGCTCCCCCCAGGACGGCTATGAAGGGTCTTTGAGGCTTGGCTAAAGCCATGCCCAAATATCTTAGCTCTTTCTCCATGAGATAGCCGGCTGCGGACTGCTTGAAGTATCTGGTTACCCCTTCCGTGGAAGCATGAGCTCTGTGAGCTGTACCGAAAGCATCATTGACGTAAATGTCTCCCAGACTCGCAAGCTTTTTGGCAAATTCCGGATCGTTCTTTTCCTCTTCGGGATAGAATCTCAGATTCTCGAGAAGAATGCATTCACCGGCTTTCAGTCCGGAAACTGATTTTTCCACTTCTGGCCCAATGCAATCATTTACAAATCTCACCGACTTTCCCAAGAGTTGTTCTAATCGTTTTGAGACGGGCGCCAAGCTCATTTCTGGCACTCTCTTTCCCTTGGGTCTGCCCAGATGAGACATCAGGACTGCTTTTCCGCCATCCTGCAGAATCTTTGTGATAGTGGGGAGGGAGGCGACGATGCGCTGGTCGTTAGCCACTTCTCCTTTTTCATCCAAGGGCACATTGAAATCAACCCGAACCAAAACTCTCTTGTCCCTGAGTTTCAAATCGTCGATGCTCAACTTCTCCATGTTTCCCCTCCTTCGGTATTAGCGAACAACCTGCGGTATTGGGTACTCGCTTTGAGGCCCTGCGTCAGTGATCCGTAATCTAAGAATGTTAGTGTCAGCTAAGTCCCCTATGTCGCCATCAACTGCAGCATCTCCACCATTCTGCAGGAGAAGCCCCACTCGTTATCGTACCACGAGAAGACCTTGGCCAGGTTCTTGCCCATCACCATGGTGGAGAGAGCATCGAAAATTGACGAGTGCGGGTTATGGATCACGTCAGTTGAGACGATCGGATCTTCTGTGTATTGGAGTATCCCTTTCATCGGACCTGAAGCGGCCTTTTTCATAGCACTGTTTACACTGTCAACGCTCGCCTCTCCTGAAAGCTCACAGGTCAGATCAACGATAGAACCAGTGGTAACCGGCACTCTCAAGGCAACTCCGTCCAGTTTGCCCGCCAATTCGGGAAGAATCAGCGATAGGGCTTTTGCAGCTCCGGTGGTGGTAGGAACGATGGCTGCTGCCGCTGCCCTTGCTCTCCTTAAGTCTTTGTGGGGGGCATCTAACAGTCTCTGGTCGGCGGTATAGGCATGTACCGTAGTCATGAACCCTCGCACAATGCCAAAGTTGTCGTTTAGGACTTTGGCAATGGGTGCCAGACAATTGGTGGTGCAAGAACCGATGGTGAGGACTTGGGCCTTCGGATCGTATTTGTCTTGGTTTACACCCAATACGATGTTCAGAACCGGGCCTTTTCCCTTCGCCGGTGCGGAGATCAGTACCTTTTTGGCGCCGGCGTCGAGATGTTTTCTTGCATCCTCCGCTGTGCGGAAGATCCCTGTGGATTCCACCACCAACTCCACACCCAGCTTCTTCCAGGGAAGGGAGGCGGGGTCTTTCTCTGCGAAGACCTCAGTTCTCTTGCCATCCACGAGTATAGAGCTGCCTTCGGTTTTTACCTCAGATTTCAAAACCCCGTGCACCGAATCGTACTTCAGAAGATGAGCCAGCGTCTTAGCATCGGTGATGTCGTTTACCGCAACTATATCCAAGTTATTATTGCCCATGGCGGCTCGATAGACCAATCGTCCGATTCTTCCGAAACCGTTTATGCCGACCTTTAGTGCCATCTGTTCCTCCTCCTTCAAATTGTTGAAAAACTAATTTCGCAGCCTATCATCAGTCCTAAGATCAATTGAACGGTCTGCCAATATATAACAAACTATCCCCATCTCCAAACAAATTTTCCATTGGACGGATACACCCTCTCGTCTTATGCAGCCAAACAGGATCCGATACAAAAGATTCCACCCAGTGCTGTTTACAGAGTCCCGGCCCCCAACTCAACTCAAGCTCTTAGCCGAAAGCGGCTGCAGACCTTTGGTTGGCCCGCCTGCGATTTTTTTCACACGAACTACGATTTTTGCCGTTTGGCGCTTGCAGCACCTAACCTTTTTCCTGAAGACCGGGAAGATCAAGTCCCTTTTAGGACGTAGGCGAGTCCCAATGTAGCTTCGGGCCCGCTATAGTCTTTCAGGCCGCCCACCCTGTCGCCGAACTTGACACTCCGATATTTAAAGTCGGCGCCGATTACGAAAAGCCGACCCAGTGCGAATTCCATGCCTGCACCAGCGTGCCACCCCAGGGTGAGATAGCTGTTGGTATAGCTGTCGGTAAGCAGCAGTGGCCCGGAATATTCTCCAAGGCGTAAGTTCTCAACACCTGAGATCACTCCTACGCCTGCATCTACGTAAGGCTGCCATATGGATTTTGTGAGACTGTGAAGAGGATAGAACTTCAGCGCTCCGGTAATCGGATATATGGTAACCCTCATCCAGTAAGATGCGTAAGGATCGTGGTATCTGGTTTCTCCGCGGTAATAGCTTCCTGCGGACAATTCTAAAACAAATCCTTTTTTCAGACCTGCCGAGATGAAGAACTCTCCGTAAAAGGCAGTGGTCTTGCCGAAGACCTGGAGTTCAGGACGGAACTGAATTTTCTCAGCCTCCAGCGCATTCCAGAATCCTATTCGAAGACCCACCATATGCACGGAGCTCAAATCCCGTGCCTGGCAGGAATGCTGAAGAAGGAGGCTTGACCAAAAGCAGATAAAAAGTACAATTCTTTTCATGTGAACAGGATCTGGCCCGCGGGTTACCTAAGCCATTTCCACGGACAAGAAAGGTTTAACGGACGAATCGTCCGAATCCTTCACCCACTTGGGTCTTTTATCCGAAGAACACTTCAGCGATATCATACAGCTCGTCACCAATTCTCTTTGGCCTGGAGATAGCTTCTTTTAAATCGATGGAGCCGATCTCGTTGCCTCTCAGGGTCACCATCTTCCCGAACTCTCCGCGGTGGACTAAATCCACGGCGGCAACGCCGAACCTTGTGCCCAGCATGCGGTCAAAGGCAGTCGGCGATCCGCCTCTCTGAACATGGCCTAAGATCACGAAGCGAGTCTCAAAACCGGTCCTTTTCTGTATCTCAGAAGCTAAGAGCTTTCCTATGCCGCCCAGTCTAACGTGCCCGAAGGGGTCCTTCTCTTGATCCTGCACCACCTCGACCTCCTCTACTTTGTCGTTTCCTTCGGCGGCGATTTTTGCTCCCTCGGCAACCACCACGATACTGAAATCTCGCCCTCTTTTGTGTCTTTTGCAGATGGCGTCGCACACCTTATCTAAGTCCACCGGTTTTTCGGGAATCAATATGAAATCTGCTCCGCCGGCGATGCCTGCCTCTATAGCTATCCAGCCGGTATGTCGGCCCATTACCTCCACCACCATGACCCGGTTGTGAGACTCCGCTGTGGTGTGAACGCGGTCAATGGCGTCCATGGCAATGTTTACTGCCGTGTCAAAGCCAAAGGTGTAGTCGGTTCCCCAGATGTCGTTATCAATGGTCTTGGGTACGCCTACCAGCTTCACCCCCTCGTCGGCAAGCTTGGCGGCCACGCCAAGAGTGTCTTCACCGCCCACCGCGATGATGGCAGAAAGCCCTAGAGCTTTTTTCTTCTCAATGATTCTTGCCACACCGTCTTTCTCTCTGTATGGATTGGTGCGGGAGGTTTTGAGTATGGTGCCCCCCCGATGAATTATGCCTGACACCCTGTCCAAGTTCAGCTCTTCGGTAAGACCATATTCCATCAGTCCCCGCCATCCCTTAATTATACCTACCACCTTATAGTTATACTTGAGTATCGATTTTCTCACTACCGCCCGGATAACCGCATTCAGGCCGGGACAGTCGCCCCCGCCGGTCAAAATTCCAATCTTATTGCTCATAGTTTCACCCGCCCCTTCGTTTGCTAGACCATTGCTTTTTGAGCTGTCGAAATCTCCTTATCTCAACTATTATTGTCGTCAATTCTCTTATTCACTTTCGTTTCTTTTATAAGATCGCTCGCTGACCCACATTTATACGCAATAATAAGCCAGATTGTCGTTCCTTCCCAACTCATTTCAGGTCGCCGAAAATCCACCCCAGCTCCTCCAGCCGCCTGATGGCAAAATCCGGGATGATATCGTCGCAAGGAATTAGATCTGGATTGAAGTGAACCGAAACCATGCCCACGTTCCTTGCTCCCCACACGTCCACGTGGATCAAATCTCCCACGTGCGCAGAACTCTGTGGCCGACTCCTTAGCCGGGCAAGAGTATGAAGAAAAATGCGGGGATCGGGCTTTCGGATTCCAAGCTGGTCGGAAAAGGTGGTCACGTCAAAGTAGTTTATCATCTCAAGTCGCCCCAAGAGTACCCTTATGGTGCTGCCGGGAGTTGTGCCGGTATTACATACAAGACCAACCTTGTAACCCTTTTTCTTCAGCTGCCTCAAGATCTCATGGGCACCCCAAATTGGATCCGGCGGATCCTCAAGGATAGGGGAAACGTAGGCTTCCACCAGGTGAGACATCAGATTTTGAGGGATACCTTTCAGCCTTTCATCCTCCACAAAATCAAACACGGTTTGCAGTTGGTCCTCAGTAGAAAGATCCAGATTCCTTTCCCATGTTTCTTTGCATTTTTCAAATCCCTTGTGATAAGCATCCAGCAGCCGGGCAGACTCGATCTCTCTGTCATCTTGCTTAAGCACCGCCCTCAGTTTCTCCACCCTCATGCGGCCGTATTTCTGATAGTCCTCTGGTTTATGGTTGAGCAAGGTATTCCACAGATCGAAGGTCACAGTATCAAGCATGGAAAAAACCTTTCTGAATAAGTTCTTTAGCTTTAGCGAAGGCCCGTGCCCGATGGCTAATTTTGTTTTTCTCCTTCCAGGGAAGTTGGGCAAAAGTTTTGTTTAAGTGCGGCAGCCAAAAGACGGGATCATACCCAAATCCGTTTTCGCCCATCTCCTCAAAGGTGATGGTCCCCTTCACCTCGCCCTTGACGGTCACAATATGGTTCGAATCTCTTGCCAAAGCCACCACGCAAACAAACCTTGCCGCTCTTTGGCCCGGCGGAATATCTTTCATCACAGACAGCAATTTCAGGTTATTATCCTTGAAACTGCAATGCTCGCCGGCAAAACGGGCGGACAATGCTCCGGGAGCTCCATTCAACGCGTCTACCTCTAATCCGGAGTCGTCCGCCATCGAGGGTAAGTTAGTGTACCGAAAGATAGCTCTGGCTTTTAGAATTGCGTTTTTTTCAAGCGTCTTCCCGGTCTCCTCCACCCTGGGGAAGTCAGGAAAATCTACCAGGGTCAAAATCTTGACCGGAAGATCGGAGAGAATATCTTTTATCTCTCTTATTTTATGTTGGTTGTTGGTCGCAAGAACGATTTTCACGGTAGTTTGTGCCTATTCCCCTGCTGATCACAGGCGGATCAATATTCGTCTATATCAATCCTTTTCACCTTAGATATCTTACCCTTCAAGAATCTCTCTCCTACCTCCACGAATCTATCCGGAATGTCCGAGACATAAAACCTTCGATAACCTTTTGCTCTTGAGCTTCTCAGAAGCCGGTACTCTTCAAGCACGCTTTTGACTTCCTTAGCTGTCTCCTGCGCCGAATCAATCAGCTTCACCTTCTCTCCCAAGGTATTACGTATGACTCCTTTCAGCAGTGGATAGTGAGTGCAGCCCAAGACCAAAGTGTCGACCCCTGTTTTGACCAGGGGATGCAGGTACTCTCTGGCAATCAGACGGGTAGCTTTCTTATTTATGTATCCCTCTTCTGCCAGTGAAACAAACAGAGGGCAAGGGATAGAGTAGACTTTGAATTGAGGGTTGCCCCTCCGGATGGCTTTCTGATAGGCTTTGGAGTTTATGGTTCCCGCAGTCCCTATCACTCCGATTCTCTTATTCAGAGTTGTCCTAACTGCAGCGCGGGCACCCGGCCCAACCACGCCGATCATTGGAACATCGTAATGTCCTCGCAGCACTTCTAATGCCACGGCGGAGGCGGTATTGCATGCAACCACTATCAACTTGACCTTGTGGCGGAGAAGAAAGCTCACGTTCTGGAAGGAGAACTTCCTGACGCTACTATCGGACCTGGGCCCATAAGGATATCTGCCGGTATCACCGAAGTACACGACGTTTTCGTTTGGCAAAAGCTCGAATATCGTCTTGGCCACCGTCAATCCGCCTACGCCTGAATCAAAAATTCCGATCGGTTGAGAATTTCCGCTGGAAGCCGCCGATCCCTTAGGCGAAATGGTCATAGCTCACCCGTGGTTAGGTCAACGGATGCTAACTCGTTTGTGCCGTCTGCTCGGCTTAAAGAAGTTGTCGTACTTAGCGATACAGTGAACCCCTACTTCATCGACTCGTATTTCTTCTTAAACTCCTTGATGCTCTGGTACAGGCTTTGAGCGACGTCTTGTCGGAATGAGCTTTTCTTTAACATTTTTTCGTCTTTTTTGTTGGAAATGAAGCCTACCTCAACCAGGACCGCGGGCATATAGGCTTTGTTCAATACCACAAACCCCGCCTGACTTACCCCCCGGCTGGGTATAGGGAGTCTCTTTTGGAAGTTTTTCTCAACCATGGCTGCCAAATCCGAAGATTCCTTAAGATACTCGTTTTGAATCAGATCCATCAGAATAAAGTTCAGATCGTCCAGGTTCAGATCTTCTTCGTCCGGGTAGTCAAATCTTATGGAAGAATTCTCCAGCGCAGCTACAGCACGAGCCTCATCGGTTTCGGCAGAGGCCAGAAAGAAGGTCTCAGATCCCCGAACAGCTCTCTTTTTGGAGGAGTTGGTGTGGATGCTTATGAAAAGGTCAGCGTCATTGCGATTGGCAGTTTGAGCTCTTTCCTCCAGCGACACCAGTACGTCCCTCTCTCTGGTCAAAACCACCTGCAATCCTTTCTCTTTTTCCAGAAGGTCTCTTAATCGCCTGGCAACGTCTAAAGTCACCTCCTTTTCAGACAGCCCGCTTTTTCCCACGGCACCAAAGTCTTCTCCGCCGTGGCCGGGATCTATGACGATTACATCGACTAAGTCCTCCGATAACTTCTCTTTTTCGGTGGGGATGTAACTCAGACTTTGTGTAGCGCTGTCGCCGTACGAGGGGGTGTGGATAAGAGAGACCTGAATTCGATAGGGGTCAGTTTTAAGATTATGGGTGAGATTCACAAACGGTTTTCTTAATCTCAAGGAGAGCTGAGCAGAATTTTCAAATTGATAAGCCTTTATCCAGGTGGCGAATTTGGGAGCCTTCTTTTTATTGAAAAACTCCGCGTCCAACCTTCCTTGATAAAAATTGATATTCAGATCACGGTTTTGATTAGCGAATACTTCGTATTCAACCGGCTGGCTTGTGAATATCTCCACGAGAATTCCGTTCACCTTTTCAGTAATCTCTAAATCTAAGATATCCACTCGTAAGCCAGTTGCTGCTGGTTGTTCAAGAGCCGTGGGGGCGTGTATATAGCTCCAGATTCTCTGGAAGCCTTTCAGCGGGATATAGAGTGTGCCGTCTTTTGGCTTGACTTCGTAGGTCAGGTTATAGACTTCGGAATCGTAAAGCAGGTAGGGAGAAAACCAGGTGAAAACAAGCTGGTGGTCGTCAAACTCCAAAACCACCTTTCGCAGGAGTCTGTACCAGTAGACTTCAGCGTCCAGAAGGGAGGACAACTCATTCACCGAGACATACTCAATGTTCCCAATCTCTATGGTTTGGACATGATGGCCCTTGCCGTCTTCGGTTACAAATTCAGCAGAAGAAAGGGAAATTGGAGAGGCCAACAGGAGTGCCACGACAAAAATGCAAACTGTGAAGAGGTTACCTGAGTTTCTCATGGCTCTTATTAATCCGAAGAATATCTCGTTTTTGATGTCGAACGCCGTTGGCTTTCGGACGCAATAGCGCAGGGACAGTGGTCTAGCGCTGGCGCTCTTTCAGCGCACGACGCATTTCCCGCTGGACTTCTCTTTCTTTTATAGCTTTTCTCCTGTCAAAGAGCTTTTTCCCGATGGCCAATGCCAGTTCAATCTTGGCCACTTTGCCCTTAAAGTAGATCCTTAAGGGAACTAAAGTGAAACCTCTCTCCGTGGTTTTGCCCAGAAGCCTCTTTATCTCCATTTTGTGCATGAGGAGCTTTCTTGAGCGAGTGGGATCATGGTTGAACCGGCTGGCCTGATCGTAGTGGCTGATGTGCACATTGTGAAGAAACAGCTCTCCTTTTTCCACAGTGGCATAGCTGTCTTTGAAGCTGACCTTCCCCTGGCGCAGAGACTTCACCTCCGTTCCGACCAGCTCCACGCCAGATTCGTACGTGTCGACGATGTGATAAAGATGGCGCGCTTTTCGGTTGGTGGCAATGACCCGGATTTGCTCTCTGTCTTTTTGCATCTTTAACGAATATATTACGGGTGAATTTGCACTGCAAGAGAAAAGTAAAATAATGCTTGCCCGTAGATATGGAAAACCGTATATTCGATTTAAGCCGAAGTGGTGAAACTGGCAGACACGCTGTGTTCAGGGCGCAGTGCTCGTATGAGCGTGTGGGTTCGAATCCCACCTTCGGCACTTTTTTCGTCTTCAGCTACGCCGCCGGATTGAACCTAAGTCTTTCAACACCACTCCAACCTCGCCTTTCAACGGAGAACGGGCGAAAGAACTTTCCCCATCAGGCCTGCTGATGCCTGTGCGGTTGCGAAGCCGTGGACTTTTAGGTCCGTGCGAGGAGCACCAATGAATAGCGAACGAGTGACCAGATGAGCACACGGGAGCAAAGATTTTGATTGCAAAAAGGGGTCTTTGAGCTATATTAAAAGGTGAGAGCAACCTTAGGAAGTCGGCACACGGCAACTCTCATAGCCAGCTTGCTGATTCCAACTTTACGGAAAGGAGCAGAGCATGAGAAAATGTGGTATACTTTGTACCGGTCTTGTCTTTATTCTTTTGACGACTGCGGGTTTTCCTGCTGCACCCGACTGGATTTCTTTCCGGCCGGGAAGCGCTGAGGGTTATCCTCCGGAGGTCACGGTCCTCACTTCGAATGTCGGTGAGCTGACTTTTCTTATCAGTTTTCCAGGCATGAATTCCGCGGCGCTCAGCAGACAGGGTAAAGTTTATCAAGCCTTATCGATACCCGGGACGGGGCGCACCCACAACGTTGGGTGGGCCGAACTTCCGGTCTGGTCGCGTTTCGTGGGAGTTCCCCAGGGAATCTATCCCCGAGTGGAAGTGGTTCAGTCTACGTCTCAGGTTATTTCCGGCTACAACGTGTGTCCGGCACAGAGACTGCCGGTAGATAAAGCGGATGCGCTCCAGCCGGAGTTTATCAAAGACGAGGCGTTTTATCGGAAAGACGAATTCTATCCAGCCAAGAAGGCCTGCCTGGGAGAGACAAAGATCATCCGGGGATGCAAAGTCTCATCACTTGCGTTATTTCCGGTGCAATATAACCCCTCCGAAGGGGAATTGCGAGTTGTCTCCGAGATGAAAGTGAAAGTCACTTTTGCTGGCGGAAACGGTGGGTTCGTCGATCCCCGATACAGATCACCATATTTCGATAACCTTTTTCAGAGCCTGCTTCTGAACTATTCGGCTTTGGGCCCATCTCCCGGGACGAGCGCAAAAAGCAGCCTGGGCTGTGATTTCCTGATCATCACCCACCCGAACTTCCAGGCCTGGGCGGAGTCGTTAGCTTACTGGAAGAACCTTTCTGGAATGCCCACATGGGTCAGAAATACTACCCAGACCGGCTCTGATACGGGCTCTATCAGGACGTATATCCAGAATGCTTACAACACCTGGCTGCCTCCTCCGTCTTTTCTTCTTCTGATTGGAGACTCAGAGTTCATTCCCGTGTTTTACCGCAGTACCCATCCGTACGACGATTACAGGACCGGGACGGACTTGTACTATACCACTGTGGATGGCTCGGATTTCTTTCCCGATCTGTTCCCTGGCCGAATCTCCGTAGACAATGCGTCGGAGGCGGGCACGGTGATGGCCAAAATCCTCCAGTATGAAAGATATCCCATTGTTAGCCCGGAGACATTTTATGATGAAGCCCTAATAGCAGGCTTCTTCCAGGATCGAGACTACGACAGCTATGCGGACAGATTCTTCCTGCAGACCAGTGAGACGGTGAGAACTTTTTTGATTGTTCAGCAGGGGAAGAGCGCAGAAAGATGCTACACCAAAACTCCGGGGAGCGATCCTCGTTATTACTACTATGGCCAACCGCTTCCTCCGGGGCTGGTTTGGACGGGCAACGCCACTCAGATCAACAATGCTATAAATGGCGGCGTCTTCCTGGTGAATCACCGGGATCATGGGGGCGTTGATGGATGGGGTGACCCGGAGTATCTTTTGCCGGATCTCAACGGTCTATCCAATGCAGATAAATTACCGGTGGTGCTTAGCATCAATTGCGAGACAGGACATTTTGNNCTGATGATGCGGGCCACGGAACCCAGGCTTCCGGCATCTTCTTCTGTGAGGCTTTTTCCAGAAGAGCTGGCGGGGGGGCGGTGGGTATCTTCGGGCATACTAGGGTCAGCTGGAGTGGATTAAACGATGAGCTGTGCAAAGGTTTCTATGACGCCATCTGGCCTGACTTTGATCCCAGCTACCCCGGCGGCGGTTCCACCCATCCCGTCTATAACCCCATGTATCGCTTGGGCGCAGTGCTGAACTTCGGGAAATTTTGGATGTACGACAAGTACTATCTTACGGGCGGGCAAGGTTACCCATGGGGATCGGATCTGCAGGAAACCAAGATCACCTTTGAGATGGGCACCTGGTTCGGTGACCCCACCATGCAGATCTGGACGGAATTCCCTCACACATTGGATGTATCCCATCCTGATACGATTCTTACGGGCGATTATTCCCTGTCAGTCGTGGTGACTTCCGGCGGCGCCCCGGTGGAGAGTGTTCTGGTATGCCTGATGAATGAAGAGATTTATCAAATCGGTTATACTAACGCCTCAGGGGAGGGCAATTTCTCATTGTCCACAACCGCCGAAGGAATTTTGCACTTAACCGCGACTAAGCATAACTCAAGACCTTACCAGGGATGGATGGACGTGGTCTACGCGCCTTTCATCTATGGTGATGCAAACGGGGACAGTCTGATTACCGCAGCGGATGTCGTTTTCCTAATCAATTACCTGTTTCGCGGTGATTCCGCGCCGTTTCCTTACCAGGCGGGTGACGCTGACTGTGACGGAATGGTGGAGACGGGGGACGTGGTATACTTGCTTAACTATCTCTACAGAGAGGGTCCGGTTCCGAACTGTCCCTAGACCACAACGCTCTGGATATGCAATCCGGAGACCAATCGGTGCGCAGGAAATCTAGAATGAATTTGACACCAAAAGACCGGATAGATCCTCGAGGCCGTTATGTGAGGGGATCACAAAAAAGCGTAGGCCAGGGCATTCAGCCCTGCTCTATTTATCTTCCTACGTTTTCTGCTTGGCTTTCTTGACGGCGTGTGAGAAGTCTCTGGGTTCAGAAGGTCTTGCCCCTCTTCAGAGCTTCCACGTTGATATCTATCATCTCTTTCTTGGCGCGGGGGAATACCTTGGGCAGAGTCTTGGTCAAGCTTTCCAGAGTGACCGCCCGAGTGTGATTTATCAAAGCCCCCAGCATCACCATGTTAGCGCATCTAACCGTTCCGATCTCCTCGGCGATCTTGTTGGCATCAATGGTCACGGCATTTATGTCATTTCTTTTGGGCTGGCTGGAAACTAACGATTTGTTGATCAAAAGCAGGCCCTGAGGCTTCAAGGCAGGCTCAAATCTCAAAAGAGATGGTTCATTCATCACGATAAGGGAATTCGGAGTGGAGACTACCGGTGACGCTACTTCGTCTGAAGAAACCACCACAGAACAGTTGGCTGTTCCGCCGCGCATCTCCGCACCGTAAGCAGGGAAAAAAGTAACATGTTTGCCGTCCACCATTCCGGCATATGCCAAAAGTATTCCAGCTGAGATTATTCCCTGTCCCCCAAATCCAGACATTATCACACCCTGATACATTTAACCTCCATCTATGTCAGTAATACCGAAAGATCCTTTATGCCCTCGCCCACAGAACACAGAAAGCGACTCGAGGGTGAATTCTCGGACCGCTTTTCTACTTCTCCTCATCCTTCTGATCAGGGCTTTTGAATACGCCCAAAGGATAATAAGGGATCATCTCGTCCTTCACCTTCTGGATGGCTTGCAGCGGAGTCATGGTCCAGTCCGTGGGACATTGAGAAAGCACCTCCACGAGGGAGAACCCCAGGCTGTCTACCTGAACCTGGAAAGCTCTCTTGATCGCTTTTTTTGCCTTGACCACGTTTGCCGGCGTATTGACTGCGACCCTTTCCAGATAAGCCGGGCCCTGCAATGCGGCAAGAAGCTCACATACGCGTATGGGATTTCCTGCCACCTTAGGGTCTCTTCCGAAAGGTGAGGTGGTGGATCTCATACCCGGGAGGGTGGTGGGGGCCATTTGTCCTCCGGTCATTCCGTAGATAGCGTTGTTGACGAAGATGATGGTCACGTTTTCGGACCTGGCTGCACAATGTATGGTCTCGGCCATTCCGATGGAAGCCAGATCCCCGTCTCCCTGATAGCTGAAGACTATGCAGTCGGGCCTGACCCTTTTCATTCCCGTTGCTACCGCCGGACCTCTGCCGTGGGCCGGCTGAATCATGTCACAGTTGAAATACTCGTCTGCGAAAACGGAACATCCCACCGGAGCAATACCGATGGTGCGCTTTCTGACCCCCAGCTCCTCAATAGCTTCGCCCACCAACCGATGGATTATCCCGTGTCCGCATCCCGGGCAGTAGCGCATGGGGATGTCTTCCAATCCTTTCGTTTTCTCAAAGACTTTCTTTTCCATGGCGCACAAGGGTTAAGGATTTAAAGGCTCCGAGATTCGAATACTCCGTCTAAATCATTATTCAATATATCTTCTTCACCACCTCGAGAATTTCTCCCTCGGTGGGGATGCCGCCGGCCGGCCTGCCATGGAACAACACCTCGGCTTTCCCTTCTATGGCCAGCCTGACGTCCTCTATCATCTGACCAGCACTCATCTCCACCACCAGTATCTTCTTTATGCCTGATGCCAGATTATTCAAAACCTTCATAGGAAAAGGCCACAAGGTTACGGGCCGGAGCAGCCCCACCCTCAGATTCTGTTTTCTCGCCAGGGTCATTCCCGCCTTGGAAACTCGGGAAGCAGTACCATAGGCCACCATTAGCAGCTCCGCGTCATCCACCATGCTGGTCTCGTACCTAACCTCGTTCTCCTCGACCTTCTTATATTTCTCCATCAGTTTCCACACGTGTTGCTCCATGAACCCAGGTTTCAGATCGTAGGATCTGACTATCCTTCGTGGCCTGCCGTCCTGTATGCCCAGGGTGTAGTCCTTGGGGGGCAGTCTCTCAGGATCAATGGGATCGAAATCGTAGACGATGGGCTCCATCATCTGTCCCAGTAGGCCATCCGCCAAGACCATGGTGGCTATGCGGTATTTCTCGGCGATCTCATAGCACCGCCTGGGGAAGTTACCCATCTCAGTTACAGAGTTGGGGGCCATGACATACACGCGATAGTCCCCGTGACCTCCCCCGCGAGTGGACTGGAAGTAGTCGCCCTGCGAGGGAGCGATGTTGCCCAGGCCCGGACCTCCCCGGACCACGCTGGCATAAAATATGGGAAGCTCGGCACTGGAGGTGTACGAGATTCCCTCCTGTTTTAAGCTTATGCCGGGACCCGAGGAGGAGGTCATGACTCTGGCTCCGCAAGCAGAGGCACCGTACAGCATATTTATGGCCGCCACCTCGCTCTCGGCTTGGATAAATGTCCCCCCTACCTCCGGCAGTCTCCAAGACATGTATTCAGGAATCTCGTTTTGAGGGGTAATGGGGTAGCCCGCAAAGAAGCGGCATCCGGCTCTCACAGCTCCTTCGGCCAACGCCTCATTACCTTTCATTAGCGCTTTTTCACCCATAGCATTGACTCCGTCAACGGTTGTTCTGTTCGCAAGGGGAATTTTGCAGGCTTCTTAGTCTCAAAGAAAACTCTCTCCTTCCGGGTATTTAAAGGCTACTTATATACTTCAATTGCCACGTCAGGACACACAAAAGCGCAGAGCATACATCCTGTGCAAGCTTCTGGTTTGACCATGCATGCTGGGTGAAATCCAGTGGAACTGAAGTGCTTGGCCAGGCCTATCACCTTATGAGGGCATGCCACCAGGCACAACTCGCAGGCTTTGCACCTTTTTTCATCAACTTCTATTCTTGGCATATAACTTCACTCCCCAGCGGTTTGAAGAGCTAGAGACAAATTCGAGCTGTGAAAGCAGAATAATAAACAATGTCTTATCAGAATACGCAATTCCTTTTCTGAAAGCAAGAAAATTTGTTATTTCTTTCACAAAGTTCGGTTGCGTCGCTGTTACCCATGAGAACCTCCTTTTGTCGCAGCCTGCTGCGGGCAAAGCTTGAACTGGGGAGGCCTTTATGAATGCTGGAGAAGAAGACCGAGCTGGAAAAAAGTAAGCACTTGCAGGGTTTTTGGTTCAATCAGCGGGGCTTTGCGGTTGGCGGTGGTATTCCCGCTAGTAGAAAAAAACCGTCGAGTTCCATCGACGGTTCTTAGGATTACTTGTGAAAGGAGAAAGTTACTTTAACGCAAGTGCTACTTGTATATTTCGTCCTGATTGCACTTGCAGACTCCGATGTGCTTTTGCCTGAATTTCCAGAAGCCTGAGCCAGATTTCTCCGCGGTAACACAAAGCACATGATCGATGGCTCCGCCGCACTTGGGGCAATAGTCCACATGCTTTTCCTTTTTGACTTTATCTGCAAAAGTCGTGACTTTTCTGGGCATATTCTATTCTCCTTTCCGCTTCAGAGTCTCGTCGTCTGCCGCCTTCGGTCTGATTGCCATTGCCGGAGACGATTCCCGTAACCAGACTAACGCAAACTTAACATAAAAACGTATGTAGGCAAGGATTTTTTTGAGTAAAGCACCAGTTCGGACAGTGTACTGACCGTCATAATGGCGAGCAGATTCTTACTTCCCCAGCAAGACCACACCAATCAATATGAAAACAATTCCTATCCATTTGAAGGCTGAGAAAGGCTCACCAAAGATTTGCCACGAGAAGAGAACTATCAGGACGTAGCCCATTCCCATCATCAAAGGATAGGCGTAGGATATATCTATTCTGGACAGCACCACCATATACATGGCGACGCTGGAGACGTAAGACAGAAGCCCCAGCATCACAAAGGGGGTGGAGAAGATCTTGCCAAAACTCAGCACTAACTGATCGACTGAGATGACGCCCACCTTGTTCATACCAGCCTTTAGAAAAAGGTGACCGCAGACGTTCAGGGCTATGGCTGAAAACATGAGAATCATGACCGACATAACGGGTTCTCCTTTGTCTTCATCGAACTTTCACCTCTTACCGGACAGAACGCTGTGCTAATTTAAGGCAAACGCGTTTGATGTCAACATAAAAGTTCTTGTCAGGGATGAACAGACATGTTAGGTCTCCTTTTCTCAAGGACGGCGAAATTGGTAAAGCAGCGAATGTCAGAAAAAAGCAGTTGACAAAAGCAGGATTCTGCGTATTTTAAAAGTAGACAATGAATTACAGGGCTGTCGGAGCAAACCTGGAGTCAAACCTGACGATAATTCTTGATGTAGTAACTTGCCTGGGTCTTCATCTGCGAAAGGAGAACCTCAATGAGATGGAAGTCGGTTGCATTTTTCGCTGCGGTGGTCATTGGGCTCACTTTGTGGCAGGCGTCGAAGGCGGCAGCTTTTGAGGAGATTTACGCGCGAGTGTGGGTCAGCTCAATAGAAGAGAAGGGGAGGCTGCTGGGCGAGAAGGGCCTGGACGTAGACGGGGCCGGAGCCGGTTGGTTAGATGTGGTCGTCGATTCCGAGCGCTTGGACGATCTGGTGGCAAAAGGCTACAACGTGGAGGTTACCTTCTGGAGTCCGGAAGAAAGAAATATTGCTCTCTTCGGTGCCGACTGGGACCGGCAATTTCATTCGTACAGCGACCTGGTGGCAGAAATGCAGCAAGCAGCTGCGGATCACCCAAACATAATGATTCTCGACACCTTGGGTTATTCAATTCAAGGCAGGATGATTTTGGGTGCAAAGATCAGTGACAATCCGGCTACGGAAGAGAATGAACCTGAATTTCGTATAATCGGGAATCATCATGGAAATGAATACATGTCGGTGGAGATGGGACTCCTGATGCTGGAATATCTCACCGACAATTACGGATCGGATCCCCAGGTCACGCACTTGGTCAATGATATGGAGACGTGGATAATCCCCATGATGAACCCGGATGGCAGGACCGCCGGTACGCGGGGCAATGCGGCCGGGGTCGACCTCAACCGAGATTACGGCCATATGTGGAATTACGATTCTCCTGGCATCTTTTCCCAGCCTGAGACAAGGGTGATCAGAGAACACGGGCTGAAAAACAACTTCTCCATTTCTCTCTCTTTCCATACCTCCGGCGATATAGTCAATTATGTGTGGAACTATAAAGACTTCCCGCTAGCCGATAGCGCCTTTATCGTGGACATTTCCGAGGAATATGGTTCCTACAACGGCTATTGGGTAGTGGAAGGCTACGAGTGGTATGTGGTTTTCGGTGATTGCAACGATTGGAGCTACGGCTGCAGGGGAGACTTCGATGCCACCATTGAGGTTGACAACTACAACATTTCCAATGTCTGGAACCAGAATAGAACCGCCATGCTTGCCATGATGGAGAGAACAGATGACGGCGTGAGGGGTGTGATAACCGATGCTGGTACCGGAGAACCGCTGGAGGGAATGGTGAGGTCTGTGGAACTGGGGCTGCCGGTTTATGCCGATCCGGTAATGGGTGACTATCAGAAGAATCTTTTGCCTGGCACCTACACCTTAAAATTCTCCGCCAACGGGTACCAGGATACCACTATCTCCGGAGTGGTGGTAGCCGGGGGGTCGCCTACCATCTTGAACGTGGCCTTGAGGCCTGCTGTGGAGCTTTTTGCAGTGCATGTGGTCTCCTGTTACTTTTATGATCCTTACTCCTGGCCTAACCAATATCAAAACAACCCTACCGCTGCCTCCGCTGCCTTGGGGCTTCCGGATGAAATCTACGCATCGCTAGGAAAGGGGGGGCACGTTGAGCTGGACATGGGTGAAAACACTCCCATAGTGAATGTTGAGGGAGACGATTTTACCATTTATGAGGCTGGAAGCGCCGATGGATATTATGTCTACTGGAGTGATGTTCCCTACGGAGGAACCTGGAGTTACATAAGTAGCGGGTTTGGGACGACCTCGTTCGATATCTCCTCTCTTCCGACGGACACTATCAGATACCTCAAGATCGTGGATGATAACGATGGAAGCGCGACCGAGTGGCAGCCGGGATGTGATATCGATGCAGTAACCCATCCCCGTGCAGTCACCGGCGCGTACCTCACGCTCCACAGCTATCAGATAGATGACGATAGTGTGGGGCAGAGTTCGGGTGACAACGATGGAGATGTCGATTTCGGGGAGACGATTGAGTTTAGTATCGTGCTGGAGAACATAGGGGATTCCACTGCTTATGACGCGGAGGCAACCTTGACCACAACTCACCCGTTGGTCACCGTGATTGAGAGCCAGGCGCTTTACGGCGATATTCCAGGCGGTGCAACCGCTTCAAGCTCGACTGAGTTCGTTTTTTGGGTTTCTACCGAGATGGAGGACGGCGAGGTCATACCGTTTCAGCTGGACATGACCGCGACCAACGGTAATTGGAGCTACGAGGGTCCCAACATTCTGGCACATGCCCCTCTTTTGGTCTGTTACTCGCTGGAGGTGGACGATATCCTGGGCAACGGAAACGGGCGGGCTGATCCTGGGGAAACCTGCAACCTGGCCGTTACCTTGAAGAACGAAGGTGGTCACGGAGCCGTGCAGGTGGAAGCTCTTCTGGTGTCAAATGATCAATACGTGACCGTGACGTCTGGCATGTCCTCATACCCGGACATGGCTCCCCAAGGCACCGGGACGTCTATTACGCCTTACCAGATCACCATTGAAGAGGAGTGTCCGGTTGGTCATCCCGCGTCTCTGGTTTTAGAAATCGGTGCCCAAGGCCCTTATTCGGCAGTGGATACTTTTAGGCTCATTATTGGGCAAAAGCCGATTTTGTTTGTGGACGACGATGGAGGGGAGATGTATGAAAGCTATTTCCTCTTTGCTCTGGATTCGGTGGGTGTGGGATACGATGTATGGACTTACGCAGTCCAGGGATGCCCACCGGATACAGTTCTTGAACTCTATGAGGCGGTCGTGTGGAGCACTGGCGATGACTACGGCACCATATCAGATCCCACCACGCTGACTGCTACAGATCAGGCGCGGCTCACGACTTATCTGGACAGCGGGGGGAATCTCTTTCTGTCCAGCCAGGATCTCCTGCTGGACAACAACCCCAATACCTTCATCACCGACTATCTGCACGTGGTGGGGCATAATGATGATGAGACCATAGGATCAGTGGCCGGAATCAGCGGCGACACGATCTCTGATGGAATGTCTTTCAGCTTGAGCTATCCCTTTTTCAATTTCTCCGACTACGTAGTTCCGGGAGCAAGCGCCGCCGGCATTTTCTACGAAACGGGGAAGGCTTCTTCCGTTCCCAGAGCGGGCGCCCAAATCGACCGAGCCTCTGGAGTTAGCACCGGCCTGGTCAACTATTGTGGCTTGCGTTATCCTGCCTCCGGGCCATCCGCCTACAAGGTCGTCTTTTTGTCCTTTTCGTTTGAGGCGGTTCCGCAAGCGGGCTCCTATCCCGGCAACTCCTGCACTCTCATGAGAAGGATTATGGATTGGTTTGGAGTGGGCAAGCCTCCCCCTCAGTACGTTCGCGGGGATGCCAACGGGGATGGGAAAATAGACGGAGCGGACGTGGTTTATCTGATAAGCTATCTATTCAGAAACGGAACTGCTCCCGATCCCTTGGAAGCGGGAGACGCCAACTGTGACGGACACGTTACCAGCAATGACGTGGTTTATCTGCTGAATTATCTCTATCGAGACGGGCCACCTCCTCCGTGCTAAATGGGTGGTCTGGATCAGCAATGAAGCCTCAGGCCGATTCAGAATCAAGAAGAGAAATCCGCATCAGAAGAAGAAAATACCTTGAGAGGGCATACTGTATTTGCGCCCTCTTGGTGTGGCTGGGCTTGACTTCTGACCAGACGGCTTCCGCCCACAGCGGTAACAAGATGCTGGTTCGGGTTTTCATTTCTCATCCTGCCCAGATACAAAAAGTCAAGGACATAGGCATTCAGCTGTGGAGCGAAATCGAAGGGGAAATGCCCATAGATGTGATCGCCAGCCAACGTCAACTGGATGAACTCATCCGCAGGGGTTTTGAAACCCAGGTTCTGCTGACCACGGAGGAGTGGGCGGCTCTGAAGGTTTCCTTAGATCCGGAATACCACACCTACCAGGAGATGCTCAATGAACTGCTCGCCCTTCAATCCGCTTACCCAGAGATCGCCATGTTAGAGAGCGTCGGTGTTTCGACTCAAGAAAGGAGGATCATCTGGGCCTTCAAGATCTCCGACAACGTCCAGCAGGAAGAGGATGAGCCGGCGGTGTTGTACAACGGCGTACATCACGCCTGCGAGGTTATGGGACTGGAAATATGCACGAAGCTGATAAACGATCTTCTGAGCGATTATGGAACGGACCCTGATGTCACCGGGTGGGTGGACTCAACCGAGATCTGGTTCATTCCGATTGTGAACCCGGATGGTCACTCCGTGGTTA
>JABAOF010002120.1_pt2 | contig 25181 bp, 20 predicted proteins | sample 7062171 | NCBI WGS metagenome assembly JABAOF01 (sample SAMN14538628, study PRJNA623070) | marine sediment metagenome | biome: marine biome [ENVO:00000428]; feature: marine pelagic biome [ENVO:01000023]; material: deep marine sediment [ENVO:00002113] | place: India: Gulf of Khambhat ...
GTCGCTGGACTCGGAAGAGAAGGCTACAGACATTACTTTTTCCAAATTTCGGAGACCGATCTGATTGCGTTTTTTGAATGGCCGGGTGTGGACCCAGTTTCCCACAAGGACCACGGACGTCCGGTCGCGGGACCCTTCGTTTTCGACCACGTCTCTTTCGGGGTTGAAACNNATCTACGCCTTTGATCCTAATGGCATTCCCATCGAGTTTAGCCACAATGTAGAGGACATCGATATACGAAGACACCCCAACATGGGAGATCATGAACCCTCAGAAGTCACACGGGAGGGGCCGGAACCACAATTTGATAAATGGCCTTCTGTTAAGCAGCCCACCCCTCTGGAGGCGCGAAAGGTTTATCCTGGAGCAGGCAGTGAGATATTCCATGGGGTCAGTAAGTGACGTAAAGGCTACTGGGTGGACTTTGCTCTTTCGAGGTCACTGGGAGGTCTCTGGTCTCCACCACCCTGGGGTCCTTGTCTCTCTCGGGTATTCGATCCGGTCGATCGGAGACATCGTAGAATCTGAACTGCTCAAGCCGTGGACTCATTCTCGAAGAAGACCGAGAATTTCTTGTAGAGGTCCTTGAGCTTTTTCTGGTAGTACCTGACGTTTTGGTCCGGATGTTTTGGATCCCACTCTCTTGCGAGCCTGCAGTGGTCATAGGCCTGAACCTTTTCCGAATCCCCGGTCACATAATAGGAGATCTGATCGCCAGGTTGGTACCGCCTCTCGGACTTCAGCGCTAGTTCGTAGGCGGCGCCTCGATTCCTTTCACCCTTCTGAATCTTCTCGCTATATCTGTCAAGGGACTCCTGGAGCATCTCTGTCTTCATAAACATTTTTACGTCCCACTTGTGCTGAATAAGCTGTTCCGAGTATTCCTGAAACAGTTTGGGGATCTCTGTTTTCTTTCCGGAAAGCAATCGTGAGATCATGTCCTCGAGAAAAACACGCTGGAACTTTTCCAATCCCCGAGACCGAAGCCCAGATCCCTTGATCCTGAGATTTCCGTCGTAGTCGAGAAGGGCATAGTTCTTGATCTTATAGGAAAACATGGCCTTGTAGCGCCCGCCATACTCCACAAGGATTCCCTCCGGCATGGTGTCCGAAAGGTGGCCAACCAGTTCTTCCTCTTGACGAGCTGTTCTGATATCCGGACCCGGAACAAAGTAGATGCCATCCGTGTCGATCTCAATGACCTGACATCCCTTCTTCCGTAACCATTCAATCATCGATTGTAGGAGTTCCCTTCCCCGTGCCGTAACCTTTTCTGCTTGATCAAAATCACTGAAATGAGACTGCCCATGGCCCATGTAGCCGTAGAACGAATTGATAAGGATCTTGAAAGTCGATTGGAGAGCATTGAGAGACTGTCTTTCTTCTGACGATTTGGCTTCCTCGACCATGTCCTTTGCCTGGAGACGAAACTCCCTCAAGTCAGCAAGGAGGCGTGAGAAAATTCCCAATTCGTCTTTTCGTGGCCATATCCCCTCGACAAGCATCAACGATGGGTAGAGAGATCTCACATCGCAGTAAACAACCCCCTTCGCCACCCCCTCGTAAAAAATGTCGGTGTAACCGCCGGGAAATGAACGGGGTTCTTCCAATTTGGGAATGGCATGGCACTGCCGCAAGTATTCACGAATGAAAAGGGAGTCGATTTTGGCAGCGTTCCCACGAACAACCACGTTCTGGAATGAGAATGGAAAAATCTGGGCCTGAAAAAAATAACTCCGACTGAGTAGGTTGCTCACGGCCCCTGTTTCCCGAACGTCGTCCAGAGCATACCGGTGGAGTTTCTCCGGGTCGTTGATGTAGGTCCGGGTAATCTCGTCTCCATTCAGATACGTTCTCTCCGGAGGCGCAACTGCCAATTGCTTCGCCACCTCCTTCAGTCCGAAGCTTTCCAGTTCACGGGTTACCACATCATAGAATTGAGCCAGAATAAAGGTATCGACCACGTGACGGCCGTAAATGGCCCAACGGGAGTAATTGATAGTCCTCTCCGCAATCATTACCCGTGAGGATCGAGATCTGGCCGCCATGCCGTCCCTCCCGATTTCCAGGGGGACTTTATGCATCTTAGCCCGACGAGAGATATAGTCCAAGTCATAGTTGAAGATATTGTGCCCTTCGATGATGTCCGGATCCTTGTCCTCAATCGTCCGAACGAGTTCCTCAAGCATCTCCCTCTCTGACAGATCTTTGCCAGAGATAACCTTCTCCCACCCGGCATTGTCTGAAAAAGAGATCACAATGATCCGGTCTTCCTCACGATTCGGGTTTGGAAACTCGTAACCCTCCGGGCAGAAAGTCTCAATGTCGAGTTGCACCCTTTTGAGGCCTTCAAAAGGCATTCCCTTAAAGAGGGTCTGTCCTGTTGCAATAAGATGCTGCTGGATTGGATCGCTGAGAGCATAGACAGGTGAGTCTGGATGGCCAGCAGGAAGCCCGGCTTTTTTGGAAAGTGCCTTCCTGACCCGATCCATCTCTCGCCATGAATCGAAGTTCACCCGGAATCTGTAAGTCCCAGAGCCTTCAAGGGGCGTCACCTCTGGCGATGATTTAATGCCCCCAAGAAGTGACGTCTCTGTTAGCAGGAAAAAGGGATGGAAAGGTTGAAATTCCGACACAAGCCGCCCATCTTCCCTTCTGAAAACGCGAATCGTGTCGTTCCCTTCCACTTCCATTGCCACGATTCCGGGGGTCTCATCACACCCAAAAAGGGTATCATTCTCGGTAAAAGAGGGTTTGTCAAACGTCATGGTTTGGCCAATTTTCCTCACCCCTAATGGCAGCGTCCCTGCTGCCTAGGTTGCATTTGTAGCAAAACTCCTGAAATCAATCAGAAGGGCCCTGTTTGTGCTATGAAAACCTGTGAAAGATGGCATTGGCTGAGGACATTAGGAAAAGACTTCAGTACATCATATCGCTAGGCATCATTAAAGTTGACTCTGAGACGCTGCCGTCTCTGATTACTCGCTCCCCGTAAAGGTTTTTGATGTGACGAGGGACCATGCCCTGGACGTGATGGAGCGCTCGATACAGGCCTTTGCTACTTTCTCGCTCGACTGGACTGGCATCGTTCTGGCGGGCGAATCCCACACTAAAAGCAACATTCAATGAATACAGCCGTAAGAGACCCTGGAAGAAATGTTTCTCCCAAGCTATTCTGTCTCAGCTTAACTCTTCTTAAGTAAGTGGATCGACCGGTCGCTCCAATCCAGGGCCGCCTCCATGATGGTCTCGGATAGAGTAGGATGGCCCTTTACCACCTCGCCCAGGTCCTCGATTGCAGCCTCAAGATGCATCGCCAAGAGACACTCCCCGATGAGGTCGGTTGCATGTTCACCAAGAATGTGGACGCCGACAATCTCTCCAAGTCCCTTTTCTGCAATGATCTTGACAAGACCATCTGGTTCTCCCATGGCCATGGCTTTACCGCTGTACTGGTAGGGGAACTTGCCAACCTTGACGTCCAAGCCCTTCTCTCGTGCCTCCCTCTCGCTGAGACCCACTGAGGCCACCTCAGGGAATGTGTAAATACAGCTCGGAATTCTTCGGTAGTCAATTTGTCGGGATTGTCCCGTGATGTTCTCTGCCGCGACAATTCCCTCTCTCGAGGCAGCATAAGCCAACATCACCTTTCCGATGACATCGCCGATCGCATAGATGCCGTCGATATTGGTTTCCATTCGCAGATTTGCCTTGATAAAGGCACCGTCCATTTCGAGGCCGATCTTTTTGATGTCAAGCCCTTCAGTGTTAGGAGCCCGACCAACCGCTATAAGAACTTTTTCTGCCGTAATTCGCTCTTGGTTTCCTGTTCTCTCCTCGACCTTGAGATTAACCTTACCCCTGGAAACAGATGCTCCCGTCACCCGGGTATCGGTGAGAATCTTGATTCCCTCTCCCTCAAGAAGCACCTTGAGTCCCCTGATGATCTCTTCGTCCTCGGTGGGGACTATTTTCGGGAGCATTTCCACAACTGTCACCCGAGTGCCGAGGGCGTTAAAGATGGTGGCGAATTCGATCCCGATAACGCCGCCACCGACAATGACCATGTCTTCGGGGATTTTCTCAATACCGAATATCTCATCACTAGAGAGAATGTTCCTACCGTCGAAGGTAACGGTCGGGATGGTTGCAACATTTGAACCTGTGGCAATGATGGTATTGTTGGCCCTATAGGTTTCTCTTTTCCCCTCTCGGATGACACAGATGGTCTTCCTAAATCTTTTCCTGGAAGAACCTGATCTCTAACATCTTTTCCAGTAAATGAAGTGCAAATTTCTTTGTCAGTCTCACATTAACCCCCCCTTGTTCGACAATAAGAGCTGTCAAAACAGGCTTATAATGGCCTCTAAGTTAATCGGTCTTACCTTGACAGTAGATCCGGGGTGACAAGTTCTCACGGCCGAAGCCAATTCGCACAAACGAGCCTTATGGAATGATTCATTGTTCTCCCTTGGTGTAGGGGATGAATAACTTTCGGGGCAGACTCAATCCCCTCTTGGAAAAGACTACCAGAAAGACCGCCTAAAGTTAATATGGAATCAGAGGTCAGAGTCAAGGCTCACGTGTGACAACCGGAAACCCAGGGCGAACCGGAAAGAGTTATGGTCCCCTTTTCAAACGCCCTTTCCAAACCTCTAACCCATTCTGTCCATCACCCCGCCAACGCGACTTTGTCTCTCATCCTAGGCTCTCAACTCCTCGAACCCGGCGAGTTGACTGGTCGAGGTTTCAAAATTGCCTACTCCCACAACACGAACGCGCCTCTGATCGGAGTTCCCCGATCTTCACGAGGTCCAAAGTAGTCTCTCTGATAACTTCTGAGGATCTTAGGGTCGTCAGCATCACTTCCCAAGGTGTTTTCGCTGCTGATGAATTTGGGCTCGTTATGAGAATCAGTCCCCGATCGATCCACTCCTCATCGGTCAATCCCTCTGAATAGTTGTTACCAAATCCAAGACACTCATCCAAGGTCGAAAAAATATGATAGTCCGATCTCGACGCCAGCGTCCATAAGTTATTTATCAGGACAACAAGGGCACACAAATTCTGGGATTCAGGATGGTCTCTGACCGACGAGGTCCTAACAGATTTCTAAGACTTGATTCCTGCCAAGTCTTCCATCAGGGTGACCAGCCCGAAAAAATCAATATCCCCTTTCCCCTTGGCCTTCATAGCTCCGAAAAACTGACGAGCCAGAGACGTAATCATCATGGGAACGCCTAGGGTTCTGCCCGTGTCAAGAGCTATGTCAAAGTCCTTGGCGATCTGATCCGCGGTGAAGGCGGGAGTGAAGTTGCGATCCTTCAAGATTTGAGCCTTATACCCAATTAGTGGGGACGCGACGACGCTGTTGGTTATGATATCGACCATTTGAGTCCACTCCATACCTCCCCGCTCGCCGAATATAAGCGCCTCGGCTGTCATCGCTGACGTGATGCCCACCATCATATTAAGAAGGAGTTTGAGGTATCGGGCCTCGTCTCCAGTGCCCACGTGGAAGAATTTTTGACCCATGACGCCAAAAATATCCACGCAGCTGTCATACGCATCTTTGGGACCGGAAGCGAAGATCGTTAGCGTTCCCGCTGCCGCAAAGGTAGTGCTTCCAGAAACCGGAGCTCGCAGGTACCTGATATCCTTACTCTCCGCCACATGAGCGACGCGGCCCGATGCCACAGGCGAAACCGTGCTCATATCAACGTATATGGCCCCCGCTTTAATCCCCTCAAACGCGCCATTCGGGCCGACCGAAACGGCTTCCAGAGCCAGGTCATCCGAAATCATTGAAATGATGACGTCCATATCAGCAGCGAGTTCCTTTGGAGAACTTGCGACTTGCGCACCCTTTGCGGCCAATTCCTTGGTTTTCTCTTTGGTTCGGTTGCAGACCTTTACAGTATAGCCTGCCTTGACGAGATTCTTTGCCATGAGAATTCCCATCTTTCCTAAACCAATCCATCCTATTTTAGGGTTGTTTGGCATTCCTCCCTCCTTTCCATCGAGAAAACCTAGGACCCCACCTACTCAGTACGGCTTGACAGAGAAAAAGCTTGTCTCGGTGACTCTAATCTCGCCTTCTTGAGAGAATCTCGAAGCCGTGTCCCTCTTGGATCGTCCCCATAATCCATTTAGTGGTGATAATTATGACGATGATTGCGGCAGATCCTATAAGGAGTATGCTAACGCTAACGTGATTACTGAAAAGCTGTCGGCGTAATCAAAAACAGAGCGCCAAAAATCGAGCCTTCAATAGGTCCAATCCCCTGATGATAGCTACTACCACCAGGCGAACCGTCCAGCCGAGGCCAAGGCCTTGCATGGCTGAATGGAGATCTGACAGGGATAAAGAAACCCGCAATCACACCAGTGACGAATGCGCCGATTATAAAGCGCTAAAGCTTTGAGCGAAATATTTCGACGCCGAGGGTTTCGGAGACCGCTTCATCATCCGGCGTAGCCATAAGGCCCACTCCGAGCCTCGATTGGAGAACAACGTATAAGGTAACAACACAGCCGATCCCCATGACAAGAGCAGCATTATTGATTTGATTCATGGATAACTTGCAAGTGGGGCCTATGAATAGTCTCCTACCGTAGCGGACATGCACCCATTTGCTGAAACTGATGCCTAGAGATTACGCAAAGATCCTCGGCACTCTCGCCTATCAGGGAGGATTCGAACGGATGGGAAAGACTCCACCAGACCTCTGTGGTTAAATCATTGGGGCGCCTGCCTCCTAACAATCACCGGCACAGGAGATCCAAGAATTACCAAGATGGCCAAGTCCACGTTTCCCTTGATTTCTAATAGGCCTTTAAAGGTTTCGCGTTTCAGAAGGGTTCCTCCCCTCTTCTTCACCAGCTAAAGGTCTCCAACATAGTCGTTGGCCAAATTGCTACGAAACAACTCGCGCCCAAGCCTGCCTGGCGTTTCTGATGCAGCGAGAACAGTCAATGATTTTTTGCTCGAGGAAGATGGTAACCGGATGCATCTCAGGGTACCCTCTTCTTTTCCCTAGATCGGTCGATGCTTGAGAACGCTTGTACCTCCCGGGAAAACTCCACAAATTTCTAAATGATATGTCAACCCCAACATGTTCCCCAGACTTGGATTCTGTTAGAACATCCAGGGTTAGTGAGGGGAAATTCTCCTATATTCTGCGAAATTCCACTGATTGCTATCGAGCCACTTCGTTGGTGGACCCTACCATTTTCACAGTTTTTTTCCCGTGAGATAATCGAAAAGGGCCATCACATTGAGTTCCTGAACTCGGGGCCCCATATATTCCTGACCGATGTCGACGGGGAAGCGGTCCAGAAAACTGATGTTTTTGACGCACTCATCCCTACTCCAACCTTTGGCGATGCCGACGGCGACCGCAGTAACCCATTCTCTAATAAAAGCGCTTTGAACTGGAATATACTCTTTTGTGCAGACAGCACCATGACCAGGAATGATAAACTCCACATCTAGGGACTCAATAAACTTAAGAGAGATGAGCCATGCATCCGGATCGGCCTCATAAAACCACGTCTGGCACTGGTTAAAAATAGTATCGCCCGTGAAGAGCACTTTTTCTTCTGGAATATAGACGGCGATCTGTCCTTTGGAATGACCCGGGGTGTTGATCAGGTAGAGGGTATGGTCACCCAAATTTAGGGTCACGTTTTCATCAAACGTGATAGTCGGCTTATTGGGATTGGCGAAATAGGTTTCTTCGTCGGGAAAAAGCGAGGCCCCTTCAGGATCATCTGTTGGGATCGCTTCTTTGGCGTACGCGTAGGGATTTAGATTAGGGGCCACCCTCATGAAGTCTTTGTATACCTCAGCATGTGAAATCACAACCCCCGCTCCCCGGAAAAAATAATTACCGAATATATGGTCCACATGATGCTCGGTGTTAATAAGGTAACGGATGGGACCATGCTTCTCCGCTTCTTGGCGCATCTTGACAGCGTGGGTCGGCAGTTGTGGTGTATCGATGACGGCGACACCGTCGGACGTGACAACATAGCCGGGGTTACATCCCCTGATTCCGGTTTCGGCAAAAACGTTTCGGGTAACTTTTTGCATGGTTGAGGCCTCCTCCTGCCAATCAGGCACGAGTGATTCACGAATTCCAAACTGCGATCGCCTCTCTGGCAATTTTCTGAGGTGTGATAGGCAAGTATTCAGACATACTGAGAGAATGAATAACTCCGATCACCGGATGATCACGCTTCGATTCACGAGTTCTTCCATTTATGCGCCACTTTTCTGACCCCGAGCAGTGTCAATTTGATTTAGGGTAAGGTGACCAAGTCCAAACCATCATTGCCTTCCTGACCCAGCAGCTTTTCATATTCAGCCGTGCTGCGTAGACCCTTGGATTGACAGAATATGCTGGTGCCCCTTTACGTTGGCAAAATCGGTTCGTATGGCTGTGTCTGCCCTTGCCAAGAAGGTAGAACCTCATCCCCGATTGAGGTTAGCAAGGAATGTCATCCGATCCGTCCAGTGCCACGGAAGGCTATGCGAGCTCAGCGATTCGCCATAAACCTTTCATTCAGGAAACGTCTTTCCAGATATCGTTGTTTCATGACCCGGGAGCACGAACTCCATGGACGGGCAGAGAGTCCGGAGGCGGTACATGCTTCTATACCACGAGTAATGATCGTAGACCAAAGAAGATGGGACAAAATGACCATAGACTTCAGGGGCGGGGGTAATTTTAATTCTCTCTCCCTCCATGGTGATTATTTCAGAGCACTGAGAAAAGATGTTTTGGTAGGTATGGGCCGTATCGCCAAGAAGGTAGTATGTTCCTTTTGCAGTTTCTACACCCAAGCACATACTGCCTGCCGTATGCCCTGGCGTCTTGTAAAGTGTAATGCCTCTCATCAACTCCAGATCGCCGTCAATTTTGCGGCATTCCATTTTTTGAAGAATCGGGATGACTTCCGGGTCAAAATCTCTACGAAGCTTCATCGAGGGCAACGGATCCATTAATTCTTGCCACTCATCCCACTGAAAAATATGGGTGGCCCGATCAAATAGGTGACAACAACCAGTGTGGTCATTATGAAGATGAGTGTAGATAACGATGTCGATATCCTTCGGATCTACTTTGGCTTTTTCAAATTCATTGAGAGCATACTCTGTTCCACCCTTTCCAGGGAATCCTCCCCAGGCTTTCCCGTCAATGATGAAGTTCTCACTGATTCCGCAGTCGACCAATATTTTGATTTTCTCGTCAAACACTAAGAAAGACAAATATGGGTACCAAACTTGCAAGTTTGGATCGATCCCGAGGGTAAGGCGATCCTTAATCACAAAATTAGCGCCTAATGGAATAGCCTGGATTCTCCAATTTGCCATGATGTCCTCCTTTATTCCTTATTTGTGACTAAGCAGTTTTTTGGCAACACTAGGATATATTTTCCAGTTTTTCGAAGTATCTCCCTCCAAATTCCAAGGTGCTATTTCAGTTAAGGAGATCTCCAACTCCCCATCAAACTAGATCCGTCCCGTCCACCATCCTGTGCCAGAATCCGATGCCGTTGAAAGAGATTTTGATCTATGTGCCAGGATTTCCAGCGCGGAGGTCTTTAAGTGAAATTTCAGTAACCTGGGACACGACGTCCTTTCTATAGGATTTCTCTTTTCTTGCTTGGGTCTGTGCAGCACCGAGAAAAGTTCATGTCGAAAGTCGTCTACGAGTTAAATACAGTAAAAACCCAACCACGATAAGAATGGAGAATACCGTCGTTACCGTCCCTAACGCGTATAGCTTGGGGGTCACCCTCACAGTAAGAGAGGCCAATAGCAGGAGGGGGAGGGTATTTTGAGGACCTCCTAAAAAGATGGTTCTGATGAATTCATCAAAAGAGAGGGTAAATCCAAAAAGGCCTGATACGGCAATTCCAGGAGCGATAATTGGAAGCGTCACCGTGCGGAAGCAGACCCATGGACTGGCGCCCAAGACGCTAGCTGCCTCTTCTACGGTTGTGTCGAACCGGCTAAACGTCATGAGCATTATCAGAAAGGTAAATGGAACCGTCCAAATAAGGTGACCGATCAATCCCGTTGTATACCAGTCGAGATCAATCCCTACTTTCTGAAAAAACATGGCCAGTCCCAAACCAACACAAACGCCCGGAGTGATAAGCCCCAGGAGAAATAAATAGAAAATAAAGCCCGAACCCCTAAAAGGTTTTCGGAATGCCATCGCCGCCAAGGCCCCGAGAATTGTTGAGATCCACATGGTCATTAATCCTAAAACGACACTCCTCAACATGGGTCCCCAATAACTCCCGAGTGCCGTTCCTTCATCAGCAGCTCTGGCAATTTCAGCAGCGCTTACGGTAATACCCAAAAGTTTTTTGTACCAGAAGAGACTCGCACCTTTCATGGGAAAAGTCGGGGCTCCTTGAGGTCCCTGGAAAGAGAGAATCAGCATAACAAAGAAAGGGGCATAGAGAATCAAGATAAAGACGTACGCCCACGCTCCAAGCAGGATCTCAGTCATTCTACCCTTCATCAGCTGCACACCTTTATCTCAATAGCTTTCGGATGTTGATAAGCCTAAACAGAATAATGACGAAGGCCAATGTCAATCCCATGAGGATTATCGAATAGGCCGAAGCGGAAGTCCATTGAAGAATCAAACTTTGCGCCATGATATTATTTCCGAGCATGGGGAATTTGTTTCCACCAATTATCGCTGGCGTTGCATATTCGCCTATGACCATAACAATGACAAAAAACGCTCCTGTCGCCACTCCTGGAAGAGACAAAGGAACGATAACATGAAAAAAGGTCTGAAAACCTCCCGCTCCTAAGTCACTGGCAGACTCAATGACCTCCTCATCGATTCGAGCCATGCTAAAATATATAGGGCCCACGCAAAACACTGAATATAAAAACACCATCACAAAGATCATAGCTGGTTCCGAGAAAAGTAGAATGCTTGCGGGCTCACTGATTATTCCCGTGGCTAGCAAGATGCCGTTTAGCAAACCCTCTCTGCCCAGCATCGGAATCCATGTGACCATCCTTGTTACATAACTTGTCCAGAAGGGAATGATACATAGCATTAAAAGAATCAGCTTTAGTCTCTGGCTCTTGATTACTCTTGCCAGGAAATAGGCAACGGGGTATGAAATGATGAGAATAATGCCAAGAATGATGAAAGTCTCTCTGATAGTGAACAGGATGGTCGAATGAAAAAGCCAGTTCGAGAAGATCTCCACGTAGTTTTTTAAAGTCCAGCTGGGAACCATGATGAAGCCTTTCATGGACCAGAAACTGACCACGAGCGTGTAGATAATGACGAGACCTAAACTCACCCCCACAAAGACCGTGCCGGGAATGGCCAAATATGGAGTTTTGGATTTCATCCTGAACTGCTCCTTTAGAAAGCACCAAAAACAACGTCCTTAGATAACCTGATTGGCCGGCCCACCATAGGGTCGCTTTTTATATCGAAAGCAATAATACTCCTCCTAACAAATGAGGCCATCAAAAATTCCTAGAATATAGCTGAAGACGTGGCCGCGATGTAGAATTCACGGCCACGTCTGAATTTCTAGATACCCCAGAACTTTATGCGGCTAGGAAATTCATCCATTTGGAAAGATAGTAATCAGCTTCCTTTGGCCAGTGGGGCCAGCAGGCGATATTCTTTGATCTTTCAATAAATGACCCGGTGTCGCGCCCTTTTCCCTCGTACCAGAAGTCATAGTCCTCTTTTGAAAGATAATCTTTGACTTTTACCGTGGCCCCATACCACCCAATGGCTGCAACCTGTGCGGCGAACCATCCTTCAAGAGACCAGTTCGCATATTCGTAAACCAAATCAGGGTTCTTACAATCCTTTGACATGGCCACACTGTGGAACCATGGTCGATTGCCCTCAACGGGATTCACATATTTTGCGTTTATTCCCGATTTCTTAGCCGCTTCTATAACAGGGTTCCAACAATCAGCAATCCATACCTCTTGACTGGCCATAAGGTTGACGATCTGGCCAAAATCGTCCCAGAAGGCACGAAACTGCCCAGCTTTTTTCTTTTCGATCAAAAACTCGATGACCGTGTCCACCGATGCCTGGTCTAAGTCGGTGACGTTATCGACGCTGACCACACCCTTGTGGTTCAAATAGGCGGCCACCCAGCTCATTGTCCAGACCTGGTCATTCCAAACAGCTGACCTCCCAGCGTACTTTGGGTCTAAAATGGCTCCGTATGAATTGGTCTCTGGAGGGATTTTATCCGTATTAAAACCAAAAGCCTCAAAATTCATAAACCGTGGCACGCCCTTGAAGTATTTTTGAGACGCGTCAGTGTAGACTTGAGAGAGAGGCCATCCTTTCCAGTTTCCAGGAGCGCTGGGATCCTTCCAGATGTCCAAAAGATACTTTGCATTTGGAATGGCGTCGACTGGTATAGGTTTCAAAAGACCCGTCTCCCATAGGACCGGCATGTAGCTCATGTTTTCGTCAATGATATCATAGACCCTATATCCCCCCGTGATGAACTTGTTCAACATTCCGAAAAGGGTTGCCGGTGTTCCTTCAGCTTCAATGCCAGTCATTTCTGAGAATTTCTTTAAGTGCGGCTCTTGAATCGCAATCCCTGCGCTAATGATTCGTAATTTTCTTTCCGCAGCATTTACTTCCATCCTCTGTGGATCCAAATGCGACATCAAAAAACTCAGAGTCGTCGCCGTGAGGCCCATCTTGAGTCCTCTTTGAATGAATTCTCTCCGAGTGATTTTTCCATGTTCAAAATCATGACATAACCTCTTGATAAGAGACATATCACACCTCCTGGTTTTTGATCTACAAAACGTCTGAACGTGTTGAATGCCGGATAGCATCCCTCCCTTCTATAGTGAGATTTCCTCACGTTAAGAGGATGGCATCTTTGGTATCCCAAACCACAGTGACTTTCTGCTCCGGTTGAAGTTGTGGTGTGGCAAGACTCATATGAGTTTGAAATTTGAATAGCTTCTCTTCTTTGAGGCGTAAGACGTAAGTGATGACAGCTCCGACGATCTCTTCACCTATCACAGATCCCTCGACTCTGTTTTCTGTCTCTTTCCCCGTGCCTAACCTCACCTTGTCATGCCGAATGACAATGCTGACTTTTTTGTCTAGGGGCGGCTTTTCTTGACGGGCAAATACTTCGAAGCGCCCCAGGTCGTTGTCAACAAAGATCCTTTCCCCCTGACTCCTTTCCACTACCCCGTCGATGATGTTACTGTTTTGAAAAAATTCCGCCACAAATCTATTTTTCGGCATGTCGAAGATTTCTCCGGGGCGCCCCAACTGTTCGATTTTCCCCTTGTTCATCAACAGGATCCTGTCTGCATTAGCCATCGCCTCCTCAGGATCGTGTGTCACATGGATGAAAGTCAGTCCCAATCGGTCGTGTATTAGTCTGATATCCATGAGGATCTTGTTTTTCAAGGTCACGTCAATGTTGCTCAGTGGTTCATCCAGAAGAAGCACTCGTGGCTCAATGATGAGGCTCTTCGCCAAGGCTACCCTCTGCCGCTCGCCCATGCTCAACTCTTCCGGCCTTTTTGTTGCCATTTTCGTTAGCCCCATCCGCTCAAGCATTCCATCGACTTTACTTCTTCTCTCAGACTTCGGAATGTGACGCATTTTGAGACCAAAAGCAACATTATCCTGGACATTGAGATGAGGAAACAAGGCGAAGCTTTGGAATACTATTGAGGTGCTCCTTTGATGGGGAGGGATATCATTGGCCAGTTCTTCATTCAGATAAATATTCCCCTGATCTGGTCTCAGGAACCCAGAGATCATACGAAGAGTGGTGGTTTTGCCACATCCGCTGGGACCGAGCATGCACAGATATTCTCCTTTAGGTACATTAAGCGAAAGCCCATCCACGGCCGTCTCACTCCCGAACCGCTTCGTCACCGAATCCAAAACAACGTCGTATTTCTCCATAAAGGCCCCTGATCTGTCAATTCTCCAAAGGCAGGAGGTGACCATGGGATGGGATCCATCCGAGGGTGAATCGGTCCCCGGGGCGGGCGCTAAGCAGTCCTGCACTCAGATGTGTCTCAACTTTCAACGATCTATCCTTCGACAGGAACTCATAAATCGCAAGGCTTCCCTGAACTGTCCTTCCTTTAAACTCAGCCTCGAAGGTGTTTGCGTCTAGTCTGCTGGGATTAATCAAAAGTCTGTCGTGTCGGACCACAAAAGTAACGTCAGCATTCAGGGGAGGATATGCTTCTCGGACAGGAACGAAAAATCGACCCATCTGTGTGTCTACGATCATAGACTCCCCCTCTTTTCCAATCACTTTTCCATCAAAGATATTGTTGCTTTCGAGAATTCCTGCCACAAAACGAGTCATGGGAGCTGAGAATATCTCAGACGGAGTCCCGACCTGCTCAATGGAACCTCGGTTCATGACGACAATCCTATCTGCAACAGCCAACGCGTCACTGTGGTTGTGCGTAACTTGCAGAAAAGTAACGCCCAGCTCTTTTTGGATTTTCTTCAATTCAAATTGCATGTTGATATGGAGATTGGCATCTAGGGCTCCCAGTGGTTCGTCCAACAAAAGGATAGCGGGATCAACCGCCAGTGCCCTTCCAAGACCAACCCTTTGTCTCTGGCCAGCACTCAGCTGGTGAGGTTTTTTCAAAGCCATGTCTGAAATATTCAGCATCTCAAGCAGGTCGTCACATTTTTTCCTTCTCTTACTTTCATCGATCCCCTTGATCTTCAAACCATACCCAATGTTCTCTCTTACGGGCAGATGGGGGAAAAGTCCAAAATTCTGGAAGACAACGGGGATATTTCTCTTGTGAGCAGGAATTTCATTTATCCGTAAATCCCGGGCATAGATTGCTCCGCTGGAGGGCATCTCAAGACCTGCGATGAGTCGCAGAAGAACACTTTTCCCACACCCACTGGGCCCTAAGATAAAGAGATATTCCCCCTTTGGCACGGAAAGGTTGAAATCGAGAATGGCACACAAATCTCCGTATCTCTTTGTAACTTTTTCAAGCCTTAGGTCGTTCATACAAATCTATGGGAATCCTGAGTAATTAAGCTAGATGAAAAGTTAAGTACGAAAGCTAAGTTTTCTCGTTCAGCTTCCAGCGATACCCTCTCTTTTAGATATTCGAGCCAGAGTAATCAATTCGCACTATTCAGAATGAGGGTGGAGTCATCGTCCAAATGAGTTCGAGTTGATTCTCTCCAACATTCCTCCAACGGTGGTGGGCAGTGCTTGGAAAATAGAGGCTATCACCTTCTTCTAGTTGGAATACTTCATCTCCCACCTGAATTTCAATCCTCCCTCGAACTACATAACAGCACTCTTCCCCTTCATGAGTAAACCACCCCTTTCCAGAGTCCTCACCCGGCTGCGCGATCATGTTCAAGATCTGCATTTTTCGGTTAAGGTCAGGAGTGACCATGCTGTATTTGATATTCGAATCAGGTATGATGATAGATTTTCGCCTATTTTTCTTGACCATCTGACACCTAGAAATATAACCTTCGATCAGGTTTGGGGAAAAGTATATATGGGGTAAATTGGTTGTCTTCTGAGATTCTTCAAGAGGACGTTGTTGGTTTTCGGAAAACAGGGACCAAAGGCTGATTTCAAGAGCGCGAACGATCTTTGTCAAAGAAGCCAATGATGGTCTCGCCTCGCCGCGTTCAATCTGGCTAATAAAACTTCTTGACAAGCCACACTTCTCAGAAAGTGTCTGCAAGGTCAGTTTCTTTCTGATTCTTGCAATCTTGAGTTTTTCCCCTATTGATTCTTCCATGAGTTAGCCGAAAGTAGTAAAGAAAATGTAAGACACCCTATTCCTCAAAGAAGGCTCATGAAGTTCTTTTGGTGGATTTTTTCCACCATTAATGGATTTTTTCCAATTCTAAGACACTAGGAACAGATATGTCAAATAGAGAACTTGGAGAAAAGTTGAGTTTTTCGTCAGATTTGTCCAATAATCAGCAAAAAGCACTCGAATACCAGAATTTTGATATCCTACCGTTAGAATTTGATATCGTGCTTACTCGACAACCGCGATGGGTTGGGTCATCATGGCAGCTTTCGCCCCGTATTCTCGGCCCTCCCCTGACCTTCTTTTTTCCACGAACCAAAACCATTGCTGGCTCACTACCGCGTATGCCTTATCACTGTGAGACACAATTACTTCGAAAATTCGAGGGTCATCCTTTTTCCGTTGCTTCCCCTAGGATTTTTTCGTTGGACTATTGCCATGAGCACAGTCGAAGAGCCGACACACGCCGCAAAGGCTGGGCCATCAGGTCGTCGAATGGTTATCTGTTTTCTTCTTGACGGCGAAACACCCGTTTCATATACTCAGCGTCGTCTAATTGTAAGCCATAGGTAATGGTAGTTCACAATGATAAGTTTCAGAGTAGAAAAGCGGTAAAGGTTTTTCGTCTCGGTGGAGTTAATTTCAAGATCAAGTCTCAAAGTACACATGCGTAAATAGAACAAATAAGTGACGGGATTTAGCACAAAAATGGATTTAGAATTTGGTACTAAGAGATTCTGGAAACATCTCAGGGAAATCCGTGAGGTTCGAAGGGGCGGGAGATTATAGGTACGTCATTATGCAAGCTTTAATGAAGTATCAGAACAAAAAGGGAGCGGTGCAAATCAGAGAAATAAATGATCCTGTTCCGTTAGATGGGTGGGTCAAGATAGGAGTCGATTCAGCTTCAATCTGTGGTTCCGACATACATATTTACGACAATACAATAAAGATAAGAACTAGACCACCCGTGGTTATTGGACATGAATTTTCAGGAGTTATAGTTGAAACCGGTAAGAACGTGAAGAGTTTCAAGGTGGGTGACAGGGTTGTCTCCGAAACTACTATCAAGACTTGCGGCTTTTGTTCTCACTGTCATTCAGGAAAGATTAACATGTGTCCAAACAGAGAGGTTTTGGGATACTATTATGATGGATCATTTGCAAAATATCTTTGCGTTCCTGAGTCCAAGCTACATATAATACCCGATAACGTGGATTTTGATTCAGCAGCTTTGGTTGAACCGTTAGCCTGCTGTGTACACGGAGTCATTGAAAGAACTCGAATTGGTTTGGAGGACCGTGTGGCAATTTCAGGTCCCGGATGTGTGGGGTTGTTGTCTTTACAACTGGCAATAAGTGTGGGCGCGAGAGTCTCCATCCTCGGGACTGAATCTGATAAGACGCGGCTGGAAATGGCCGAATACCTGGGTGCGGACCATATTATTTGCGTCGATAGGAATGATCCATTAGATTCTCTCAATCGGATTACTTCAGGAGAGGGGGTTGACGTTTTTCTCGACTGTTCAGGAGCCGGTGATGCCATCGACCTTGGACTAAGGGCATTGAGACCTCATGGATATTACACGCAGATTGGTTTTCTTGGGAGACCTGTTACCGTTGATTACGAATTGATTGCTTACAAAGAGTTGAATGTTACGGGTGCGATTTCACAATTGCGATCAAGCTGGGCCCTTTCTTTGGAGTTACTTGAAAGGGGAAAAGTGAAGACTTTGCCGTTGATTACAGAACGTATGAGTTTAAAAGAATGGAAATCAGGATTCGAGAAAGTGCGACGCAAAGATGGTCTGAAAATTATTTTGAAGCCATGATAGGCCATTGAAAAGATCGGAACCTACGTCCTCTGAGGAGATTAAAAGTTTCTAGTTACGCTAAAGGCTTCTGCGTATCACTGGCTTTTATGCCACTGAATCGAGTAAGTCCTTCTTGGTTTATGATCTGGGCCATGCCAACTGCCTCCTCTGTGCTATGATGGTCAACACTGCCCTTCTCTCAAAGGTAACCCTTCGGCTGTATGTCTCTCCAGCTCATAGTAACCGGAAGGACACCCAAGAGAGTTGGAAAAAGGGCGGAGGGAGTTATTGATCCCTTTCAATATTACCGTCAAACACATCAAGCGAATGGATAATTGGGTGAGCTCAGATCTTTTTGGTATAGATTCCATTCTTCGTCAGATATCATTCCCTTCTTCCTATAATACTGCCTTGCTTCCTTTAGAATGTCTTCAAGGGCCTGTTCCTGCGCTGAAGATAGTGGTGTCGGTTCGTGGGAGGAGAGGATTTCCTCCATCCTTTCTTTTCCATGATCAATGATTTTCTTCTTCCCAGCCTTTACCCACTCAGGGTATGGGAGTCCGTCAGCAACTCTGGGTATGAATTGCTCATTCTTCCACCACTTCCTGGTGTGCGCTTCTTTTAAAAACATCCCTGGAATGGGTCCAACCTTATTGATTATGTCGACAGCCAGAGTCTCGTCACTTACCTCAACCCCTTGCAGGAGGCGCCCGGCCATTCCAGCAACGTCGTCATCCAATATGGCCTTAACGGGGTGGGTCACGAGTTGATGGGTGAAACCACACTGAAATATTACACAGCTAGCTCCTGCCAAAGCGGAGAGAATGGCACCGATTGCCTGCTCATAGCCGCTTTGGAAATCTATTTCCTTCGAGCTCGTCCACGCGCAAGAACTGCTCCATGTAGGAATCCCATACTTCCGTGCCATTTGATTAAAAACCAACTCATGCAGGGAATTTCCTATAGCACCAAATGCCGGGGATCCTGTTCTCATATTCTGCATGTTCGCATAGTTTCCGAGCCAAACTCTTGTCCCCGGTTTCAGAAGTTGTGCTAACACGACCCCCGCTATACTCTCAACGTTGGGAGTTATAACCCCGCCGGCAATAGTGGCCGGTGCCGTCGCTCCCATAACTGGACCTGATGCAAGATGAAAGGGCATCTCCTCCTCGGTGTATCTGTAAATGCAGGCTGTTGTGTTGTCATAGTATGATAGAGGTGCCGCAGGATTGACAAGGCTTAACAGGTCCATCCCTGCTGCCTTAGCCATTCTTATATTCCATATATTGTTATCCTCTATAGAACCTTCCATTTGAGTCTTAGAGGAATTCCTGATCTTAGCAGCATTGCTTTCCAGCAAACACATACATTGAGGAACTTTTTCAAATCCAAAATATGGAAAAGCGGTTATCGTATGTACATTGGGCAAGGCATCCAAAACCTTTATGAAGTCATAAAACTCCTTTCTTGTTGGTGAGCGAGGCTCCCATGTGTCGAGGTCCACGGTCCTATATCCAGATGAACTGCCAAAATATGTCGCCCCCCCACTACTTAGTATGATATCTTTCTTAGCATCCCTCGCCCTGACGCGAAAGGTGCTAGGACACTTAGCAATACACTCTTCTAAAAGCCATTCTGGGAATCTCACCCTTTCCGTATCAAAGTCCACTTTGCATCCATGATCGGCGAGGATTTGCAGAGCTTTCTTGTCATGAAATGCCACTCCCGTCTCCCAAAGAACCTGTAGCGTTCCCTTATGGATAGCCTCTACCTGTCCTTCTGACAAAATTTCAAGCGGCCTAAAACTGCGTTGAAATCCTTTCATGGTCATTTCCTTCTCCTCCTCTACGGCTATTTATCAAGCTAGATTGCCATAGCTACTCTTCCTACTTCCCGAGCAAGGATCTCGCCAATCGCACTGCACCAGGCGCTGTCGGATCATAACCATCTGCCCCAATGTCTCTCGCAAACTCCTCGGTTATGGCACCCCCGCCTATCATTACTTTAACTTTTTCCCTGATACCTGCCTCCTTGAGCAGATCAATCACCTTCTTCCCCTCCGGTGCGGTCGTCGTCAGAAGGGCTGACATCGCTAGAATATCAGCATCGTACTCCTTCACTGCTTCCACAAACTTCTCAGTTTTCACACTTATGCCCAAATCATGTATCTCAAACCCATCGGCTGTGAGTAAGGAGGATACCATCGACTTGCCGATGTTATGTATGTCTTGATAGACTGATCCTATAACCACCGTCCCCACTGTTTGCCGTTTCGTTCCCATTTCCCTAATCTTCTCCTCGATGATTGGCATCGCACGTTCCAGCGCGTCTGCTGCACCAACCAATTCTGGCAGCCAGCATTCCTCTCTAGCAAAACTATCTCCGACCTGCCTAATAGCCTCTATCAACCAGTCCAAGGCCCTTAGAGGATCAACGTTTTCCTCCACTGCTTTCCTGGCCCATCGTGCAGCCCCTTCTGGATCATACTCCAGTACTGCTTTCTTCAGATTTGCAATGATTTCAGTCTCCATTTGAACACCTCTTCGGTCATATCAATTGCCTTATGGTTCTGTTGTGAATCAGGTTTTTCTGCCCATTCACCTTGTTTCAAGAACTAGCTTGCACCTTTCGAGTTATCTAAACAGAATTCTCTAAAGTATCGCATACACTGCCATAGATCGAGCAGGTGTGAGAGCCGGTCTGCTAAAGGCAAAGCCTTGCGCTTCTTTGTAGCCGAGTTTAAGGAGATCTTGAGCGCCGAAGTTTTTATTTTCAGTCCCCAGAGTAAAACTGAAGGTGTCAGCGCTACTCGAATACCTCTGCAATTTAGTTGACGGAATCCCTGATCGTCGGCGTCTCAAAATGACGTCCAGCCCCCGTCTACATAAATTACCTCGCCAGTGATAAAATCCGATGCGCTTGAGGCAAGAAAAAGCACCGGACCGAATAAATCCCAAATCTCCCCAATCCTTCCCATGGGAATTCGACTCAGAATCCATTCCTTTATGGTTTTATCATCCAACAGGGTGGCATTGATGCTGGTACTTATAAAGGTTGGGGCGAGAGCATTTACCGTTATGTTGTTCTTAGCCCATTCGATTGCCAACGACTTGGTTAGCATGTTGACGGCTCCTTTGCTGGAAGGATAGGCTGGATCATTAGCCCGTCCTTGTAAACCTCGCACGGAAGAGATATTGATGATTTTTCCCCTCCCTTGATTTAACATCGCTTTACCGACATGCTTGCAACAGAGAAAGACTCCCCTAAGATTAACGTCTATGACCCTTTGCCAATCATCAACCGGAAATTCGATAGTTGGCCGTATGGAAACGGTCCCGGCAGAATTGATGAGAATGTCGATTCTCTTCAATTCTTTAAGAGCGTGCTGAACCATCCGTTCAACTTGGTTCTCATCTCTCACGTCAGCACAAATTGGGATGCCTCGTCTGCCCAGTTCTCGGATTTCTTCGGCGACGACATTCAGATCCGAGTGGGTTCGACTAACCACAGCCACGTCAACTCCTGCAGCTGCCAGAGCCAGTGCCATTCCTCTTCCTAAGCCGCGGCTGCCTCCGGTGATTACTGCAGTTCGGTCCGTCAAATCAAACAGTGAGCGGACTCCCTTTATCTTGCTTTTAGGAATTTTCTCCATGGCTCCTTCCCCCATCTTCCCTCGCGGAAGAGGAAGCTCAGGAAAGATCGTCTATCAACAACGGCCTTCATCAGTAACTAAACCGTCTTTCTATTCTGTCTTTTTCCAGGCAACACATTGGGAAATACCCAAATTCGAATTCTAAACTGTGTCCCGCCCTGCCACTAGCCTATGGAATCTGCAAACCGCCGCTGACATTTATAACCGCTCCGGTGATGTAGGATGAGTCCTCAGATGCTAAGAAAACAGTCACCCTAGCCACATCCTCCGGCACACCAGTCCGCCCGAGAGGAATTAGACGTCTTATCGTCGCTTCATCTTCCTCTGTGCTTATCGTAATCCCGGGTGTATCGATGCGTCCAGGCGCGATGGCATTTACAAGAACCCCGTAAGGCGCCAGCGTCCGTGCCATCGACCGAGTGAGTCCTATTATTGCCGCCTTGGACGTTGTGTAATGAGTCCCAGCAAGAAGACCGCCGCTTATTGCTGCAGAGGAACTAATATTTATGATCCTCCCGGTACGCCGTTCTTTCATATTTCCGACAACCGCCTGTGAAAAGAAAAAAGCTCCTTTCACGTTGACTCCCATAACGGAATCCCATTCTTCCTCGCTGATCTGTTCTAAGGGCGTTAGTTTATAGATACCTGCATTGTTCACCAAGGTATCAATTTTCTTAAAGGTCGCAAGAACGATCTCGACTGCTGAAAGAACGTCATCTTTCACTGATATATCGGCCTTCACAGCCAGGGCTCGTCCTCCCAGTGACTCGATCGTTGCGGCAGTCTCCTCGGCTGCCTCGACTCGAACATCGCAAACCGCCACCGCACAACCAGCCCTAGCCAATTCCACCGCTATGGCCCGGCCAATACCCCTGCCACTGCCCGTCACCAAAGCCGATTTACCTTCAAGTTTCATTTCTTTTTCTTTTACCCCAATTAATCATTTCAGTAGGTTATCTTCCCAATTTTCCTCTGGAATAACCCGATCGTCTGTTATCCCCAGTGACCAGGCCGCAGCTAATTGTTTGCGAGTGATCCCCTAGAATTAGACATCCGAGTCCGCTGGCGATCTCCCCTTGCCATAAACCTATCTCGAATTTGTATCTTTTAGAAAGCTCCTTCTTGCTTGCCTATGTTATTGGCAGGCTGTCACTCCTCCATCGACAAAAAGAATCTGGCCAGTTATGAAATCCGACGCTGGAGAGGCCAAAAAAATGGTTGCTCCCACTAAGTCCATTGGTTCTCCCACTCTGCCCATCGGTATCCGGTTGATCAAACTCTCATAGAATTCTTTTCGGTTCAGGTAGTGGGAAACCAACTCAGTTCGAATGAAAGTAGGAGCAATGGCATTTATGTTGATATTATACTGGGCCCATTCGCTGGCCAACTGCTTGGTAAGCATATTCAGCCCTCCCTTGCTCGAACAGTAAGCCACATACCCACTTCGAATGCCTAACACACTTCGCACGGAAGAGATATTGATTATTTTTCCCCTCTTTTGTTTTATCATGACCCTTCCTACAGCCTGGGCGACAAGAAAGGCCCCCTTCAAATTCAGATCAACCACTCGGTCCCAGTCCTTTTCTTCGTATTCTTCCGCGGGGCGATCGGCGTGGGTTCCTGCACAGTTGATCATAATGTCGATTCGCCCGAAGTGATCCATCACTGTTTGAACAAGACGCGCAACATCATCTGGATGGCAAATATCTCCTGTTAACCCCAGAGCCTCCCCTCCCGTTCTATCGATCACCCTAGCCAGAGCTTTCGCTTTCTTTTCACTCCTTCCCACAACCGCAACTCTAGCTCCATAGTATGCCAATCCTTTACATAACTCTGATCCAATGCCCCCGTAGCCTCCAACAACCATGGCGACGGAGTCCTCCAGTCGGAAAAGACTCGCAAAATCCACGAAGCACCTCCTAGGAAAATGGCTCGATTTATAACCCCCTTGTGAGTAAAATTCTTCGCGGAAATCCTCGCCAGTTTTTGGATAGCCGTCATTGGTCGCAAAGCGCTTGCAAAGTGGTCTCCTCCTGAGTCCAATAATCTGAGGCTCTCACCACCATTCTGTCGGATAGTTCAACGGAATATAGCGAAGAGCTCCAAAGGTCTCCACTGGGTGGATTTTTTTCACCTATAATGGATTTTTTCCGATGATAACATTCCCCCGGGATATGTCAAATGAAAAATGTCAAAAGAAATGTGGAAAGGGCCTCAATATCTGATCAAATAGCAGAAAGTCCCGCGTTTTCTCACCGACATGGCGGCTTTTTGCGAGGCCCCATCCTCTCCTGATTTGAGCTTAGGTGCGGAGCATTGCGGTACTTGAGGGATTCTCCGTCTTTGCCTACAACCTCGAGTTGTTTGCCTTCTCCTGGTGGTCTCTCCCAGTGCTGGCAGGGTTATATTGTCCAAACGAACAGGATTTCAATCGCTGCACTCTTCCTGGCTAGTTCAATGGCCCTGCTGAGCACAATTGAAATCAATTATATGTGGTGACGGTCTCTTAGAACTGAAACAAGTTATGCGAAGCCCAGAGGCGGACCACTTATCCCCAGACTGGGATAAGAAAAACCCGAGGGTGGACTAACCATTGAAAGACAGCGAGGGGGAGGGAGAGGTAATGATAACCACCATGAGGAGACAAGACGAGCACTCTATTGATGGATCATAATATCGAGAGCACCGGCAACAGGACACACAGAGAAACAACCGCCACATCCGACGCAGTTGTCCTCCTGAACCCAGACTTTTTCCCCATCCTCTTGCATTCCATCATAGAAACAGGCCTTCAGACAACGCCTGCAGTAGTTGCAAACTTCCGGGTTGACCCGAACAGATTCTCGCGGCATGTCAGAATAAGACAGTGCAGAGTCGGCGGCAATACCCCACATCTCAGACACGGTCTCGTAACCCTTGTCGTCCATGAACCTTTCCAACCCCTCAACTTGCTTTCCCAGCCATGAATATCCATAGACCATGACCGCCGAACAGATCTCGACAATATGAGCCCCGCTCATAATGAACATGACCACATCTCGCCAGTCATAGGCGCCATTGGTCCCAGCGATAAAAAGATCGCTCCCATACTGGCAGTGGACCTGACTGATCCACCTCAGTGTCAGCGGCTTTACCCAGGGACCACCCGCACCGGCCCAGCCATAGATGAGGGGTTGTCCGGTCTCGATATCAGGAACAAAACCGAGAAACCGGTTTGTGAGCGTCACAGCCGCCGCCCCTGCCTCTCTCAACCGTCCTGAGAACGAGACGAGATCCGTGACCTGCGGCGTTACTTTGATCATGATGGGAATTTCGACCGCGTCAGCCACAGCCCGAGTAATGTCACATGCGTAATTGAAATCCTGCCCCACATTCATCCCTGTCCGCACTCCGGTCATCATCTTCGGGTGGGGACAGCCAAAATTCAGTTCAATCAAAAACACCCCCACGTCTTCCATCTGGCGAGCTAAGTCGACCCACCCTGAAACCTCTGTAGACCCAATACTTCCAACCACCACTGCGTCGTGGTCTTTGGCAATTTCAAGCGCTTTCTCGACCTCAGGTAAAAACCTCTCCGGCTCCTCCAAGGCCAAACCGCTCCGTCCATAGAGGGTAAAGGCCCGTGGAACCTTCCCGCGACACACTTCATGTTGTTCATTCAAAAACCGCCACTTAGATCGTGTGGTCAACTCCCGCATCGCCTCTGAATCAGTCATGGTTTTGGTGATCACCCCGCCCGCTCCAACATCGATGCATTTCTTCATATTGTTCGCATTGAGTGTCGGTTCAGCCGACGCTGCCACCACAGGATTCTTGAATCGGATTCCACAGAAATCGACTTCAAGATTTGCCACGATATCCCTCTCAACAG
>JABAOF010000195.1_pt4 | contig 25174 bp, 26 predicted proteins | sample 7062171 | NCBI WGS metagenome assembly JABAOF01 (sample SAMN14538628, study PRJNA623070) | marine sediment metagenome | biome: marine biome [ENVO:00000428]; feature: marine pelagic biome [ENVO:01000023]; material: deep marine sediment [ENVO:00002113] | place: India: Gulf of Khambhat ...
ACGCTCATCGAGTAGTCGATGAACGACTCCTTCATCTCGTCCTCGATGAGGCGAGGCAGAATACGTTCGCGCTGGTTCGGGGCTGTCATGGTGTCCTGTCTGGGATACGAAAAACGGGGCCGCGGCCGACCCCGTACGAGGTCCCACAAATATACCGAAATGAGGGGGCGAAATCAACGACCGCCTGTCACTCTAAGCCGTTGTAAAATAAGCATTTAGGGTGGCCGCTGAACAGCCTTGGACCGGGGCACGAACCACCTCGTCGCCCCTCGTCGCAACCCTTCCGAACGCGCACGCATCTAACCGGAGTGAAGGGCGGCGATGCGGGTCGCCGAATCCCGCAACGCAGCACCCCGTAGTGACTGTAGGAGGGTATCAGATGGTTCGCGCAGCCATGACATCACGATGGGCGATCACAGGAGCGCGTTCCGTCCTGCCCGCGCACGCCACACGAGCGCGGTTTGCGCCGTCCGGCGCACGAACCGTGCGGACGCAGAGGGGCCTGGCCCTTTTCGATGAAGCGGGACGGTTCGTCGGAAGGGTCGATGCCCTGACCGAGGCGCCGGCCTTCGGGCTGGGCGCCGGAACGGTACTGCTGAGACGCTGGGAGTAGGACGGGTCGTCACCCCGGCGCTGGTTTCACGTCTCAGGCAATCTCGACGACGATCTTCCCCATCTGCTCGCCCTGCTCCAATCGGCGCAGGGCGGTTACACCTTCGTCGAGCGGGAACGTCGAATCGACTATGGGTCGTAGCTCGCCCTGGCCAAGGAGCCGGACCACGTCCCGGTAGTCCTGCCAGCTTCCCATAGTGGACCCCATGATGGTCCACTGGTGCCAGAACATGCGACGCACGTCCAGCGACACGCGGGGACCCGTGGTCGCGCCGCAGCTCACCAGCCGACCGCCGCGCGCCAGCAGGCGGAGCGACTGGTCCCAGGTCGCCTCACCCACGCTCTCCAGCACCACGTCCACTCCACGCTTCCCCGTGAGTGCCCGCACGGCCTGCACCACTTCTTCCGTGGCGTGATTGACCGTTGCATCCGCGCCCAGCCCCCGCGCCGCGGCGAGCTTTCGGTCGCTGGAGGAGGTAGCGATTACCCACGCGCCGGCGAGCTTGGCGACGCGGAGCGCGGTGCATGACACTCCCCCTCCTATGCCCCAGATGAGCACACACTCCCCGGGGCGGACCCGTGCTCGCGTCATTAGCATGCGCCACGCAGTGAGGCTCACCAGGGAGAACGCCGCTGCCTCGGCCCAGGTGAGCTCGTCATCGGGGGGCGTGGGAACGACCGCGACGTTCTGTTCGGGCACCACGATGTACTCGGCCAGCGTCCCGGGGAGATGCTCGCCCAGGAGCCCGTAGCTCTCGCACAGGGAGTGCTCGCCCGCCAGACAGTATTCACACTGGTAGCACGAGATGCCGGGGTTGAACATGACGCGCTCACCCGGCTGCACGCCTGTCACGCCTGCCCCGACCTCCTCGACCACCCCTGCCCCGTCGGCACCGAGAATGTGCGGGAACTCCACCGACAATCCCGGAAGGCCCCGCACCGTCCAGAGGTCCAGGTGATTGAGCGCGGCGGCCTTGAGCCGGATCAGGACGTCATTGTCTCGCCGAACCTCCGGCCGGGGAACGTCCGCGATCTCCAGTTGCGCGAGGTCGCCGTGCCCCCGCAACACGAGTGCTCTCATCATGCTCACTTGGTCGAGGGAAGCGCGGGCAGCGCTGCGCCGCCCGCGCGTTCAGCGTCTAAAGGACGGGGTGGTCAGCTGCTCTCGCTCCGCGACCCTGGGTACCTCCTGGGGCGTGCCCTCTCCGAGGGGAAGGAGCAGCATGCGCTGCGTCGTGGCACGGCCCGACTCGCCCAGGGTGATAGCGACCGCAGCCACCAGGTCACCAGCCGCCGAGACTGCGAAGTCCATGATGCCGTACTGCGGCCCGGTGAGTGGGGTGACCTCCCCCGACGGGGCGACCGCGATCACCGTCCGGACCGTAGCCCGGTCGCGCCGCTCCTCCCGCACGAATGCCAGCACCGAGTCGCTGATCCAGACGGGAACCATCTCGTTCTGCGGCGATGACGTGAAGTTCCGCGGGCTCGACCCATCCAGGTCCATTACGTAGATGTCGTAGTTCCCGGCCCTGGCCGACGTGAAGGCTATCCTGCTGCCGTCCGGGGACACGGTCGGCTGCAGGTTCACTGCTTCGCTCGTGGTGAGCTGGCGTTGGCCGGATCCGTCGGCGCTCATGATCCACACCTGCAGGACGCCGCCAGCGTCGGAGTGGTACACAATCTGGCGGCCGTCCGGTGTCCAGCTGGGCTCGCCCTCGTTCGCGGGGGTGGTGGTGAGCCGCTCCAGCTCCGTGCCGTCGGCGTTCACCACGTACACCTCGAAGTTCGCATCTCGGTTGCTCACGAATGCAATCCGCGTGCCGTCGGGAGAGTACGCCGGCGAGAAGTCGTCGCCCAGACCCCCGGTGATCCGGTGAAGCTGGTCCAGGTCGCCCCGATCCAGCGCGTATATATCTCCCGTGCCGCTCCGGTTGGACGAGAGCAGGAGCTCACCCTGGACGAACACCACCGCCGTGTCGGAAACCCCCCAGGGCGTGTTGGCGATGATCTCCGTCCGGCCGATCCCCGTCGTGGTCACCCGTCCCTCGGCGTTGACCCGCGCCACGTCCGGGTTGGAGGAGCTCCAGTTCACGCCGCTCGCCCGTGCCAGGGGCGTGCCGCCCTCGTCGGCAAAGCGTGCCACGAGAACGCGCTCCTGATTGAGCGCCAGCCCGAGCCGCGGGACGTCCAGGACCAGACCCGCGGCCACCACATCGAGCATCCAGGTCTTCTCCAGGCCCCCCGGCGCCCGCACGGTGAGGCTGGTCATCCCAATGCCCCTCCCGAGCGCCGCCGTGTCCGCCACGCTGTATGTAGCGATGGATGTGTCGCCCACTACCCAGATCATCGGCGCCTCGGGCACCGGCGTGTCATCGGCCGCGAGGGCCGTGGCCTTGAACGTCACCGGACCGCCGAGGGGCACGACGATGGTGTCGCCGGGCGGCGAAAGCACCGAGAGTCCCTCCACCTCCCGGTGGACCGTGACCGGCAGTCGGTGCAGCTGCCCGAAGCCCTCCACGACGAGCTCCGCCTGCCCGCCGGCGATCGCCGTGACCACCCCCAGGGGGGTCACCGTGGCGACGTTCCGGTTGGAGGAACCCCACCTGAGGGAGCGCGCCGGTACCAGGCGGTTGTCCTGGGACGGCACGATCACCAAGACCGTATCGGACATCGCCGGGGAGAGCGAGACCACGGGGTCGGTGAACCCCCACTCAGCCTCGCCCACCTGCACCTGGAGCCGGCGGGTAAGCCCCGACGTCGTGCTCGCCTCGACGAGCCCGATCCCGTTGGAGACCCCCACGATCCGGCCCGCGGCGTCCACCGTCGCCACCTCCGGGCGGAACGAGCGCCAGCTCACGGCCTCCGGAGCGGCGGGAGAGCCGTCGTCCTTCAGGAAGATGAGCCGCAGTTGGAGATCCTCGGTCGGGAAGAGGAACACCCGCGTCGGCTCGACCTGCAGGATGGTCGCCTTCCCGATTCCCGCTGGGGCTCCAAGGGCCCCTCCGCCGACTTCTACCTGGAGTGTGGTGCTCCGGCCGCCGGCCCGCACCTCGACGGTGGCGTTCCCCGGCGCCACGCCGATCACGTACGCGACCCCCGGTAGCCCCAGCTCCTCCTCGATCGTCGCCACCCCGGGGTTGGAGCTCGTCCACTGGAACGAGACCGAGGCGATGTCACCATCACGGTCGTACGCCGTCGCGAGCACCTCTCTGCGCTCGCCCACCACCAGGCTCACACTCTGAGGGGTCACCTCAAGCTCGGCGACGGCCTGCGCGACGGCCGGCGGTGCCCGCACCGCCGTGAGAGCCGCCAGGAGCGCCGCGACCGCTGTTAGGTATCGCACCATTGGCTCTGCCACCCCCCCGAATGCCCGTAAATCGTGACAAGAGTGGGAGATATGCAGCGAACGTAAGCCGCGCTCCCGAGCAGTGTCAAGCCGAAAAACCGGCCCCCAACCGCGACCCCGCTCAAGCGCCGGCGCGTAGGCTCTTGCGCATCCTCCTGTCGACAGAGACTATAGTCCTTCATAAGCGATCTCAGTGGAGGGAGCGCCTCATGACCACCACGCACGAGAACTCCGGCAGCGGGTTTGGCGGCGGCGGCCCAGGCATGTGGGACCCGATGCCCCTGGTCCCGCCGGTGCGGCCACCCTCGGAGCCAAAGCAGGACGAGCTCATCTGGTCCCGGCCGGAGCCTGTACCACCCGCGGAGGAGGCCCCCAAGCCAGCTCCGAAGAAGCCGGCTAAGAAGAAGCCCGCCAAGAAGAAGGCGGCGAAGAAGAAGCCAGCTAAGAAGAAGGCCAAGAAGAAACCCAAGAAGAAGGCCGTGAAGAAGAAGCGCGCGGCCAAGAAGCGGCCCAAGAAGAAGGCGGTCAAGCGCAAGAAGAAGGCCGCGCGGCGGGCCACGAAGAAGCGCGCGAAGAAGAAGAAGACGAAGCGGGCCGGGCGGAAGAAGAAGCGCTAGACCGCTTCCCGGCCGGCTCGCGCGGCGCCCAGCCGCGCCAGGACGTGGGCGCAGTTGATCAGGGCGATGTGGGTCAGCCCCTGCGGGAAGTTCCCCAGGAATTTCCCGGTCGCCGGATCAATCTCCTCTGAGTAGAGGCCCACGTGATTGGCGCGGCTGAGCATTTCCTCGAACATGCCCACGCCCGCCTCGTGATCGCCGACCATCGCCCGGGCCTGCGCGAGCCAGAAGGTACAGACCGAGAAGGCGCCCTCCTCGCCTTTCAGCCCGTCCGGTGAGCGGTAGCGGTAGGTGAGGGTACCGTCGGGTGCGGTGAGCTCTCTTGCGACGGCACGCACGGTGCTCTGCACCCGCGGATCGCTGCGGTGCAGGAACCGCACCATGGGGATCACCAGCACCGACGCATCGAGGTCGGTGGACCCGTAGGCGTTGACGAACGCGCCACGCCGCTCGTCGTACCCCCTGGCGAGGACCTCTGCGCGGCAGGCCTCCGCCTCCCGGCGCCAGCGCGCCACGTCTCCCTCCAGGCCGCAGGCCCGGGCCAGCTGGACCCCGCGGTCGAGCGCCACCCAGCACATGACCTTGCTGAACACGTGGTGGCGCAGTTCGTGCCTCACCTCCCACACGCCTGAGTCCTCCCGGCGCCAGTTGTCCGCGACCCAATCCACCAGTTCCCGCAGGGCATGCCAGGTGCCTTCGGTGACCTCGTACGTCTCGGACCAGAGGCTCGCGGTCTCCATAACCTCACCGTAGACGTCGAGCTGGAGCTGGAAGGCAGCGGCATTCCCGATGCGGACGGGGCGGGAGCCACGGTATCCCTCCAGGTGGGCGAGCTCGAGCTCGGGGAGCTCACGCCGGCCGTCGATACCGAACATGATCTGCAGGTGGGGACGACCCTTCATGCGGCAGACGCGCTTGATGAACTGCATGAAGTGATCCGCCTCTTCGTAGTGTCCGAGCACGTGAAATGCGTACAGGGTGAAGCAGGTGTCCCGCAGCCAGGTGTAGCGGTAGTCCCAGTTGCGCTCGCCCCCCAGGACCTCCGGCAGGGAGGTCGTGGGAGCCGCCACGATGGCGCCCGTGCGAACGTAGCACAGTAGCTTGAGCGTGATGGCTGAGCGTTCTACCGCATCGGCCCAGGGGCCGTGATACCGGATCCGGGACGTCCATCTCTGCCAGAACGCGACCGTGTCGGCCAGGGCATCCTCGGACAGGTAGTGCTCGATGGGCCGCACGTCGTCATCGTCGTAGCGCAGGACGAGCACGAGCGCCTCGCCGGCCGTGAGGGTCAGGGTAGCCCGCGCAGCGCAGTTGTGCAGCTCCCAGTCGAGCGGCGCGGATGTAGCGAGGGCCACCGCCTCGTCGATGCCATCGGTGGCCAGCACGCCGTGCCTGCGTCGCTGGAGCAGCGCCCTTGAAGTGCCGTAGTCGAAGCCGGGCTGGAGCTCCACCTCCACGATCACCGTGCCTCCCGTGCACACCACGTGGCGATGGATCTCGGGCGCCGTGAGGAGGCTGGGTCCCATGGACGCCACCGGCATGAAGTCGGTCAGCACTGCCGCACCGCCCGGGGAGTCATACACGGTCTGCAGCACCCCGGTGTGGGGCACGTAGCGCTGCCGGCCGCGGGGAGCGCCGGCGATCCCGACCCGGTAGCGCCCACCCCGATCCGCGTCGAGCAGGGCGCCGAACAGACTGGGGCCGTCGAATCGGGGGAAGCAGCACCAGTCGATCGACCCGTTTACACCGACCAGCGCGACCGTGCGCAGGTCGCCGATCACGCCGTAGTCGGCGATGTCGAGATAGCTCACTCGGAGGGGGTTAGAGACGCGTCGTAATGCACTTGCGCTCCGTCAGACGGCGGCTACGTTCGACTCACTCCCAGATGAAGGCACCAATTATATGACGCACCGGACCGCGGCGGTACTGGTCACGATCCTGGCAGCCTGTACCGCGTTAGAGACGGCACCCCCCGACCCCACGCAAACCGTACAAGCGATATTGGAGGCGTCTGCCGACGCGTGGAACCGCGGCGACCTGGAGGGGTTCGTGTCCGACTACGCCGACGACTCCACGACGACGTTCGTGTCGGGGGGGCGCGTGCGCTACGGCTTCGACTGGATCAGGGGCAACTACGCGCCGCGGTTCCAGCCGGGGGCGCTGCGCGACTCGCTGCGTTTCGAGAACGTGGACGCTCGGGCACTGGGACGGGAGTACCTACTGGCCACGGCGCGGTTCGTGCTGTTCCGCGCTGACTCGGTGACCGCGAGCGGGCCGTTCACGCTGGTACTACGGCGGATCGGGGGACAGTGGAAGATCGTCCATGACCATACGGCGACTGATTGAGGGTCTGGCGCTAGTCCTCGCGGTGGCGGCCGCCGCCTGCAACCCTGGCGCCGGCAAGGTCGCCTACGTCGGTGCGGAGGTATTCGACGGGACCGGGGCTCCGCTGTTGCTGGACGCGGTGATCGTCGTTTCCGGTGGGCACATCGAGGCCATCGGGCCGCCCGACGTGGTCTCGGTGCCCCGCGGGGCGCGGGAGGTCCGGGTAGACGGAAGATGGATCATCCCCGGTCTGATCGACGCCCACGTGCACGCCCAGCCGTGGACCCTGAGTCGGTTCCTGGCCTACGGCGTGACCAGCATTCGCGATATGGGAGGCGGGCAACAGGCAATCGTGGAGTTACGGGATGTGAGCTCCCTGGGTGGCACGCCTGCACCCCGGATGTACATCTCCGGCGCAATGATCGACGGCGCCCCCGCCCAATGGGACGATGCCACCGAGGCGAGGACCCCCACCGAGGCACGGCGGGCGATCGACCAGCTGCTGCTCATCGATGCCGCCCAGGCGAAGATCTACACGAAGATCACCCGGCGCCTGCTCCGCCCCCTGATGGATGAGGCGACCATGCTCAATCTCCCAGTGACTGGGCACCTCGGGAAGGTGGACGCGGTGAGCGCCGTGAATCTCGGGGTGTGCTGCCTCGAGCACATGAGCGGGGTGGTTGCGTCGGCAGCGCGCGACCCGGCGCGCTTCTCCCGGGCCCACGATAGCTTCTTTGCCGGCTGGAACCTGGAGGAGCGCACCTGGGGCCGGCTCGATTCCGCCGCGCTCCACCGCACCGCCCGCACGTTGACGCAGGCGGGTGCGAGCATCATCCCGACCCTCGTACTACACCAGGCGTGGAGCCGCCTCACCGACCGGTCATACATCAACCGACTGGACCTCTCGGGCGTGCCCGACTCGGTGCAGCAGGCTTGGAACATCCCGGACCTCATCCGACGTGCCGGGATCCGCTCCGAGGACTTCTCGGCGTTCCGCCGCTCACGTAGCGCGCAGGACCGGTTCGTGCGCCTGTTCCACCGCGAGGGCGGCTTGGTGGCCGCCGGAACCGACGCCCCCAATCAGCTCCTGGCGCCGGGCGCGAGCCTGCATGACGAGATGGCGATGCTGGTGGGCGCGGGCCTGGCCCCGCGCGAGGCCTTGCTGGCCGCCACTGCGAACCCGGCGCGCCTCCTCGAGACCGACACGATCGGCGTGCTCCGAGCGGGCGCAGTCGCCGACTTCGTGGTGCTCAGCGGCAATCCCCTAGAAGACATCACGAACACACGCCAGATCTTCATGGTCGTGCTCAAGGGCACCAGCTACCGGCCGGAGGATTTCACGGAGGGGTGGTAGCCATGCGACAGACCTTCGTGCTGGCCGTGGCGCTCGCGTTGGCGGCGTGCCTGCCGGGCGAGCGCTACGACGTCGTGATCAGGAACGGCTCGATCATCGACGGGACCGGGAACCCCCGTTTCCGGGGCGACATCGCCGTGCAGGGTGACCGGATCGTCGCGGTCGGACGCCTGGGAGAGGTCAGGGCACGGCATACCATCGACGCCGCTGGCCTGGTGGTGTCGCCGGGTTTCATCGACATGCTCGGTTGGTCTGATCTCAAGCTGCTGGCAGACGGGCGGGCCGCCAGCAAGATCACCCAGGGAATCACCACCGAGATCACAGGCGAGGGCTCCTCCGTGGCGCCCCAGACCGACGCCACGATCGCCGACGACGCGGAATACCACGCCTCGCTCGGGATCACAGTGGATTGGTACGACCTGGACGGTTACTTCCGTCGGCTCGAGGAGTCCGGCTCCACGATCAACATCGCCACATTCGTGGGCGCCACGCAGGTGCGGGCGGTGGTGCTGGGCAATGACGACCGTGCGCCGACACCCGCAGAGCTGCAGCGCATGGCCGCCCTGGTGGACACGGCGATGATGCAGGGCGCCCTCGGAGTGTCCACGTCTCTGGTGTACGCCCCGGCGTTCTACGCGTCGACCGAGGAGCTCATCGCCCTGGCGCAGGCGGCGAGCCGGAACGGCGGCGTATACGCCACCCACCTGCGTGATGAGGGGCTGCGCATCGACGCCGCGATCGAAGAGGCCCTCGCCGTCGCCGAGGCCGCAGGCATCCCGGTGGAGATCTGGCATCTGAAGCGGGCGGGCAGCCCCAACTGGGGCGACATGCCGCGGGTGCTCGCGAAGCTGGACTCGGCCCGGGCTGCCGGCGTGGACGTCACAGCCAACCTCTACCCCTATGTCGCGTCGGCCACGTCCCTGGACGCCAGCATACCCCAATGGGCGCACGAGGGCGGCGACTCAGTGATGATCGAGCGGCTGCAGGATCCGGCCGAACGCTCGCGCATTCGGACCGATATCCTCAACCCCTCGAGCGACGCAGAGAGCTTCTACCGGGGGGCCGGGGGCGCGGCGGGGGTGATGATCGCCGGGGTGCTCGCCGACTCGCTACGCTATCTCGAGGGCCGTACGGTCGCCCACGTCGCGGCCGAGTGGGGGGTGGACCCGCTGGACGCCCTGTTCGACATCGTCATCAAGGACAACGGCAACACCGGCGCGATCTACTTCTCCATGAACGAGTCGGACGTGCGGGATGCCGTCGGGCACTGGTGGACCTCCTTCTGCACCGACTATGGAGCGGTGGCCACCGATGGCATCCTGTCGGAGGACAGGGTCCACCCCCGGGTGTACGGCAGCTTCACCCGCATCCTGGGACGCTACGTGCGGGAGCACCGGCTGCTCTCCCTGGAGTCGGCGATCCGCAAGATGACGTCGCTTCCGGCTCAGCGGGTGGGCCTCGGCGACCGCGGGATCCTGCGGCCCGGGATGGCGGCCGACATAGTCGTGTTCGATCCGACCAGCGTAATCGACCGGGCGACCTTCGCGGATCCCCATCAGTACTCCGCAGGCGTGAAGTACGTGCTGGTGAACGGAGAGCTGGTGCTGGACGACGGGGAGATCACGGACAACCGACCCGGCCGGGGGCTGAGAGGACCCGGGTGGCGGGGCGAATAGCGCCCCGGCCCCCGGCGCGGCGCTGAGCTAGCCGCCGATATCTCGGGCGGCCCGCGCGATCCAGAAGACTCCCACGCCGAAGCTCGCGAGGGCAGTGATCAGGGCGACGACCCGGGCCAGCCGGACTGAGGAGCTAGCCTGCGAAACCGCTACGGCGGCGAATGCGGCGTAGAGCGCCATCGCGAGCACCGTCCCGACGCCGAAGGCCGCAAGGTAGCCCAGGGCGGCCCAATCGCTGGGTATGAGGGTGACGGGGATCAGAGCGACCACAGGCGCAGTGCCCGCCAGCCCGTGGATCGCTCCCACCAGAGTGGAGAGATGACGGTGCCGCCTGGACGGGTCGGCGTGGCCGTGGGAGTGCCGGTGGGGATCCCGCGCCGCCGCGTGGGCATGAAGGTGGGCGTGCCCGCCGTGATCGTGGGGGGTGTGCAGGTGCAGGCGTCGCCCGGCCCGCACCGCCCAGACCCCCAGGGCAACCAACATGAGCCCGACGCCCAGCTCCGCCCAGGCACCCACGCCCTCGGGCACCCCGACCCCGGTGAGCACCAGCACACCGCCCACTACGAGGACGACCAGGGAGTGCCCCACACCCCAGCGCAGGCCGAACGAGACCGCCGAGCCCAGGCGCGGCCGGTTGCCTATGAAAGCGCTCACGGCCACCATATGATCCACTTCGAGGGCGTGCGCCGCGCCCAGTGCGAACGCGGTGACGTACGCGACCCACATGGCGCGTATTATACCTCAGTCGAACGGAGCGTGAATGTCCGAGACCCCCAGGGATCAGCGACCGCGGATCAGGCTGACGACGCTGTCGCACGGCGCCGGTTGAGCCTGTAAGCTCGGTCCCGCCGAGCTGACGCAGGTCCTGCGTCACGTGCCGGCGGTCGAGGATCCCCGGATCCTGGTGGCCGCCCTGACGCGCGACGATGCCGCGGTCTTCCGTACCTCGGACGACCGGGCCATCGTGGCGACGGTGGACTTCTTCACGCCCATCGTGGACGATCCGTACACGTTCGGGGCCATAGCAGCGGCGAACGCCCTGAGCGACCTGTACGCGATGGGCGCCACGCCGCTGTTCGCCCTGAACCTGGTGGCCTGGCCGCGCGACCCGGAGCTGCTCGAGCTGCTTGGCCCCACCGTCAAGGGCGGCGTAGACAAGGTGCGCGAGGCCGGTGCATTTGTGCTGGGGGGACACTCCATCGACGACAACGAGCCCAAGTTCGGTATGGTGGCGGTCGGGGACGCTGCGCCGCAACGGATAGCGACGAACTCCGGAGCGCGACCGGGCGATCACCTGGTGCTGACCAAGCCCATCGGCACCGGCATCTTGAGCACTGGCCTGAAGCGCGAGCTCATCAGCGAGGACGATATGGCGTCCGCCATCGCCTCCATGACCACGCTCAACGCCGGCGCAATGCGCGCGATGCACGACGTGGACGATGCGGTGCACGCCGTGACCGACGTGACAGGATTCGGCCTGCTGGGCCACCTCTCCATCATGCTCGAGGCGAGCGGCGTGGCAGCCCGCGTGTTCGCCGACGCCGTGCCGGTGTTCGAGCGCACACGCGAGCTGATCGCTCGGCAGGCGGTCCCCGGTGGGACAGAGCGGAATCGGGAGGCGGTCGAGCCGCGCGTGCGCTGGACCGGGAACATCACCGAGGAGTCGCGGACGCTCCTGTGCGACGCGCAGACTTCAGGTGGCCTGCTGATCGCCGTGGACCGCGAACGCACCAGCGACCTGCTACGCTCACTCGAGACGAACCGCACGCCCGCCGCTGCCGTGGTGGGTGAGATCATCGAGGGAGGGGAGCCCACGATCGAGGTGACCCACGCCAAAGCGTAGCGGGAAGCTGCACCTGGCCGTCGTCCACGCCGACGAGAGCTGTCTGCGAAACGGCATGGAGCCGCCGAACCCCGGCGGGGCGGGCGCGCTGGTCGAGATCCGTAGCCGCGGGAAGGTCGTACGGCGGGACGTCTACATCTCCTCGCCGGACACGACCAACAACCGCATGGCGCTCAACGGAGCGATCGCCACCTTCGCGCTGTTGAGCCAGAAGGGCAGTCGCTTCCGGCTGTGCTACGTGTCCGACTCCGAGTACCTGGTCAAAGGAATGACGGAGTGGGTCCCCGGCTGGATCGCCAGAGGATGGCGCCGTAAGGGCGGGGAGATCCAGAACCTGCTGCTGTGGCAGAGACTGGTCGAGGCCACGGAAGGGCACGATCCGGTCTGGCGCTGGGTGCGAGGGCACGCCGGACACGCCAAGAACGAGTACGCCAACGACCTCGCCGTGTGGGCCGCCACCGAACAAGTACATTCCCAGGGAGCCGTTCCCTCCCGCTTCGAGGCCTGGCTGGCGGAGCGGCGCGGCTACGGCAGGTTCACGGATCACGACCCGGACGCAGATTTCGATCGCCTAGAGTCGGAGTTGAGCACAGGGACATGACGGTCTATAAGGACGGCGTCAGCGCCAATACCCACCCCCTGAACGTCCTGCCCGACGGCGCCGAGCCCCAGCTCGGTCGCATCCCCCTCTACGAGGTGTACATGCGGATGGCGGAGGAGCTGGCCAAGCGCTCCACCTGCACGCGGCTCCAGGTGGGGACGGTGGTCACCGATGCTAACCTGGAAAACGTGGTGGCGATCGGGTACAACGGCAACGCCAAGGGGCTCCCCAACCGATGCGACTCCTCCGTACCGGGCAACTGCGGGTGCATTCACTCCGAGGTGAACGCCCTGGTTAAGGCCCCTGGCGGCATCCGGGACAAGGTAGTTTTCGTGACCGACAGTCCCTGCATCGCCTGCGCCAAGCTCATGATCAACTCGGGGGTCTCACATGTGTTTTATCGCCGGGCCTACCGCGATCCCAGCGGGGTGGAGCTGCTGGCACAGGCCGGTGTGACGCCCGTGCTGTATGACAAGTGGCTGAACGAGTGGCGCTGAGTTAAGGGCACCATGGATGACCTCGACCGGCTGTTCCGCTACCTGGTGAACCACCTGGCGGTCAGCGCTCCTGACAAGCTGAAGGCGCCGTTCCAAGTGTCGGAGCTGTACCAGACGCTGATTCCATACCGGCGCCACCGGCGCGAGCTCAAGTTCGAAGCCATCGAGGACTACGAGATGGCGCTCCTGCGTCTGCTCGGGGGCGAGCGGGGCTACGCCGCGGTGGAGCCAATCGACGCACAGGAGGCACTCGCCGCCGAGGCCGAGTCCGTGAATCCCGACCCCGGTGCGTTCCGCCAGTTTGCCGCCGCCACAATCGCGCTGAAGAAGGGCGCCGTGGCCCAGGTGCTGGACCAGCAGGCTGCCTACGCGCCGCCGGGCTACACGACGCCGGAGCAGGAGATGCTGGAGGAGCTGGAAGAGCCGGAGACGGAAGAGGTCCCGCAACTCCCCACGGACCTCGAAGCACCCGCGGAGAGGGAGCCGGACACCGAGCCGGCGCACCTCCCTCAGATGGGGCTCGTCTTCGAGACCGTGGACGCCATCTGTCCCCACTGCGACACCGAGCTGCCGAGCGGACGGAGCATCACCTACTGCCCCTATTGCGGCCGTCAGGTCAAGGAAGCCAGGTGCCCCCGCTGCGGCGACTCGCTGGAGGCGGACTGGCGCTTCTGCGTGACCTGCGGACACACCGTCGGCGGGTAGTGCCTTGGCGCGTAGCGTCACCATCGCCACCATCCCCGGCGATGGCATCGGCCCCGAGGTGGTCGACGCCGCCATCCCCGCGATCGAGCGAGCCGCGGCCCTGAGCGACGCCCAGATCACCTGGGAGAGCCTACCGTACGGCGCTGACCACTATCTGGAGACGGGAGAGACGCTCCCGGAGGACGCTTTCGCGCACCTGCGGGACAAAGTGGATGCGACCGTCGTCGGTGCGCTGGGCGATCCGCGGGTCCCCGGAAACGAGCACGCCCGCGACATCCTCCTGGGCCTGCGGTTCAGGCTCGACCTCTACGTGAACTTCCGGCCCTGCCGGTTGCTCCATCCCGACCTCTGCCCCCTCCGGCCCGGGCCGGCAGGCCCTCGCGACATCGACTTCGTGATCTTCCGGGAGAACACCGAGGGGATCTATCTGGGACGGGGCAGCGCCCAGCACGTCGGCACGCCCCACGAGGAAGTGATCGCCGAGGAGGTGCATACCGCCCCACGCGTCGCCCGCATCCTGCGGGCCGCATTCGTCTGGGCGGAGGCGCACGGTAAGACGCTCGTGACGATGAGCGACAAGTCGAACGCCGTCCCGGCGCACCGCCTGTGGCAGCGCCTGTTCGATGAGATCGGCGCGGAGTATCCGGACATCGAACGGGAGCACCGCTACGTCGACGCACTGGCGATGGAGCTCGTACGGGCTCCCGAGCGCTTCCAGGTTATCGTCACCAACAACCTGTTCGGCGACATCCTGTCCGACCTGGGCGCCGAGCTAGTGGGTGGACTCGGTCTCGCCGCGAGCGCCAACCTCCACCCGGGACGCCCCGGGCTATTCGAGCCTGTGCACGGATCCGCGCCGCCCATTGCCGGAACGGGGGTGGCCAACCCAATGGCGACACTCCTCAGCGGCGTCCTCCTGCTGGAGCAGCTCGGCCTGGACGAGGGAGCCACCCGGCTGCAGCGCGCCGTAAGCGCGGCGCTCGACGAAGGCATCACCACACCCGACCTGGGCGGCAGCGCTGGCACCACGGAGGTCGGGCAGTGGATCGCCGACGCAATCGCCTGAGACCGCGCACAGGCACCTTTCCACTCGCCAACGTGTTCCAATGGAAGCCGCCACCGCGGCGGTTATATTGGGAACTTCGACGAACCGGAGGGGAAAAGCGGGCCTGAATGAAGACTCAAGGCCAGGTGAAGGACGTCGTCTTCCTGTCCGGCGTCCGGACGGGTTTCGGCAACTTCGGCGGGATGCTCAAGGAGCTCACCGCCACCCAACTGGGCACGATCGCCGCACGTCACGCAGTGGAACGCTCGGGCGTCCCCGCCGAGCAGATCGACCATGTCGTGTTCGGCAACGCGCTGCAGACGTCGGCCGACGCCATCTACCTGGCGCGGCACGTGGGTCTTCAGGCAGGCCTACCCATAGAGGTATCGGCCGTCACGGTTAACCGCCTGTGCGGCTCCGGGTTCGAGTCAATCATCCAGGGCGCCCAGCAGATCCTGCTCGATCAGTCGAGCGTCGTGCTGGCCGGCGGTGCCGAATCGATGAGCCAGGCGCCGCACGTGATACGGGGGGCCCGCTGGGGTCTACGTCTGGGACCAACGCCGCCTCTCGAGGATACCCTGTGGGAGGCCCTCCGGGATCCGCAGTGCGGCTTGTCCATGGCCGAGACGGCCGAGAACTTGGCAGAGAAGTACGGCCTCTCGCGGCGCGAGGTGGACGAGTACGCGTTGCTCAGCCAGCAGCGGGCGAAACAAGCATGGGATGATGGAGTGTTCGACCTCGAGGCCATCCCGGTGCCGATCAAGAACCGCAAGACGGAGCAGACGCACGACTGGCGCGCCGACGAGCACATGCGCCCCGACACGACGCTGGAAGGGCTGCTGTCGCTGCCGCCATACTTCAAGCAGGAGGGGCTGGTGACGGCGGGGAACGCCTCGGGGATCTGCGACGGCGCCGCGGCAACGGTGGTCGCCGGCGAGGACGTGGCCCAGCAGCACGGCCTCGAGCCTCTGGGTAGACTGGTCTCGTGGGCCGTCACCGGGGTCGAGCCCGGGTACATGGGCATCGGTCCGGCGCCCGCTGCGCGCATGGCGCTCGAGAAGGCAGGCCTCACACTGGACGCCATGGACCTGGTAGAAGTGAACGAGGCATTCGCGCCCCAGTACGTGGCGGTAGAGAAGGAACTCGGCCTCGACAGGGAGCGCACCAACGTGCACGGTGGCGCCATCGCCATCGGGCACCCGCTGGCCGCAAGCGGCACGCGGATAACCATTCACCTGCTACACGCCCTGCGTCGGGCGAAGGGGCGCTACGGGCTGGGCTCCGCCTGCATTGGCGGGGGTCAGGGCGCGGCGGTCGTCGTGGAGGCCTTCTAGCCCGAGGCTGGGACTCTTGGGGGGGCGAGCATGAACGACCTCGTTCCCAGTACATCGCGCATCGATCGCGGTGCGCTGGAGCGCATCATTCGGCGCGCTGCGGAGCTACAGGCCGGAGAGCGGGACATCGGGGACGGGCTCAGCGAGCACGACCTCATGCGCCTCGGGGACGAGGTGGGGATCCCCTCCACCTACCTCCAGCAGGCGTTACTGGAGGAACGTACCCGAACCATCACGACCACCGAGCCGGGCTTCACCGGCTGGCTGGTTGGCCCCACCCGGCTGGCCGCACAGCGCACGGTAGCAGGCGAGCCACGGCGAATGCGCGATGCGCTGAACCAGTGGATGACCGAGGCGGAGCTGCTCACAGTCAAGCGCCGCTATCCGGAGCAGACCTCGTGGGAGGCTAAGCAGGACGTCTTCTCCTCTCTCAAGCGCGAGTTCAAGTACGGCGGGCGGTCGTACCAGCTCTCCCGCGCCAAGGAGATCGTAGGACAGGTCGTACCGTTGGAGGAGGGACGGGCGCACGTGCGGCTCGTGGCCGACCTCGCCAACACCCGACGCACACACCTGCGCAGCGCAGCCACAATGGTAGGAGCCGGTGCCGTCGCTTCGTTCATTGGCGTCACGCTCGGCGTCATGCTCCCGGTGGCGCTCATTCCGGTTGGCCTCGGTCTCCTGACCGGATTCGCAGTGGCGCGGCGGCGGCGGGCAACCCTGGAACGGGTGCATGTCAGCTTGGAACAGGTCCTCGACCGGCTCGAGCACGGGGAGATCGAGGTGCAGCCCAGAGTAGAAGGACCGCGGCCTAGCGCCTTCGTGCGGATCGCGGAAGAGCTGAAGAAGACGTTCGGTGGATAGCAGAGATCCGCATCGGCTCCTGGACACGAGGTATCACATCGCGCTAATCATGTACTCCACTACTCCCGTTCCCATCAACGACCTAGGACTCCGACATGCTTCCTGACACGGCCGCCCAGTGGCATGCCGCGCTCAACGATTTCCCCTCGATCCTCTTCGTGCTGGCCGTCGTGTTCGACCTGCTTGGCGAGGCGACCAAGCGGGACTCGCTGCGGGCCACAGGTTTCTGGATGCTGGTGGCGGGCGCGCTGGGCGCGGTCCTTGCGCTGATATCCGGCCTCATGGCCAAGGATGCGATCGAGCACGGAGGCAGCGTGCACATGGTGATGGAACGGCACGAGACGATGGCGATCTGGGCCACCGTGCTGTTCGTGCTGTTAGCCGTGTGGCGGATATGGCGTCGGGGAGCGCTGGGGCCGAGGGAGCGCCCGACGTTCCTCACCATCTCGACCCTCGGTGCTCTGTTCGTGCTCTGGACGGCCCATGTCGGCGGAACGATCGTGTATGGGTACGGCGGAGGCGTGCCCACCTCGGTGCTGCAGGGCGCCCTGGAGGAGCGCACGACGGGCCACACCCACGCACCCGGTGAGGAGCATGACGAAGCAGAAGCGGACTCGACCGATGGGATGGAGGGTCACACCGATCCCCCGGGCACCCCGGAGCACGAACACGAGTAGCGTCTCCCACCGCAATCCCGTGCGACGACGAGGGCTCGCGGCGTGGGTCGCCTACGCTCTCCTGCTGGGGGCGGGAGCGTGCACCGCGACCGCCGTTCGACCGTACATCACGCCCTTCCCCCTGGCGCCGGTCGACACGCTGCAAGCGGACGCGGCCGAGGTGATCCGCGAGCTCACGGGCCTCGTGACGGCCGAGGGTCTCCAGATCCGGACGGTGAGTCCGGAGGAGGGATACCTGGAGACCGGGTGGTACGACGTCGTGTTACGGACCGCCGCCCGCAGCTACGGCGCGGACTCGGAGCGGTATGTCCGCCTGCGGTTCTTCGCGGACCCGACCGGCCAGGCGCTGACGCAGCTCGTTTCCGAAGCGGTCGTGCGTCGCACCCTCGACCCGTCCGTGCCGGAGCGGCAGGCTGAGATGCTGGCCCCGCCGGGTCATCAGGGCGATCAGATGCTGACGCGCATGCGCGATGCGTTACGGACCCGCTACGGCGGAGCTACACCGTGACGCAGCCGGGAGGCGCGGCCGACCACGTCTGGGATGTGGTGGTAGTGGGCGCGGGGCCCGCCGGCTCAACTGCGGCACGAGCGCTCGCCCGGAGCGGCCACTCGACGCTGCTCCTCGACAGGCACTCATTCCCCAGGGAGAAGGTCTGCGGCGACGGTCTGATTCCCGACGCGCTCAACGCGTTGCGCCGCGGCGGCCTCTACCGGCGTGTCGTCGCGGAGGGACAGCGGGCCCGGACGCTCTCGGCCTTCAGTCCTCGGAACATCCGCGTTGACGTCCCCGGGGAGTTCGTGACCCTCAGGCGAGAGCGGTTCGATCACATCCTGGTGCAGGCGGCCGTGGAGCACGGGGCGGAGTTCCGCACGGCCCGTGTCACGGGCCTCGACGTCGACGGCGAGGGCGTCTCGGTATCGCTCGCGAACTCGGGCGGACGGGTCCGCGCCCGGACGGCGGTCGCGGCCACGGGCGCCGATGTATCGCTGCTACAGCACGCGGGGGTCGCCCATCGTCGATCACCGAGTGCAGTGGCGCTACGCTGCTACGTGCGCTCGCCAGTCACCATCGAGGAGCTCATCATCTCGTTTCACCGTTCCATCGTCCCGGGCTACGCCTGGATCTTCCCGATGGGCAAGCACGAGTACAACGTGGGCTGCGGGGTGTTCCATCGCGGCGGTCGCGAGCGCGACGTGAACCTGCGGAACACCTTCGTGGCGTTCTGCGAGCACTTCCCCATGGCGCGGGAGCTGCTCCGCCATGCCGAGGAGGTGACCCCACTCAAGGGCGCACGGCTGCGCTGCGGACTGGGCGGTGCCGCGGCCTGTCATCGCGACCGCGTTCTCTCCATCGGCGAGACGATCGGCGCCACGTTCCCTTTCACCGGAGAGGGCATCGGGAAGGCAATGGAGACCGGCGAGATCGCGGCTCGTCAGATCGACAGCGCCCTCGCGACTGACGACCTCGCGCACCTGAGGGCGTTCCAAGAAGTGCTTGAGCAGGAACTGGCTCCACGTTACGTCGGCTATCACGTGGCGGAGAACTGGCTCTCGCGGGCTTGGGTCAGCGACTTCGTGGCCGGCCGGGTGCGGCGCTCACCTCGGCTGCGGCGAGCCGTCGCTGGGGTGCTCAACGAGACCATCGACCCCCGCACGATCTTCTCCTGGCGTCTGTTCGTACCGGGGTGGCTGCCCTGGAAGCCGAGAGACGTACCCTCGACGCGATGACCGGCACCCTCGCCCCACCGGCCGACGCCGCGGACCGGGCCTTCTGCGACGCGATGCTCCCGAAGGTGTCTCGCACCTTCGCGATCTGCATCCGCCTGCTGCCGTCCGACCTTCAGCACCCCGTGCTGGTGGCGTACCTGCTGTGCCGCATCGTCGACACGATCGAGGACACGCCCGACATCCCACCGGCCGAGAAGGACCGACTCTTCGCGCACTTCAGCCGCTGCCTCGAGCCCGACGGACCGGAGGGGGAGCCACTCCGTACCAGCTTCGCCGACCCGGCCAACGACGAGCAGCTGCTAGCACGCGAAGCCGACATGGTGCTGCGGGAGTTCCGTCGCCTGCCGACCGAACAGCAGGACGCCATCCGTCCATGGGTGCAGGAGATGGGCTCGGGGATGGCTGAGTTCGTGCGCCGCGACGAGGGGGGCGGGAAGCACCTCGCAACCCTCGCTACTGTAGAGGAGCTCGACCGCTATTGCTACTACGTGGCGGGAACCGTGGGGCACCTCCTGACTCGGCTGTTCCGGCTGCACGACCCGTCGGCCGACACCAACCGGTACGACCGGCTCGACCGCCTCGCCACGAGCTTCGGACTGGGTCTGCAGCTCACGAACATCATCAAGGACGTGGCCGACGACCGCCGCCGCGGGTGGAGCTTCATCCCGCGACAGCTGTGCGCCGCGGCGGGGATAACGCCGGAGGAGCTGCAGGAGGAGGGGCACCGCGACGAGGGCCGTCACGTGATGCGCCTGCTCATCGAGAAGACCAAGGGTCACCTGGGCGACGCGCTGCGCTACTCGACCACACTGCCGCGGCGCCAATACGGGATCCGGCTCTTCTGCTTGACGTCGCTCTACTTCGCGGTGCGGACCCTCCACTTGGCCGAGCGCGATCCCCGGCTGCTAGATCCCGGTCACAAGGTCAAGATCACGCGGGGCGAGGTCTATCGGACGATCGTCGCCACGCGACTCGTCGCCTCGAGCAACCTGCTCGTCCGCGCGTACTTCCGGTGGCTAGCTGGCGCGGCGTGGTGGCGCCGGCACCTGGACGCGGCACCATGAAACAATACCTCGGCCTCCTGCAGCACATCCTGGACCACGGTCAGCCCAAGCGGGATCGCACCGGGACCGGGACGCTCAGCGTGTTCGGCTATCAGATGCGGTTCGACCTGCGCGACGGCTTCCCGCTCGTCACCACCAAGAAGCTCCACCTGAAGTCGATCATCCACGAGCTCCTCTGGTTCCTGAACGGTGACACCAACACCAAGTACCTGAACGACCACGGCGTCACCATCTGGGATGAGTGGGCCGACGAGCGCGGCGACCTGGGGCCCGTCTATGGGGCACAGTGGCGCTCATGGCCGGCGCCAGACGGCGAGCGCATCGACCAGATCTCTCGCGTGGTGCAGCAGATCCGCCAGGATCCCGACTCGCGCCGCATCGTGGTGAGCGCTTGGAACGTAGCCGAGCTACCGAGGATGGCTCTGCTCCCGTGTCACGTGCTGTTCCAGTTCTACGTGAGCCAGGGCCGGCTGTCGTGCCAGCTCTACCAGCGCAGCGCCGACACGTTTCTCGGCGTGCCGTTCAACATCGCCTCCTACGCATTGCTCACCATGATGATCGCCCAGGTGACGGGGCTGGAGCCGGGCGACTTCGTCCACACGTTCGGCGACGCGCACCTGTACACGAATCACCTGGAACAGGCTCGGCTGCAACTCTCGCGTGAGCCTCGCCAGCTTCCGACGATGAGGCTCAACCCCGACGTGCGCTCGATCTTCGAGTTCGGCTTCGAGGACTTCTCCCTCGAGGGCTACGACCCGCACCCCCACATCAAGGCACGGGTGGCCGTGTGATCGTCTCCCTCATCGCGGCCATGGCCGAGAACCGCGTCATCGGCCGCGCCGACACCCTCCCATGGCGGCTGCCCCAGGACATGAAGCGGTTCAAGCGGCTCACCATGGGGCACACCGTGGTCATGGGTCGCAAGACCTACGAGACGCTGGACGGGCCTCTGCCGGGCCGCCGCAACGTAGTGCTCAGTCGCGATCCCGACCGCCGCTATGACGGCGCGGATGTCGTCGCCACCCTCGACCAGGCCCTCCGCCTCGCCGGCGACGATGACGAGGTGTTCATCGCTGGTGGCGCGGAGCTGTACCGCCTCGCCATCGATCGGGCCGACCGCATCTACCTCACCGTGGTGCACGCCGAGCCGGATGGTGACGCCTTCTTCCCCCCGTTCGACGAATCCGACTGGGTGCTCCAGGCCGACGAGCCGCACGAAGCCGACGAGCGGCACGGACACGCATTCAGCTTCCGCGTCTACCGCCGCCGCTGACCGCGCCGTACGACTCCCGACCCCACCTCACGCACCGACCTCAGCAACTCGCACCTGTGACGCGCAGCACATCGCGCGTCGGCGGTCGTTCGTAGTTCAAAAATGCTCGAAAAAAGTATTGCATATCCGTTCGGCATTTCTTATCGTGTTGCCCAACGGAAGCTCCGTTTGGAGTTCGATGCGAATAGGGCTCGCGTACAACCAGCGACCGGACGACGTCACATGGCGAAGTGGCGCCGGTGGTCACTCCTCCCCCGACGAGCCGTCCGCACCCGCCGACGTGTACGTCGAGTGGGACGATCTGGAGACGATCGAAGCCGTTGGGGACGCGCTCCGGATCTTCGGTGACGTGGTCTTCCTTGAAGCGATCAACGACTTCCCGACGCGGCTGCACCGCGCGAACGTGGATTTCCTGTTCAACATGGCAGAAGGCGTGAGCGGCCCGAACCGCGAGTCGCACGTGCCCGCGATCGCCGAGTTCCTCGGCATACCCTACCTGGGCAGCGATCCTCTCACCCTGGCGCTCGCGCTACACAAGGGCCATGCGAAGGACGTGTTCACGCGGCACGGCGTGCCGACACCGCCCTCGGTTCTGGTCGAGACCGATGCCGACGTGGAGCGCCTGAACGGCGCGCTGCGCTACCCGCTCTTTCTGAAGCCGGTCTGGGAAGGCTCCTCTAAAGGAATAGGGGAAGCGAGCCACGCCGAGACGCTAGAGGACGCTCGGGAGCGGGCCCGGTACCTCCTGGCGACCTATGGGCAGCCCGTGCTCGCGGAGCCCTACCTGCCGGGCGACGAGTTCACCGTGGCAGTGCTCGGCAACGGCAGCGCGGCGCAGGCCCTGCCGGTCATCCGCTACCGCTTCGGAGCTCTGCCCGACGGTGCCCTCCCCGTCATGGGCTACGAGGCGAAGTGGCTGTGGGACCGGCCCGACACCGACCTCGACGTGCTCGAGTGCCCTGCCCGGGTCCCCGAGGAGCTGGTGCAGCAGATCCGGTCGACCGCGCTGGCGGCCTACCGCGCCCTCGGGTGCCGCGACTGGTCGCGCGTCGATCTCCGGTTGGACGCCGACGGAGCACCTCACGTCCTGGAGGTGAACCCGCTGCCCGGCATCATGCCGGACCCGCAGGCGCACAGCTGCTTCCCCTGTGCGGCGTCCGCGGCGGACATGACGTACGATGAGCTGATCCAGGACGTAACCAGGATTGCTTGGAGACGGGCGACGGGACGAGAGCTGCGGCCCAAGACCCCCTCAGGAGCGGCCACCTGAGGATCGCCGTGATCTACGACGGCGGCGCGGCCGACTGGAGCCCGGAGGACATCCAGTCGGTGCTCGACGTAGTGGGTCAGGTGAGTCAGGCCCTCGAACAGCGGGGGCACACCGTCGCCAAGGTCGCGGTGCTGCCGGACCTCGCGTGGTTCGACGCCGTCCGCAAGTCGGACATGGTTTTCAACCTCTGCGAGGGGGTCGGCGGCGCCAGCCACATGGAGTACAAGGTGGCTTCGGCCATCGAGCTGGCCGACATCCCCTATACGGGCGGATCGGCGTGGATGATGACGGTCTGCCACCGTAAGCCGCTGCTCAACGCCGTGCTCCAGGCGGCGGGGCTGCCCGTCCCGCGCTGGCACGCGCCCGACGAGGCACCAGTTCCCCAGGACTTCCCCTTGCCCGCCATCGTGAAGCCGGCCGAGGAAGACGCCAGCGTAGGTATCGAGCAGGCGTCGGTGGTAACCACGCGGGAGGAGCTCGACGCGCGGGTGGCCGCCATGAGCCAGGCCTACGGCGAGATGATGGTCCAGCAGTACGTGCGGGGCCGCGAGATCGCCGCGGCGTTCGTGGGCGAGCATGTGCTGCCGCTCTCCGAGATCGACTTCAGCCAGATGCCGGATGCTGCGTGGCGCATCGTCTCGTTCGACGCGAAGTGGACACCGAGCAGCCCGGAGTACGCCGGCACGCAGCCCATCTGCCCGGCGCGGGTCGATCCCGAACTGGAGCAGCGCGTGCTGCAGGTGGCGCGAGCCGCATGGCGCGCCGTCGAGGGCTGCGGCTACGGCCGGGTCGACATGCGGGTGGACCACGCGGGGACACCATGGGTGTTGGAGGTGAACCCGAGCCCCGATATCTCGACCGACGCCGGGCTGGCCAACATGGCCCGGGCATACGGTTGGTCTTACGACGAGCTGGTCTCGCGTGTGGTGGACGCTGCAGCGGCCGCGGCCACAACTCACGAGCCGGGACGGGTGCTGGTGCAGAGCCGCGAGAGCCATGCGCCGGGCCCCGGCGAGCAGCACGTAGCATGAGCGTCCGCATGCCGGTGATCGCCCTGCGCGCGCCGAGCGCCGCCGACCGCGACCGCGTGGGCGCGATGGTGGAGGCGACGGGCGTGTTCCGTCCGGACGAGGTCGCCGTGGCGCTGGAGGTGTTCGACGACGCGGTGGCGGCGCCCGGAGCAGACTACCACGCCCTCGGCGCGTTCGACGACGACAAGCTCGTGGGGCTCACGCTATACGGCCCCACGCCCTGCACTGTGAGCACATGGGACCTCTACTGGATCGTGGTGGATCCGGCCGTGCAGCGGCTCGGCGTGGGCCGCAGGCTGATGGCCGCGAGCGAGGAGGCGATGGGCAGGGAGGGTGGCCGGCTGGTGGTTGTGGAGACGTCTTCCAGAGACGACTACGCTGCCACTCGGTCCTTCTACGAGGCCCTGGGATACCACCGCGCCGCCCACATCCCGGGTTACTACGCTCCCGGTGACGACCTGATCGTGTACTCGAAACCGCTGGCTCCTCCCACAGCAGGGACGGCACACGATGGCTGATTGGCAGAAGCTCCTGCGCGAGCGCGGCATGCGCTCCCTGCAGCAGCTCGTGGACAGGTTCGGGGCCGAGCACTTCCCCGACCTCGAGCGCCTGCAGGACGCCGTCGACAACTTCGAGTTTCGCATCTCGCCCGCGATGGTGGATCTCATCGAGGAGCCGGGCGATCCCATCTGGCAACAGTACATGCCGGACTTGCAGGAGCTCGAGGTGGTCGACGGGGTGATGGACAGCCTCAACGAGGACGGTGACTCGCCGGTCCCCAACATCACGCACCGCTATCCCGACCGGGCTCTCTTCTTGGTGAGCCCCGTGTGCGCAGCATACTGCCGGTTCTGCACGCGGCGACGCAAGGTGGGAGATCCCGAGAAGATCTCAATGGCGCAGTTGGAGAGCGGGTTCCAGTACCTGGAGGAGCACGTCGAGATCCGCGACGTGATACTGTCGGGCGGTGACCCGCTACTCCTCTCGGACCGCCGCCTGGACCAGATCCTGATGCGGCTGCGCAAGATGAAGCACCTGGAGATCATTCGCATCGGGACCAGGGTGCCCTGCCACCTGCCCGAGCGGATCACGCCCGAGCTGTGCAGCGTGCTCAGCAAGCATCACCCGCTGTACATCAACACGCACTTCAATCACCCGCTGGAACTCACCCCGGAAGCGGTGCGCGGCCTGGAGAGGCTGGCCGATGCCGGCGTGCCTCTCGGCTGCCAGACGGTGCTCCTCAAGGGGATCAACGACGACGTGGACATCATGCGGGAGCTGATGCAGAAGCTGCTGACGGCACGAGTGCGGCCCT
>JABAOF010000363.1_pt5 | contig 25173 bp, 21 predicted proteins | sample 7062171 | NCBI WGS metagenome assembly JABAOF01 (sample SAMN14538628, study PRJNA623070) | marine sediment metagenome | biome: marine biome [ENVO:00000428]; feature: marine pelagic biome [ENVO:01000023]; material: deep marine sediment [ENVO:00002113] | place: India: Gulf of Khambhat ...
TCGGGGTTGTCATCTGCCTGAAGCCGACATAACGCGAGACCTACGATTTCTTCATTCTCTGTTGCCAGGAACCAGAGTGAGGGGTCAAAGTGTTCCTGGTCGATGTTGAAATGCTGCCACTGTTGGAAGCCTTTTTCGAAAAGCACATCGACGTATCCCCAATGGTCTTGGAAAGCTTCCTCCTGAGCTCGATATGTGGCTTCGGCATCTTCTGAGTGCTTGTAAGTGCGCACGCGAATCCCTTGCGGCCAAGATGGCGTGGCGGGTTGAGTTTCAAAGTCGATGCGCATGCGGTAACTCTGGCGCACTACTTGCATACCGAACCCTTCCAGCAGCTCATTTGAAGGCTTATGCGTCTTTATCGTGCCGCTGTACATGGCGATACGTACGTCCTCAGGAACACGGTGGATGGCTGCTTCATGAGCTCGAGCTTTTCCCCAGTTCATCATTGCGCTGGCGACACCATTGCCTTCCCAATTCGGGTGGACACGTGCCCACACCCAGGGGTGTACAGGAGGATCGGTGAGCGTCCGTACCTCAATGCAACCGACGATCTGGCTATCCGGGGAGAGTACGATGCGAGTGTCTTCGTCGAGGTTGAAGCCAGGTGCTTGCCACTCGCGTGCGTATCGTTCGAGGGTGAACTCGTGACTCCCGATCGTGGCTTGTGAACAAGCATTGAACATCGCTACTGCTTCCCGGAGATCTTTCATGTCAGCCGGACGTATGCAGTATCCGTTGTGATAGAGGTCTTCAAAAGTCGTGGATTTCATATTGTTTTTACTCTGTTTGGACTACTTCCTGATTCAGCCGATCGCAACGTGGGAACTGGCTCAGGATATTGGTTTTCGGTAGGTGGTGTAGCGTTTAACCGCTTGGAAGCCGACGCCCTGATACAAACGCAGTGCGCCACTCAGGTTTTCCGTGTCCACATCCAAACAAGCTTCTTTCATCCCCATACCCTTGAGCGTATACAGACTTTGGATGAGAAGCGCGCGAGCGAGACCTTGCTTCCTCCACGGTCGGCGAACACAAATGTCCTCCGTGTAACCACGCTTCCGATTGTAGCGAGCATTTTCATCGTGATCGATGTAGTTGAGCACCATGCCTGCTACCTGATCGCCGTCCCATGCAACTTTCCATAAATCCGGCTGGAATGTCGGGCTTTTCATCCACCATTCGTATTGCGAGTCCTTCGCCGGGACATACCCCCAGTGATCCTGGAAGGCTTCATCCAGTGCTTCCCAGATGGCACGGTAATGTTCGGGTCGGGCGGGGCGAAGCTCCAATCCCTGAGGTAGGGGGACCTCGGGTGGAAGATCACCGAGCGATCGTTCCATCTCGAAGGAGTATCTTGCTGGCTCGTAGCCGTCAGCCTCAAACAACGCTCGAGTTCCGTCTTCGGTATCCGCGTGCCACGATTGGAAGGCTTGAAGGCCGTCGGAGGGGTGCTGTGCGGCGATGGCACGCAGGCGTTGTTGCCCAAAGCGTAGTAACGCACTCCCGATCCCTTTACGCCGCCAATGGGGAAGGACACACCCGTTGTGAAAATATATTCGTGCGCCTTCTAATTCTTGAGCCCAATGGACGCGAATGTAGCCCACAACCTCATCGGCGATCGTTGCAAACAACACGTCCTTCTCAGGATTGAAGTTGGGGAGATGTTCGATCATACGTGCAACTTCGTCCGTGGTCCACAGGGTTTCGATCTTGTCCGCATCAAGGCAGCGCTGTCCGATATCCGCAATGATGGGTATATCGTTTTCATTGCGATAGAGTCGGAATGCCAAATCGGGAAGGTCTGGTATTTCCGTGTGCATCACGAGATTAAGGTGGTCGTTTTTAGAGTTCATGAGGTGCTCCTACTATCTCATTTTAACGATATTCGCTCATCCGTTTCTGTGTAACTTGCCGGCTCGTTTGGCGTATCGTTCAGCGATCGCAAAGGTCTTGAGACCCAATGGGATGGTGAACAAACCGATCAGCAAGGCAGGCCAGATCTCCGTCCACAAGGCGGTCGTCGAAACGCCCTCGAGCATAGCAGCGCGCACCCCACGCAGTACATACGTCGCAGGTGAAAACACCGCTGCTTTTTGCAGCAAGCGTGGCAAGACGTTCACAGGGTAGTAAACACCGGAGATGAGTAACAATGTAGCGATGATCACGTGCGTCATTTGTGCGCCGCGCTCGGGGAAGAGCAGTGGCAAGATAGAGCCAACGATGCCAACGCCGACGAAGGAAAGGCTTCCCGACAACATCACCAGTGTCGCCCCGAACAGATTCGCGTCGGTAAGATCGATCTGGAAAAGCATCACCGTGACGATCAGAATGATGGCCGTGAACAGCAAGCTGTACAGGACGGCAAAAGCTGTCTGACCGGCCATATGGGTGAGACGGTGAATCGGTGCCATGAGCGTATATTCGATTGTCCCCTCCCATCGCTCGAGGCTGATCATGTCGGTGATCCAATAAAAGATGATTGAGAGGTAACGCCAGACCAGTGTTCCAACCACCAGGTACAAGACAAGATAACGACCATCGACGCCTTGCCCACTGATCTGCTCCATACCTAACCCGATATAACTCACCGAAAGGCTGTTGGCGATCGAATATGCAAGCCAGACGATCTCCCAGGCCCAATATCGCTTTACCAGGTATGCATTGCGCTCTACGAAAGCGTAGGAAGCGCGGAACTGTCTCAGAGCTGATGAAACCATGTCTTAACTCACCTCCTTCTCGAACTCACTTCGCGGAAGTGGAGGGTGGGAATCATGGATCCCGACTCCCATCCTCCTTTGTGGATACCAACTTCTTACCGGTCAACTTCAGGAACACGTCTTCGAGCGTTGTTGTATGTCCGTTGGTCTTGGGGACTTGGTCCTTGAGCCGACTGGGAGTATCGAGTGCTACGACTCTGCCTTTATCCATGATGGCAACACGATCACAAAGCGAGTCTGCCTCCTTCATGTCGTGCGTCGTCAGCAAGATGGTTGTGCCGTCCTGGTCTCGAAGTTCACGCACGAGCGTCTGTACTTCTCGCTTGGAGCGTGGGTCCAACCCAGTCGTCGGCTCGTCCAGCAGGAGTACAGCGGGGCGAGTGAGCAAGGCGCGGGCGATGGCGACCTTTTGTTGCATGCCGCGCGACATCTCCTCGACGGGTCTGCGCGTCTCTGCGCGTTCCAATCCAAGGCGGTCGAGAAGCTCCAGCGTTCGTGCGCGCGCCTGCTGTGAATTTAGGCCGTACAAATGCGCAGCGTAACTCAGGTTCTCCATGGGTGAGAGCTTCTTGAAGAAGGAAGCTTCGACTGAGACCCGATTGATGAGCCGTTGTACGGCCATCGCCTCGCGCACGACGTCGTGACCGAAGACCGAGACGGCACCGCCATCTGGCAGGAGCAGCGTGGCGATTAAACGCACCAAGGTGGACTTCCCGGAGCCGTTGGGACCGAGTACACCGAAGATCTCGCCTTTCTGTACCTGGAACGACACGCAGTCGACAGCGGTCACTGAGGAGGGCTTGTCCTGCCCATTTCCACGCCGCAACGAAACTCGGCGTTCCTTATGGAAGACCTTGTAAGCCTCATGAACCTGTATCGCTACCTGTTCCATTGCATCCTCCCGTTAAACCATCCGGCCACGGATGCCCGCGGCCGGATGGGGGTGAAAACAAAAACCGCGGGCGCTGGAGCACGCCCGCGGTCAAATTATTGGGGGACCGTTATCTGCCAGTAGGCGCACTCCGCGTAGGCATACCTGCACCGAATCCGCGCTCGTTTCGGGTGCGGTCAGCCTGCATATCGCTGATCCCTACCATGCTCATCAGGTGCGCCTTCCTTTTCATAAGATGCTGCAACAGTCTACAACGAAAAATCCAATGCGTCAAGGTCGACACTCCGATCAGAATGAGTTTCTCAAAGGAGATTGTCCCTGATCCTCGGAGAGGTCTGTTGTCCGTTGTGCCGCTGAAACCCCCTAACCCCGGAGAAGGGCCATCGCGCCTTCGAGTGACTCGGGATTCCCGATCAGGCCGATGCGGTCTCCGATTCGTAGTATGGTGTCCGCGTATGGGACGGTGATGGATTCGTCGCGCTGGATGCTCAGGATGAGGGCATTCCCAGGCAGGCGAATTTTCCGAAGTGGCATACCACTCAATTGTGTATTGGAGAATCGCACTTCGCTTACTTCTACGTCCTCCACATGATGGACGAGGACATCGAAGGCGCTCGGATAGCGCATGGCTCCCTCAAGCGCCATCGCTGTGGCTAGCGCTGGTTGGACCACCTTCACATCCAATTCGCGCAGGCGAGGGATCAATTCCACATCGCTGATGCGCGAGATTACGAGAGGGATGTCGAATCGCACTCTGGCCAGTGTGCACACGGCCAGTGTCTCCTCGGAGCTACTGGTGAGGTCGAGGAGTACACGCGCTTCCTCAGCTCCGGCTTGTTCCAACGCGGTTTCCTGATCGGGACAACCCGTGACAATGGGCACATTGAGGCTTTCAAAAGCGGCCACACGGCTCTCGTCGGGGCAAACGACCGATACGCGTTCCCCTGTTTTTATCAGCCGTTCGGCAAGAAACTCCACCATCGGGTCTTGACCCAGGATGATCGTACCGCGACGTCGTTCGGGGACACCTCGCAGGAACAATCGGTTGAATACCAGGGGCGAGACGGTACAGGAGATTACAGCAAGAAGAATGACGGCAGAGTTGACCGCCTCTGTGATGGCATTGATACTCAATGCGATTGAGGCTGCAGCGATGATGAGTGAAAGGCGTGAGGAGAGCAGGAAACCCGCCGCCAGGGTATCGCGCCAAGAGAAGTTGAGGCGAAAGATCAAAGCAGGCAGGATCTTCACAGCGTATGCGACGAACACGAGTAGAGGCACTAGCAGGAGGGCAGTTGGAGATTCGATCAGAACCCGCAAGTTGAAGTCGACACCCACCATGATGAAAAAGATGGGGATGAAAAATCCGTATCCGATGGCGTCGAGCTTTTCTCGAGAACCCGTGTCGCCGGGGCCGGCTACCAGGCCGGCGATGGCGCCGGCAAGGAAAGCGCCCAGGATCAACTCAACACCGAGGGCTTCAGCGAAAACGACCCAAGCGACCATCAGCGCAAGGGCACCGCGAACGCGAATCTGTGCCGTCGCACTGGACAGTTCTTCAAAGATTCTGCGTAGAAGGGGTACCTCGGCGATGCGCAGGCTTGCTCTCGCCACCATGAAGAAGATAAGGAGTAAGACAGGGATCAGCAGCAAATCCAGCGTCAGACCCCTGCTGCGGATTGCGATCACGACGGTGAGAAGTAACAGCGTGACGAAATCTGCAACCGAGGAGGCAACCAGGAGAAATTGGCCGTAGCGCGAACCCAGGATTTCCTGCTCCTTGAGCACCGGTACAACGACGCCCAGAGACGTGGTGCTTAAGATGAGGCCCATTAACAAGGGATTTTGAACAACACCGAACATTGAGAGAACAAAGGCGCCTAGAAGCGCTAGTCCGATCGTTCCTGCCAGGAGCAGCAAGGCAATAGGCAGAGGGCGCTCCCATAAAGGCGTCTTAGTCTCTCTACGCCCTGATGCGAGAAGAAGATTGAAGTCGACTTCTAGGCCTGAGAGGAACATAAGGTATGCAAACCCAAACTCGGCCAAGAATTCGAGGGTGGGGGAGGTCTCGACAATATTAAATCCACTATGACCAATTAATATCCCGGCGAAGATCTCTCCGACGACGATCGGGATTGGGAGTCTGCGTATGCGGTTCGCCAAAACGGGTACGACGACAGCAAGTCCCGTAATGAGGAGCAGCGCTACGAAAGGGTTATATTCCAAAGCCGAATCTCCTTACCTATCGCCGAGGGGGACAGCGATGGTCCACACAGGGCCGCTTCTTCCCTGGCGTGCTGACGATGGTTAGATATAGTGGAACTATTCTATCGCGTATTATCTGTGAATATGTGTCTGTCCACTAGGCAGCGGCTGTCAGCAATCTGATCGCAAGACGCAGAAACTTGATTTGCTCAATGAAGAGGCGGGTCGCGGGATCGTTGTTGTGCGATTCTTACCGATATTGGCGCTCGAGCCGTTAATCAATCAATAGACAGCATTAATACAATCTGCCAGTAAACCGTACGCAGTGGTGTGTGGGCCGGGGTCAGCTTCCATGACGGTCAGATCGCCTAAGACGTCGCTCTGGAAGGTCACAGCCGAGGAAGTCCCCATGACGTTGTAGAGGGGATCTTCAGGACCGATTTGCTCGGGGCGCACAGTGGCATTCACCGTCCCCTCATCCAACTTCGCCTGACAGATCAACTTCCACCGTTTACCTGCAGCACAAGCGGAAGCGATGTCCTCGAGGGAGAGATCCTCAATCCCTTGGCGTTTAACCTGATCGGGTTTAAGTGGCGTGCCCATGAGGACTGTCACCAGGGCGGCAACTTTAACAGCGGCATCCCAACCTTGGGTATCGCCACTGGGATCGGTCTCGGCGATACCGATGGCCTGTGCGTGTGAAACAGCTTGGTGGAAGGAACTCCCTTGCTCCATGAGAGTCAGGATGAGGTTGGTCGTCGAGTTGAGAACACCGCGGAAGGCATGCAATTTGGAGGCTGGTAGCGATTGGCGCCACAAGGAAAAGATCGGCGCGCCGTCCATTACGGAGGATTCGAAAAAAAAGTGACGGTGCTGGCTCCGGGCTAATTCTGTCAGCTCACGATAGGCGTGAACGACAGGTCCTTTGTTCGCGGTGATGGCATGCATGCCGGCCTCGAGAGCAGCTTTAATGTGGTCGACGGCGGGTTGGCCGGTTTGATAATTCACCGGTGTGTTCTCAAAGAGCACATCGGCTTCTGAAGCGCGGATAAATTCGACGCTCTCGTCCGGTGTGCGGCCAACGGAGATCTGGTGTAAGGTTTCTCCGGTCTCGACGATCGCCAGGGCTTTTCCTAGATCGATGCCATCAGGATCGAGCGCGGTACCATGGCGCTGGGTTGCGATGCCCACGACACGCCAAGTAAGGTCGTATCGCTGGCGTAATTCATCATCTTTCGCAAGCAGGAGTCGGGCTAATGCCCGGCCGACGTTGCCGAATCCAAGAAGCGCGAATTTCACTTCGGACATTGGCTCTCCAAAATCGTTTCGCAGGTTCTGAGGTGATTATACTAACGGGTATGGATAAGGGCGTCCAGGGCCAGGCGCGGGGAAGCACCCTGTGGAGAGTAGCTGATCTGCGCGATGGAGAAGGGCCTGGATCTCTGCTTTGGAAAGTAATTTTGAGAAGGCGTCGCGTATGGGTTCCTCGGCCTCCACGCGTTCACGGAATCTAAGTACATCCCCCAAGAGATCCTGCGGAATAGGTTCGTCGACGAAATCCCATAGGACGGTGCGTAACTTGTAATCCTGATGAAAACATATGCCGTGATCGATCAGATGGATTTTGTCGTCCGGGGTCAGTAAGACATGCCCCCCTTTGCGGTCCGCGTTGTTGATCAGGAGATCAAAAGCGACGACAGGCCGAAGGCGTTGTTTCTCTTCCTCAGTGAAGGTGAAGTAATGGCGTTCGGGATCGGCGTCGACGTAGAACTGGAGAGAGCCCGGACCGGCAGGGCCATCTTGACGTAGCACGGTTGGAGGGACGAGCGCCCAACCCAATGCATCACTCGTGAGGTACGCGGCGACCTCGCGAGCCGCTAGCGTACCACGAGGGAAGTCCCACAGCGGTCGCTCCCCCTGAGAGGGTTTATAAACTGCTGGCAGTGTCTCATCGTCATACGTCACTTGAGTCAGGAAAGTGTAGTTTGAACTCCATCTAAATTGACCGACGACGTCGATATCACCTGTGCCTAGGATGCGAAGGATCGTGTCTGGGTGTGTGTAAATCGGTGAAGTCATAGCTGTCATCACAATGGCAAGCGGATTGAATGCCGACCATGCAAGCCTATGAGTACCTAGGCATGAACTAGTGTTTGTGTCCGTTTCGCTTGGGGCAGAAATGACCTTCGGGGTTGATGGGTTGGCCGCAGTTACCGCAAGTGGGGCGACCACGGCTCGCGAGTTCTAATCCCCAGGTACACATCACACGCAACTGAGATCGCGTGCACCAAAAACGAGCGACGTCGGCCTCTTCGGGATCGTCGTCTTCGTATTGAATTTCCCGAGCCACAAGCACCAATAAATCGTTCTCCTCATCATAACCTAGACCCATGTGACCAACACGAAAAACAGGATCGAGGGGCTGTTCAAGCGCCATCTCGTCCTCGATGTATGTCATTATCGCTTCGGGCAGCTCTGGAAATCGTTTGTCGAGGTCGGCGAGGAACTGTTCAAGACCGATAGCCAAAGATTGCACCTGCTGTTTTTCGACAAGCAATGTGACCAATTCCTCATCTTTGCGTGCCTGGATATAGAAGACGCGTTGACCTTGTGGCCCGACAGCGCCAGTCGTTATGCGACTAACTGGTCGTAGATCAAACTCTTTCGGGGACATTCCAGGCTCCACGGCAATAATTTCTCTCGAGGATATTTTTACGCACAATATTCTCTGGAGAAGTATATCACCCTCGCAGGCCTGCTATCGTCGCACGTGTGTCGTTGAGGCTGATGAGACGAGTATGCCGTTTATCGATGTGCAGAACGCTGATCGAAGCCGGTTCAACCGTGAGGCGTTGGAAGAGATCGAGTGGGAGACCAATATAGTGTGCGATGGCGAGTTTGATCGGGTCGGAATGGAAGACGCAGGCGATAACCGATTTTTGAGTATGGTGGAGCGCTCGTAGCGCCTCAAGCTCGGCGACGATGCGCGCTTGCGCTTCGGAGAACGATTCGCCATCGGGGAATCTGGCCAGAGAAGGTATCATTTGCACGACCGACCACAGTTTTCGCTTTTGCAGAGCTTTAATCGACCGGCCCTGCCAACGACCGTAATGGATTTCTCCTAAACCTTCCCGGACGACGACTTGCAGGCTCTTTGAAGCAGCGAGAGGTGTCGCTGTCTCAACTGCACGCTCGAGTGGACTAGCGTAAACGGCACGAAGTTTGATCGGTTTGAGAGCTTCTGCCAACGCTGCTGCCTGGATTTTACCGCGTTCGTTGAGATGGACGCCGGGAAGCCAGCCGGCAAGTTTACCCTCTCCTACGAAGGTGTTTTCTCCATGTCGGATGAGAAGGATTGTTGTCATGCGACTCACTCACACGTTCCCAGCGCCCCGGCGGGAGTGGTGTCGTTTAATGGTTTGAATTTCCCGCTCAGGGAGGTCGGGCAACGGTTCGGTCTCTTTGATCCCCAACGCTTCACGTTGCGCCACACGCCAGCGCTCAAGCCTCTCGGCAATCTCGGTTTCGTACCCTTGGTCGGAGGGTTGATAGAAGATGGTGCCCAACAATTGCTCGGGAAGATACTGTTGGCCGATGTGATGGTCGGGAAAATCGTGTGGGTAGTCATACCCTTCCCCATGCCCTAAAGTAACTGCGTCTCGACTGCTATCCTGCAGGTGTTTGGGAACCTCAAGGATACCTTTTTCCTCAACCAGTTTGTAAGCCTTGAAGTATGAGATGGCCGTATTGGATTTGGGCGCAGTTGCTAGGTAAAGTGTGGCTTCGACGATCGGGAACACCCCTTCGGGTAAGCCTACGAATTCAAATGACTGCATCGCGGCTGCCGCGACAACCAAGCCCATAGGATCAGCCAAGCCGATGTCCTCGGATGCTAAAATCAACAACCGGCGGAGAATAAATCGCGGATCCTCTCCGGCATAGAGCATCTTGGCCAACCAGTAGAGGGCCGCGTCGGCATCAGAGCCGCGCACGGACTTGATGAAAGCAGAGATGGTATCGTAATGCGCATCGCCATCTTTGTCGTAGAGCACCGCTCGGCGCTGGATCGAGTCTTGGGCAACGCCTAGCGTTATGTGGATGGCACCGTCTTCATTGGGTGGTGAAGATTCCACGGCAAGCTCGAGCGCATTCAGGGCGTTGCGAGCATCGCCACCAGCAACGCGTACCAGGTGATCTAATGCCTCGTCGTCGAGAAGGACCTCTCGCGCCCCGTAGCCACGTGTGGAATCGTGCAGTGCATTTTCGATGACCTGTTGCACTTCGGAGTCTTGCAAAGGACGAAGTTGGAAGATACGTGAGCGTGAGACCAGCGCGCCGATGACTTCGAAGTATGGGTTCTCCGTAGTCGCGCCGATCAGGGTTATCCTGCCCGTTTCCACGTGAGGTAACAAGGCGTCTTGCTGGGCTTTGTTCCAGCGATGCACTTCGTCTACGAAAAGGATCGTTCGGCGGTTGTATAGTTTACGTCGCTCTTCCGCTTCGTGGATCACACGTCTCAGTTCCGGCTTTCCCGCCAGCACGGCCGAGATGGTCTCGAAGTGGGATTGGGTTGTATTGGCGATGATCATCGCCAGGGTTGTTTTCCCCGAGCCCGGTGGTCCCCAAAAGATGATCGATGAGAACAGGCGGTCGGCTTCGATCGCGCGACGCAGCAAACGTCCTTCTCCGACGATCTCCTCTTGGCCGTAAAACTCGTGCAAGGTGCGCGGGCGCATCCGCGCCGCTAAAGGTGCTTCTCTCAACATGCGTTTACTCAGGGCGTGATCGAAAAGGTCCATGGTGTGTATGCGTATTGTACCAATCATCGCATTGATCGGAGTTTGATTTCCTGTCTCGGCTCTATCACGGAATCTGAAGAATCCCTTAGCCAAGGTGATGCCTCTGATGAAATCAAACACGCCTCGGAATGCCCACATCCCTTGAAGCCAGCTTGGATACGGATATACTTGAATGGCACGGGTGGATTGGGTCCCGAATTTCGTTCGTACTTGATCCAACCCAAGGATCATGTGAAACGTAGGAGGCTGAAAATGGGTGAAGAACGTGTGCGCGCTGAGGAGTTTGAAATCAGTGGCGAGCAACTCGTTGCCAAGGTTAAGGAACTGGTACATGAGGGCAACATCCGTCGCATTATTATCAAGAACGACGAAGGCCAGACGTTAATCGAAATTCCGCTTACCCTGGGTGTGGTTGGAGCCGTGCTTCTGCCGGTGTGGGCTGCCGTAGGCGCGATTGCGGCATTGGCCGCGAAGCTTACGATCATCGTCGAGAAAATTGAAGAGTAACCAAGTTCGCACCCACTGAGAGGCGTAAGCCCTCATAAAGATTAAATACGGGCGATTTCATGGACTGGTGCGCTCCTGCGGCAGACTCGTGAAAACAAGCGCCTATGTTAGAATTTCCCCGTGACTGGGTTGAAAACCTGGCGTTAAGTTCCGGTATGATGCGGGTGGACTATGATTTTTGATCCTGAGCCGTACCGGTCGGTGTGTGATGTCTAGAAGCCCTGGAACGCACGTGAGTTCTGCGCTGTCATAAGGTTGATGAAAATAAAGTCTGAGCAATTGAACTTGGCGCTGGCTTCGGCTTCCCCTCGGAGACGAGATTTACTGGCCCTCACAGGCTGGGAGGCCGTCGTCGTTCCGGCACACGTTGACGAGCAACCCCGTGCAGAGGAGACAGCCGTGGTATTGGCGCATAGGCTCGCCAAGACCAAAGCGATCCAAGCCGCAAGCGAGCGATCTCGTGCGGACGTGGTCCTCGCTGCGGACACCGTCGTTGTGAACGGCGATCGTCTGTTGGGAAAACCCGAAAGTTTGCGCCAGGCTGTGCAAATGCTTATGGCATTGCGAGATCTTGAGCACCGTGTCGTGACGGCTGTCGTGGTCCTCGACAGAGTCGATGGAAAGGAATTGGTAGAGATTTGTGAGACGATCGTTCCCATGAGGGCGTATTCCCATGAAGAGGTGCACGCCTACATTGACTCGGAAAGACCGTTCGACAAAGCGGGTGGGTATGGAATCCAAGATGAGGCGTTTCGACTCGTTGCTGTTGAGCGGTTGTACGGTTGTTACGCCAATGTGATGGGTTTGCCGCTTTGTCATCTTGTGCGTGCATTACGTCGACTAGGGCACGATCCACCGCAAGATGTGCCGGAAGCCTGCCAGAAGTACACTGGATACACATGCCCGGTGTATTCTGAGATATTAGGGAAATCATCGTGAGACGCGTTGCCATCATCCTGCTTATTCTTTTCACACTGGGAGCCTGTTCGCAGAATGGGGGCTCGCCTACACCAGGCGATCAAACATCTCTTCCAGACCCCAGCCTCACGATAGTCCCAGCACCCAACCCGGACGCCGCTGCCATGCGATATCTCGAGGCGTGGAAGGACTGGGATTATGACGCCATGTATGCCATGCTCAGCCCGTTGGCTCAGGACGGTGTGAGTCGGGAAGCGTTTGCGAATCGCTATCAAGAGCTACGGGATACGGCTAGGCTAATAGGCATGGACTATCAGATTGTCTCGGCATTGGTGATCAGTCCTCAGGCAGCCGAGGTGCGTTATCGGGTGACGTTACAAAGCTCCGTCGTCGGTGACATCGTCCGTGAGACCCGTATGGATCTCAAACGCGAAGGTGAGGAATGGCGAGTGGCCTGGACGGACAGCACGATTCTTCCTGAACTCACCAATGGGAATGGTTTCGCCCTTGAGACCTTCACACCCACGCGGGCCAATATTTATGACCGCAACGGTCAGGCGTTCGCGTTTGAAGCGATGGCGGGTCAGCCCAATGTGGCTGCGTTGTGGATACAGCCGAATTTAATCGGGGATGAAGAAACTGAGGCTGAAATGCTGTCTGCCTTGAGGAGGATGTTTGATCTCCCGACAATCGATCCCATCCTTGAAAGGTATGACCCATTTCGAGGTACGGATTATTTCACGATGATCGGCACGGTGCCCTATAGTACCTATCAGAATTACGGTGGTGTGATCGATGCTGTCGGGGGCGTGTTGGTGAGATTCTACGAATCACGATACTACTACGGCACAGGATTGACCCCTTTTGCGGGTGGTTCAGCGCCTCATGCCGTCGGTTATGTCAGCCAAATCCAGGCAGCAGAACTGGACTATTATTTAGCACTTGGCTACGAGCGGGACGACTTTGTGGGACGTATCGGCATCGAGGAAGTATTTGAGGATGATTTGCGCGGTGTCCCTGGTGGTACGCTTTATCTCACTGGTCCCAACGGTGAGATCCTCCAGATTCTAGCATCGCGCGACCCGCAGCCCCCCTATGCGATCTACACGACGCTCGATCGCGATCTGCAACTCGTCGCACAACAGGCGATCGAGAATTTCGCCGGTGCGGTCGTGGTGCTCGAGCGTGACACAGGTGCGGTGTTGGCCATGGCCTCCTCGCCGGGTTTCGACCCCAATCTTTTCGATTTTCAAAACCCCAATGGCCTATATGGGGGTATCCAAAGGTTAAACGAAAATCCGTTCCAGCCGTTCATCAATCGGGCGACGCACGGCCAATATCCCCCTGGCTCGGTATTCAAGATCGTCACTATGGCGGCGGCCCTAGAATCGGGAGAGTATGAGCCAACGACTGTCTATAACTGTGGTCACTATTTCACCGAGCTTCCCGGCTTCGAAGGAGAGGATTGGCGTGTGGATAAGGAGTTGCCGGCCCCAGGCAAGATCACGCTGATCCAGGGGCTGGAATACTCGTGTAATCCATATTTCTGGCACATCGGGCTTGACCTATACAATAAGGGTCTGCCCACGGCGCTGCCAGACATGGCCAAGGCGTTTGGCCTGGGGCAGGAGACCGGTATCGAGATCGGCGATGACGCTGGTCTGGTTCCGGATCCCGAGTGGAAGTTGGCTGAGATCGGTGAGCAATGGCTATCGAACGACGCCGTACAAACATCGATCGGTCAGGGCTATCTCCTGGTCTCACCGTTGCAGGTGGCGCGCTACGTCGCCGCGGTGGGCAATGGTGGTACGCTCTACCGGCCACAACTCATCCTGCGAGTCGAGAACGCCGAGGGCGAAGTGCGCTTTGCCTTCCAACCGGAAGCTCAAGGCCAGCTGCCTGTGAGCCCGGAGAACCTGAGGGCGATTCAACAGGCCATGGTCAACGTTGTGCGCGTGTCTACCGCCACAGCTTACCGGAAGTTTCTGGGTCTCGATACAAACGTAGCTGGAAAGACCGGTACTGCCACGACAGTTGCCCCGGATCCTCACGCCTGGTTTGTAGGCTACAGCTTCGAAAATCTGGAAGACAAGCCGGATATTGCGGTTGTGGTCGTGCTGGAGTACGCAGGTGAAGGCTCAGACTGGGCTGCACCGGTTTTTCGTCGCGTGGTTGAGACCTATTTCAAGGGAAGGCCACTATCCTTGTATCCGTGGGAGTCGCGCATCCGTGTCGAGAGAACGGCTACACCTACCCCCGAACCGGGGGAGGGCGATGGCGAGGCAACGCCAGAACCTTAGTCCATGACTGAATTAGATCTAATTCCCGGAATGATCTTGCGTGCCCAATCTGGTTTCTTTGACGTGGAGACGGAGAAGGGCGTCGTCATTGCTCAACTGCGCGGCCGTCTGACCCAAGGCCGGCAAGAGACTGACGCCGCCGCGGTAGGCGACCGTGTGTGGGTACAACTCCTGGAAGACGATAAGGGGACCATCGAGGCGGTCGATGAGCGGACACGGGTCCTCTCACGAAGTGCGCCGGGAAGACAGGAGGTAGAGCAAGTTCTCATCGCCAATCCGGATCAGGCCGTTTTCGTGTTTGCCTGCGCCGAACCTGATCCGAACTTCAGGATGTTGGACCGGCTTCTGGTCGTTGCGGAACGCGAGCAAATCCCTGCCATCATTTGTGCCAACAAAATCGATCTTGTCAGGCCGCGCAGCGCAAAGGCCGAATTTGGCGAGTACGACCGCCTCGGATATAAGGTCATCTATACTTCAGCAAAAACCGGGAAAGGTGTACGCACCTTGCGAAAGGTGTTAAAGGACAAGCTGTCTGTGCTTACAGGGCCCTCCGGGGCAGGCAAATCAAGCTTGCTCAATGCCGTGCAACCCGGGCTGGGATTACGAACCAAGAGGGTGAGCGAAGCCACCGGGAAAGGACAACACGCGACGGTCTTCCCCGAGCTCATTCCTTTGGAGATAGGTGGGTACGTTGCCGACACGCCCGGATTAAAGGCTTTTGCGCTGTGGGACATAGAACCTGAGGAGTTGGACGGCTATTTCCCTGAGATGCGGGATTTGGTCGCAGATTGCGAATTTAGTGATTGCACGCACATTCATGAGCCAGGATGTGCCGTCATAGCTGCTGTAGAGCAAGGTAAAATCAGCCCGGAACGATATGATTCATACATGCGGATGCGGCTTGGAGAGCCCGACTAATCGTTCGTTTGTCTTCAGTAGTTTCAAGTAGTTCATGACTTGAGATCGGGGGCTGTCGGACAGGCAAGGGGCTGAGAGCCCTTTGTTTTTATGACATGGATCGATCTGGGTTGAAGGCGTCTTTTAAATCTGCCAACAATCCCTGATCCGGGATTGACCAGATGCGACCTCATGGTGTCGGAATTACACTCTCAAGGGCACAACGATTTAGGTAGCTTGCGGATTGTAAGCAAGCTACCTTCTTCTTACCGCCACCAGATGTATTTGGTTACAACATGGTGCGTTAGAGTGGGCGGAGAATCCGGTCCTCCCGCAGGCGCTTAAACCAGAGTGAAGCGCCGCGCGGCATGGTTTCGATGGCTGCCTCTTGCCATGCGCGTACACCGAGGCCTTGAATGGTTTGTGTCCGGTATCCCACCGAGCGCCAGGTGCTGGTATGTTGGGCCAAATATGGGGGCAGGAACAGGAGCGATGCTTCGCTCTGAAGTTCCTTGGAGGCAGTTTCGACCGAATCCATCAAGGCGGGAATGGCCAGGTCTAGTGCCAGGCCTTGCTCGAAATAAAGCTCGTCGATGCGGGTTACCAGATTCTCGACTTGCCATCCAGCCACACCTGCAAGCCGTCCGTCCTGTTCGATCAACAGGTAAGCCTTCTCACCGAAAGCCGCCATGACATCTTGGCGGGTCATCCGTCGTTTGCCGTGGGTCACGCGGGTGATGAAACGAGCGATGTCGTCCGCATCCTTCGGGCGTCCACGCCGTACAACAAAATCTCCGGGTCGTACCGGAGGAGGCTCGGGTAGCAAGGGCTCCTCTGGCTTTGGAAGCTCGGACCAGGCTTCCTGAACCTGTTCCCAAGTGTTTTCGAAGGAGCCGTCGTTGGAGATCACGACTTTCGCCGCGCGCAGTTTCAGCGACTGTGGGGATTGGGCTGCAATGCGTTGCCTGGCCGCAGCCTCCGACATGTTTCGTTTATGGATAAGTCGAGCGGTTTGAATCTCTTCTGGGGCATCTACAACCCAAATCGTATCGCACCCCGCGGCTAAGTCGGTTTCGAGCAATTTGATCGCCTCAATTACTACGAAATTGTGCCCTGAACGACGGATGAGAATATCAACTGCGTGGGCGACGAGAGGATGGACGACCTTTTCTAAGCGTTCCAAGGCCTTGGCGTCGGAGAAGACGATCTTGGCGAGTTTCACACGATCGATTTGGCCCTCATCGTCTAAAACCCAATCACCGAACGACCTCACCACCATGTTGTATCCAGGTGCATCTTTGGCGATGGCGCGGTGAGCGAGCGCGTCGGCATCGATTCCGTAGGCGCCGAGATGCTCGAGCATCTTTCTCACGACGCTCTTCCCGGTGGCGATATTTCCTGTGAGGCCGATGACGTATTTTCCGGGCCAACGACTCAAGCTGTCTTCTCCTGCGGCAAGAAAACTTGCCTCATTCTAACCTTGCGATGGAAGGATGTCAAAGAGCGTGCTATCGTGATGGTATAGCATGATACACCTGGCTGCCTGCCGCAAGGTATAGATCGTTCGGGGGACCGAGGGTTAAAGCCGTAATTTCTTCCTCAAACTGGGGGGTGGGAATATATTTAGCCTGATATACCAGACGCAAGCTGTAGTGAAACACGCTGTTGCTAAATGTGTCGAGAAAGAACAAGGAGGGTTCCGGAGGTGGTGAGTAGTCCAATTTAGCAGCGACAGCCCCTGGGATCTGGGACGTCGCTTCCCGCCCCGGGCGATCGTCTTGGAAATTGGGTTCCGGGTCACACTCCACGCGGATACGATCGGCCTCCTCAAATCGGCGACAACGGTCCAGTCGTCCATCAGCATATAGAATAAAAAGCTCATCGCCTGCCATGGCCATGTCGATCGCACCGCTCAAGTCTCGGACTTCCTCGACGAAGTAAAGTTCCGGCATTCCGCTGAAAAGTCCTCCACTGGCGTTGTAAATCCACACGGCATTGGTAGTTGGATCCATTACATAGAGGCTGTCCTCAAAAACATCAATCGCTCGAATGCGTCCCCAGCCGATGTCGGGTGGGGTAAGTTGGGCGATTGCGGGCTGGCGCTCTGGCGCGCAATAAAGCAGTGTGCCGGCGACATCGACTCCCACGACCCCTTCTCTGCCGAGTGCCCCCGGCTCTGCTTGAATGACGATATCAACCAGGGACCCGAGTTCGGGGTAGCGGTTCGGGCCATCTAGACACTCAAAAGTGGCGTCGATTTTATAGCCTCGCTCCGGCGTGCCTCTTGCGTGCCACAGGATTTGGTGTGCGGCGTCGAGTACGTAGAGGTCAGTCTCTGTAGCTGCCAACGATGAGATGAAGGCGTCGGTGCCGAAGCCGCCGCTCACGACAGGTTGGAAACCCAATCTAGCGATGAGATCCAGGCTGTCGAGAGTGTTCTGTGCCTCTTGCCACATGGCATCGGCTTCTTTATTCCAACCGTAATCCTTTGCCAGCTCGAGGAAGTTGAGTGCGGATTCCCAGTCGACTCGCGCCTTCTCGGCATCCGGCTTCATTTGGGCGATCTGGATAGCGGCTGCAGCTTGGAAAAAGTATTCGTCGAATTGTTGCCTGCGGCCGCGCCCGAAGTATGCGGCGGCCGCGATAGCCACCACAATCAGGGGCACCGCGACAGCCGTTCCAATGAGAAGCCGGGTCGAGAGAACACCTGGAGGGGGAGCGTCCCCCAAGCCAGGCGCCAACCGAGCCGCGAGGCCGGAAAGACCGCGACCCATCGTGGAGACGGCGGCGGTTATACGCTCACGCGCGCGCAAGAGATTCTCGGAGATTGAACCAAAATACGCTCTCGCAGCCCGTGACGAAGCCCTGGGGCGAGCGCGGAGAGTTCGTGGTGGCATCTGGGTACCAGGTGAAATGTCGAGCGCCTGCATGTCTTGCGTGGTGATACCTTCTCCGCGTGCGACGAGTCGGGTGAGCACACCCGAGAGATCCACGCTGCTTGCAGCGATAAGTCGATCAGCTGCTTGCTCTGGATCTAGCGACGACAATCCTGAAAGGGTTGTGTCTGACCATAGGGGTGGCGAGGCGGTGGTCAGGATGAGAAGATCACCAGGATTAACCGCCAAGTGATGGTAACGAACATAGGGTGAGAGGCTCAGACCTAGAGGACGATGGGTGGCTTCTTCGGAGGTCAACCGTATTACCTGCCCGGGGCGTACAAGTATCGCCTGACCCACACCGCACTGGGCAATGTACAGGTCTCCATCACGCAGCACACCTGCGATCATCCTCCCTTGGAGTTGGTCGGTCGCGTCCTCGAGTTGGTTTAAGTCGGCTAAGTGATCGTTAGCACTTTCTGCCCCTTCCCGAAGTGCGGAAGTGACTGAACCGGGTGTGCCGAAGTAGGCGTCCGCGGCTTCCCGTGCTAGGTGATCCAGGAGCCCGGGAGAAGGAGATCTGGCACCCTGCAGGCTAATGTTGAGAAGCAGCATATCCTCTGAGCGCCCACGCGCAGCTCGTCGGGGCGCGACAAGTGCGAGCGTTCCAGGAGGGGGCGTGATTCTTGAACCTCCGCCCGCGATGTTTAGTAAGGCAACGTCCGCTTCCAATTTCTGTGTCATCTCGCTTATTGTACAGAATCGTCGGCGATCAGCCAATTGGCGAGAACAGTGGGTGCAAGAAGCTTGCCTGGACTGGTACAATCATCGTTGCTTACGGCAGGTTGATTCCTCCCTACCAAAGTTGGGATCGTAACGTGGAGCGGTCTCGTTTCTTTGATTGAAGCGGTCAAGTGCCCTTTTTAGGTGATCTAAATATCTCCCAGCATACGATGTGCACACGACAATTCCCAAGCACAGGATGGTGAAGGAAAAGACACATGCAGATCACATTCATCCACGATGATGAAGACTTTCAATCCATGGCAGAACTGTGGAATGACTTGCTTTTACGTTCTACAACAAACGTCCCTTTTCTGAGACATGAGTACCTGAGTGCATGGTGGTCTACGCTTGGAGGAGGGGAATGGGAGGCTGGGTATCTGTGGATTGGTATAGGCCGAAATGACCAAGGGACGGTGATTGGGATCGCGCCTTTCTTTTTGGCAGATCTGCCCGATGGCCGCCGTGTGGTGCGCTTCTTGGGAACCCTTGAGATCTCGGATTATCTTGATTTAATTGTTCCACGCGAGTCCTGTAGTGCTTTTGTAGATGCCCTATTTGAAGCACTCGAAGGTGAGGGACCTGAACGCTGGGGAGTACTGGATTTGTATAACATTCCTGAAGCTTCACCCACCCAATCAGCGCTGGAAAAGGCGGCAAGAAAACAAGGCTGGAAGTTTGTGAGAGAGAGGTTGCAGCCTTGTCCAGTGATTGGCCTAGATCGATCTTGGGACGATTACCTCTCCGGGCTTGATAAGAAACAGCGACACGAACTCCGTAGAAAAATCAGGAGGGTAGAGCGGCATTCCCCGGAGATTCGCTGGCGAGTTGTAGGGACAGGTGACGACATCGAAACCGAGACAGAGAAATTTTTGGCTTTAATGGCTACCGACCCACATAAAGAAGGGTTTCTCACGGACGCAATGCGCAAGCAATTTCATCGCTCGGCAAAAGCTGCACACGAGTGGGGATGGCTTCATCTTTCATTTCTTGAGATGGGGAATGATCTGGTTGCGGGTTACTTTAATTTCGACTATCTGGACCGACTGTGGATTTACAATTCGGGGATGAACCCCGACTATCTCCATCTTTCTCCCGGCTGGGTTTTACTGGGATATTTAATAAAGTGGGCTGCGGAGAGTGGGAAGGAAGCAATTGATTTTATGCGGGGGGATGAATCCTATAAATATCGCCTGGGAGGCGTCGATACTTCGATCTTTCGATTTGTCATCGAACGATAATTCCTGCTGCGTTTTACAAAAGATGGCTTCACGCCGCGAAGCATTGCTTCCGAGATTGTCGGCAGCTATTTTCCTGCTGACGCGAATGCTGCTTGATTGAGTCATGTTTTAAGAGAACATGATACCGATTGATCGAGGCGAGAACGATCCAGCATACAGAGAATGAGTAAGCGTTACGCATACCTGGCCCTACTGCTCACCGTTACGTTTTGGGGGGCATCCTTTGTAGCTACGAAAATCGCGCTGCGCGAATTGAGTCCGGCTACGATCGTATTCACCCGCTTTGCGTTCGGTTTGATATTTCTATTCTCGCTGCTCGCCGTGCAAAAAAACCTGGAACCGGTTACACGCCGTGAATTGGGCTCACTGGTCGTGCTTGGTTTCCTGGGGATCACGTTTCACCAGTGGCTCCAGGCAACGGGCTTACAAACTGCTTCCGCGACAGTGACGTCTTGGATCATAGCCACGATCCCTGTCTTTGTCGCCTTGCTAGGTTATTTGTTTCTTGGGGAGAGTCTGAAATTATCTCGAATTGCAGGGATAGTTATAGCGGCCCTTGGCGTATTAATCGTAGTCAGTGATGGAAATCTAAGCGCGTTGGTCGCGGGAAGCAAAGGAAGCCTCGGAGATGTGCTTATCGCCATCAGTTCCTTGAACTGGGCCGTTTTTACCGTGCTGAGTAAGCGTTTTCTCGGAAATCCCGGTGGAGCAGAGTCCCAATCGGTTCACAATTCTGGAGGGTCGGTCGCTTTCATGCTCCACGTCGTGTTAGCCGGTTGGGTATTTACCATCCCCTGGGTTCTCGTGGACGGTGGATGGCGGGCATTGGCGACACTCAGCCTTGAAGGTTGGATCGCAGTTTCCTTTCTAGGTGTAGTTTGCTCGGGATTAGCTTACTTCCTGTGGTACGAGGCGTTAGCCCGGGTGGATGCCGTGCAAGCTGGAGCCTTTCTCTATTTCGAACCCATCGTGACAACTGCCTTGGCGGTGCCTCTCCTGGGTGAAGCTTTCACTTTTACAGCTGGCCTAGGTGGCGCGGCGATACTGTTTGGTGTCTGGCTTGTCAATCGTTGATAACTTGTCGCCATATCCCTGCGGTCCCCGGTCGACCTAGGGGAGATTGTGGAATCTGCGTTGGGTCTTGGGATCACGGACAGTATCGCGATTAATTGGGTCAATATCATCGGTGTCAAGGTGGAGCAGGGAAGGAATTTCAAGTGGGAGACTGTGCCGGGGGCGAGATCTGGGTCCTGGGAATTGTGTCCTACGACCAGGGCCACAACCCTAGCCACCAGCTTATGCCCATCGCTGCGACAACAACGATGGTCAGCAGGAGAATCGACAAAGCGGTCAAGAGAAACCAGTTGAATCGTCTTGCCCTCGGATGAGGTTTCGGCTGATCCGTCACCGGGAGCTCGAGGATCACCAGCGTAATGTTATCGAATCCTCCACGCTCGCGTGCCAGATCGATGAGGGAGGCCACGGCATCGATGGCGGGTTCTTGATTGAGCGTTTCTTGGATTTCTTCATCCTCCACAAGGTCGGTAAGACCGTCGGAACACAGTAGAATCCTGTCCCCTTCTAGCAACTGCAGACCCTGATTTGATTCCGACTTTTCATCGCTTTCATTCTCGGCGAGGCGTAGTCGTAGGTCAGGCTCAACTTCTTCTTTTCCACCGATGTGACGTCGCAGCACGTGGGCTTGTGGATGGTCGCGGGCCTGGTCGGGTTGGATGATTTCGTGTTTGATGGCTTCCTGAACCCAGGTGTGGTCGATGCTGATTTGTTGCAGGTTTCCTTGGCGTAGCATGTAGATGCGACTATCCCCAACGGAAGCCGTGTATAAATGCGTACCGATAACCCAGGCTATGCTTACTGTGGATCCCATCCCTTGGTGGTCTCTATCCGAGCGGGAGGCGTGGAAGACGGCACGGTTTGCCTCTGTGACTGCATCGATCAGCTGTTTCACGGGTTGGTGCCCATCCGATCTGCTCAGGCTTTGAACGACAGTGTCGACGGTCATTTCTGAGGCCACCTCGCCTGCTCTGTGTCCACCAATGCCGTCGGCGACGACAGCCAAGAGTGCGGGAGTGGGAGAGCGCTCCATGCGATATGCCGTCACGGAGTAACGATCCTCGTTGTTCGTGCGGGTCTCTCCTGGATGACTGTAGGCGGCGACATTTAGATGTGGTTTGTCGGTGGGAATCACGACTCAGTCTCCTGATTCGATTCGGGTTTCGCCTGGTGTTGGTCCGCCGGACGTATGTAGATCTCCAGTGGCTTTGGAGTGGAGGACAATTGAAAACGCAGCGTCACTCGACCAATGTGAATTAGATCGCCGTGTGTTAGCCGCTTCCCGTCTTCAGGCACTTCATCATAGTTAACCCACGTACCCGCAATCGATCCTTGATCGCGCAGTAAATAACCTCCACCAGCTAAACGAATCATACGGGCGTGCATCCCGGAGACGGAAGGATCGTCAAAAGGCACAGCTGTCATGCTTGGATCGCGTCCGAGAATAAATTCCACGCCGGTAAGCGGGATGGGTTCTCCCTCCTCCCCATGCGGTCCAAGGGGAATCAGATGCGCTTCAGCTTCCTCGGCTGCCGCCTGCCGACGAAGGCCGGCACGTATCAGTGTGCTTCTCCGCGAGGGCGCCTCTTTTTTCTGGGTTGTTACTGTTGCAGTCCTTCCTCTGCTCATGTTGACCAGACTAGCAGCAAGAAGGATGCCAGCGATGAGCACGGCTAGCGCTGCCAGAACAGGGCCAATCGCGCTGCGAAGGGTAGCTAAACCACGCGGCGGCGTTCTTACTTCAACAAAAACCGGCAACTCGATAGAGACTCCCTGAAGACCAAGAATATCTTCAACAACGACCTGGATCGAGTGTGTCTCGTCCTGCAGGTAGTCTGTGAGATCCCATTCAATTTCTTGGAAGGGTGCTTCTAGACGTTCGTTGACGATTTCGCCATCTACGATCAGTTGACTCCTGCTGAGAGGTCTTGGATGTTCATCGGGGAAAGTGACCAACAATTGCAAATCCTCCCTGTTGGGAGGCAGATCTTCAATGGCCAAGGTCGGATCCTCAGTCTGGCGCACGATTAGATCTGGAGGTTGGATAAAAGCAACTTCTGGGGGTAAAACGTTGATGTCAAAAGTGCGGATCTCAGAGAAGGTTTCTAAATCGACATCCGTGAGACGAACCTGAACGCGGTGGGATCCAGAAGTGATCGCTTTGGATGTGTAAGTGAGCTGGTATTGAGTGCGCTGTGCCAGAATTCTCTCCGCGAATTCGTTCAATCCTAGATCCGGATCAAACAGAAGCAATTGGCCTCCGGTTGCGTCGGCTATCTGACGCAGGGGCTCTGCCTCGGGTTGTTCAAGGTTTTCCGGTTGACCCATCAAGATGGGGTGTAGGATGGTGCCAGTCTGGCGTGCTCGGGTAATGATGTTGGATATTGGGATATCGCGTGGAATCCGTAGTAGGGGTGTGAGGAAGATTAGGTGTGTGGGCATGCCTGGATGTGCTGGGGGATCAGCGATCAGATCGAGTGCCTGCAGAAGCAACTCGTACCCAGTGAGGGTATCTTCAAAAGCAGGTGTGAAGTTGTCGAGTCTGGCGGCTAAATTGGCCGCAGAGCGACTTTGAGATATCAGCACACCTTCTGTGGTGATTAGACGCAGATCGTCGACCCCTAAGAGGCTGGCCGAAGGAAGCTGCCACCAGGACAGCAAAGCTTGACGAGCGCGGTCGAAGCGCGATCGACCGAAGGCGTCTCGAACCTTCATATCTAACGTCGTATTGAGCACAAATACCTGCCTGGTGCCGACATTCTGCTCGCTCACAGTGAGGTCTAAGAGCATGGTTTCGTCTTCGAAAACACTGAAGTTGTTTTGTGCTAGACCCGGCAGATGACGTCCGGTGCTGTCGGTCACGGCCAAGTACAGCGTGACCTGTGGGAAGTCATCTGTGATGGGTGCAGAAGCACGTAATGTAACGCTCAATTGTGCTGCTGCAGGTATCGCCGGTAACCAGGGACTAGCCAAGATCAGCGCCAAGAATATTCGTCGGGCGAAGGTAGAGCGAATCATGTGCTCATTGTAGCATGCGGGTTATCGACAAGAATAGCGAGTTTGCAATCGACTTACAAACCGCGCGCGAAACCGCATTCTGATTGTATGATGCAGTTGATGGGAGAAGGGGTCGTCGTGAACGGAATGCGAAGATACAGACAAATTGGTTTAAGGCGACCAATAGCGATTGCGGAGAGTATCGTGATGAGCACGAGTGAGCGCATGATCCGCGTCGTTCTTATAGCAGGGTTCGTGGCTGTTCTGGCGATCGAGGCCTGGCTACTGCTGCGAGCAGTGCAAACATTGCTCTGAAATATTCGACGGAGTATTGTCAGCTTTATAAGCTTACGTGCTGTGTTGTTGCCTAGTGTGAAGAGTGTGACGGTAAGAGGTAATTTGTACTGGTAGTTTTTTGAGCCTCCCTCTGGCAGACCCTCCCGCTTACCCCCCATAAGCGGGAGGGTCATTTAACGGGCGAGTTTTTCGCCCGTAAGGAGCGAAGGGATGTTCCAAGCCAGAATGTCATCCCTTAGGATGTCAACGCTATCGCTGAATCTTGCGAGCTGGGTGCGCTCGAAAGTTGCTTGTAGGTTATCGTCCACGCTCCGACGATAAAGGTTTGAAGAAGACCATTCGCGAGAACCAAAACGGGAAGGTAGAGTAGAAGGCATAATCCTGAGAGTATCTGACCGGAGAGCGCCGCCCGCCCACCTTCGATCAGAGCCCCCGTCGAAGCTGGAACAGCGATCGCGATCATCGGTGTGGCCAGGAAGAATCCGGCGATCAACCCTCCAACGACGAGGATAAGTGACATGGCGACGACAGGTCCCGGATTCTGTTGTAGCGTTTGCCAGGCTTTCCGGAAAGCATCGGGCACACCTAGATTATCGACCACGACTGCGACTTGTGTCAGGGATATGTAGGATCCAAAAAGGACCCCGAGCGGGATCAAAAGACAGATCAG
>JABAOF010015474.1_pt2 | contig 25165 bp, 22 predicted proteins | sample 7062171 | NCBI WGS metagenome assembly JABAOF01 (sample SAMN14538628, study PRJNA623070) | marine sediment metagenome | biome: marine biome [ENVO:00000428]; feature: marine pelagic biome [ENVO:01000023]; material: deep marine sediment [ENVO:00002113] | place: India: Gulf of Khambhat ...
TCTATGAAGTAACTATAGCATTAGCCCAGACTCTCATCATCACATTCGTAGTTACACTTATATTTTTTTATCGCGATCCCGACAGAATTCCACCAACGCAAGAAAGGGTCATCTTATCTCCTGCAGATGGAAGAGTCCTGTATGTTACGGAAATCAGTGAGGGAAAATTTCCTTTTGCAATAAAGGGCAGGAAGGAGATTCCACTCGGAGAATTTATTAAAGAGGATTTTATATATCACCGTGGGCTCCAGGTAGGAATTGGGATGAATCTCCTCAATGTCCACGTGAACAGAGCTCCTATTCGAGGAAAAATTTCCCGATTAAAGAGGATTCCTGGGGGATTTCATTCTTTGAAAAAGATGTCCTCTCTGCTGGAAAATGAGAGAGTCTTCACAATTATAGAGAATGACGAAATAAAGGTAGGAATTGTTCAGATCGCCTCTCGCCTGGTACGCCGAATTATTCCGTACGTAAAGGAAGGAGACAATGTACAAAGTGGCCAGAGGATCGGATTCATTCGTTTTGGTTCCCAAGTTGACGTCTTAATAGCTGCAAAGGATAGAATAAGCATTGAGATCAAACCTGACGATGACGTAAAGGCGGGAATCTCTGTAATTGCCACTTATTGAAAGAGCGTCTGGGCGAACTGAGTCAAAACATAGACACAAGCACTCTTTACCAAAGATGCTATGGGAGCACCGGGTCGAACCTCACTAAGATAGGCCATTCTCTCTCTTACTATCTGGAAAGCCAGGGAATGGGCGCTATACCTTCAAAACCATTCCCTTCACCAATGTCGAGACCTCTGATAGGGTTGGGGACATGGTCGATATCGGAGTAAACTACCTATGACTAGAGTCTGTATGGTGGCCTTTACTTCCTATCCTGCTGATGTGCGGGTGCGACGGCAGGCTGAAGCTTTGGTTGAAGCAGGCATCTCAGTAGACGTGATTTGTCTCAGAAATCAAAATCAGCCATATAGGGATGTCGTGGAGGGAGTATATGTCTTCAGACTTCCTCTAAGACGTCAGCAGTGGTTGGAGAAATATCACTATCTGGCTCATTACCCACTGTTCATGGTTTTGGCCTTCATCAAATTGTCCACGCTTCATTTCAGAAAACGTTACAGCATCATTCATGTGCACAATATGCCTGATATTTTGATACTTAGCGCCCTGATCCCTGCATTGACGGGGGCTAAGTTGATTTTGGACATACATGATCCCATGCCAGAAGTCTACATGGCAAAATACTCCAAAACCGAATCGCACCCCGCTATTCGGCTCCTCCGATTTATGGAGAAGTGTAGTATCAAGATTGCCAGCCTGGTGATTACAGTAAACAGTTCGTGTCGTGACCTTTTGGTTTCCCGAAGCTGCCCTGAAACGAAGGTACACGTGATTCTGAACTCTCCCCAAGAGAAGGTATTCTCAAGGGGGCCTAGCAGGAAGAGGGAAGATGAAGCATGTACGCATAATGGCAATTTTATAGTTATGTACCACGGTAACCTCACGAGGAGAAATGGCATCGAAGTCGCCCTCAGAGCCTTTGCTCTCATCCGCGAAAAGGTACCTAATTTAACATTTCATGTCTACGGGAGGGGCGAGTTCTTGGACAATTTCTTGGACCTTGTCCGAAAACTGAATTTGGGGGATATCGTAAAATATTATGGCCTGGTTCCTCATGAGACGATCGCTGCAGCTATTCAATCAATTGACGTTGGCCTCGTCCCAAACGAGAGGAGTAAGCACTGGGATCTGGCAATGCCAACACGAATTTGGGAATATCTATGCGCGGGAAAGCCGGTTATTGCTCCACGAACTCCTGGGATCTTGACTTACTTTGACGAGGATTCTCTTTACTTCTTTAGGTCTGGTGACACATGGGATCTGGCCAGGGCGATCCTTCATGTTTACAAGAGGCCGACGCGCCGTCGAATTGTACTCGAGCGAGGAATCGCCGTTTATAAAGCACATCGATGGGAAGTCCAAAAAGAGCATTTTCTGGAGCTTGTTGAGAAACTTTTGAACCAAAGCGGTCCTCAGTTCAGCAGGAAACAAGATGGCGAACATATTGAAATGTGGCGAAGATGAACTATGAAAGCTTTGAATTCACTCTTCACGACGCCCCCGAGACCAACAGACACCTAATTGACATTTCGAAAGGCAAAAAATAACGGCTTTCCATCTGAGGGACCAAAGGATATCGAGACGAGGCCAAAATTCTCAATCACGGATATGCTATCGGTACGCCTGCGCGAAACTGAACAACATTCGTGTCAAAATTATTTCCTCTGGTTTAACAAGGGCTGTTAGACCTCAAGACGAAATTAATCTCAATACCGGCGTCACAGACCAGACCGTTGGGATCATCAAATAGATAACTGCAACCAATGATTGGATGATTGCGACCGAAAGTGACGATATTAATAATCCTTTCTACCAGTCACTTCTATTTTCTGCAATCCATGCTGTGAACTCCACCTGGCGACTGATATAGATGGAGTGGGAGATACAAAAGGGCATAGTTAAAGGTGCGGAATTGGCTACTCCTGTAATTAATGTTCGAGTGATGAGAAAAGGGTCAAATGGAAAAATTCTTGAGGAATCACTGTCAGATGAGAAAGGTCAATGGGAAGTGAGATATATTGAAACAGGTGATACCATAATTTTTGAATCAGAGGGATATGTCAAAAAGACTTTCTCTCCTGATAATCTGCCCAAGGTCGTACGCTTGCTAGAAAACAGTCTGATAGGATATCAAAAACGGCTCTGGTTTAACCCCGGGGAAACGGTCGACGTATTTGTTCATTCTCCACTGAGGTTTTCTGCTCGTCTATTCCGACATGGATTACAAAAAGAATGTATCCTCGATGCGGGCCTTTTTGACAGGAAAATTCAAAATGTACCCGATGATTATTTCGTTGAAAACGGCCTCAATTGGGAAAGCACTTTTTCATATAAGATCCCCCTCAAGGCTGAACCAGGGATTTATAGTCTGCTCTTAGAAGCCGATGCACAAGATCCATTTGCTATCCCTATGGTTGTTTCAACCTCGAGGGGTGACTGCGGTAAGAGGTCCCATCTATTAGTATTAGCAAGTACAAATACATGGCAATCTTATAACGTATGGGGTGGACGCAGTCGCTATCGCAATTTTGAGGGCAACACAAGCAGAGAGTATATAGATCTGAAATCGCCGAGACACAAAATAAAAACAAAAGTGGCCAAATTTCTCCCCCTTGAGATCAAATCGAAAATAAAGCGCCTCCTGAAATATTGGACTAAGAGCGGATCCTTCTATTATAAGAAGCTAACAATCCTCAGGCCCTTTACCAATTGCAGCTTAGAGGGGGACAACGTATATCAACCGTTTACTAACCATTTGGCTGCCGGAGAGTGGCGTTTGCTTGCATGGTTAGAGAGGGAGGGAATCAACTATGATATCATAAGCGGGGCAGAGCTCCACAACGACCCTGATCTTCTGAAAAATTATAGGGCCATTATCCTTTCAACCCATTGCGAATACTGGACTCGTAATATGTATGAGGGGTTGAAATATTATCATGAAAACAATAACCTTTGGATATTAAATATTTCTGGAAATACAATGTATCGTGAAATAGCTTTCTTTGAAGACGGTTCGACACATTGTGTGAGCCTGTCTTTTCCAGATCAATCACAAATTTTTGGCGTTAGTTTTACTGAAGACGATCTTTACACCTGTGCTCCGTATCGAGTACTACAGCCTCATCATTGGGCCTTCGAGAACATCTCACAGATAAGAGGAACCGATACCTTTGGAGAAAAATCTTTGAACCGGAATATACCGAAATCGGATAACCGGTACGATCCGGGTCGCCCAGGAGATAAAATCGGTTTACGAGGAATGGGAGCATCTGGTTGGGAAACAGATAAACTATGCAAGAATGCTCCAAAAAATGTCCAAATTCTCGCAAAGGGAACCAACGAAAGAGGTGGTGCTGACATGGTCATCAGAGAACCCCAGGATTCTCGTGGGGGCATGTTTTCGGCTTCCTCAATAACCTTTGGTGGGAGTCTATTAATTGATTCAGTAGCCTCGCAACTCGTGAAAAACATTATCTCAAAAGCATTAGGAAGTTAGCTAACAATCTAAAAAACAAGGGGGGAGGAAATGAGTTTGTCCACCAGGGTTCTTAGAACGTTTGAAGACATAGAGGATGTCCGTGGGTTTTGGGAGAAGGAGCAATGGCATCCTTATGCAGATATCGATTACTATCTTAGGTTTGCTGGATCAGCACCGGGTTTTATAGAACCACACGTGGTGTTACTTACGGGGCACGAGCAACCGTTGGCCTTAATGATCGGCTGGATTAGAGAAGCACCTCTCACCTGGAAGGTTGGCTACAAAACCGTATATAGAGCTCATGTTCGCTCCTTAGAAATTGCGTACGGAGGTATTCTGGGAGATACTACCTATTCGAACTGTGGTGTCTTGGTTCAAGAAATCTTGAATTGCTTAACACGGGGGGAGGCGGATATTGCTTTTTTCAAATTCATCAGATCCAATTCTCCTCTTTTCAAGGTAGCTACTGACCTGCCTGACTTTCTCTTCCGTGATCATTTTCCTCTTATAAACCCTCACTGGAAGCTTTCCCTGAACAATTCATTTGACGAATTCTATCAGCAACGCTCCAAGAATACTAAGAGCAATATTCGAAAGTATGCAAATCGAATGAAAAAGGGCTTCGGAGACAGTGTATCAGTAAAATGTTTCCGAGAAAAAACCGACGTGGATCAAGGAATGAGCGACATCGAGACAATAGCAGCGCAAACTTATCACCGGAAATTAAGAGTTGGCTTTTTCAATACACCTGAAACTCGCAGTGAATGGATGTTCGCGGCTGATCGGGGATGGCTTCGCGCGTACGTGCTGTACCTCCAAAATCTACCATGTTCATTTTTGACCGCTTATGCATATAACAGGGTATTTTATGTGGAGGCTCATGGATTTAATCCGTCTTACGAATACTACCACCCCGGAATGTTTCTCTTCATGAGAACTATAGAAGACCTGTGCAGTGATCCTGGAATAGACTCCATAGATTTTGGTTTTGGAGATGCTGATTACAAGAGAAATTACGGTGATCAAAGTCGGAACGATGCGGCAGTGTACATTTTTGCTCCAACCCTGAGGGGCATAAAATTTAACTTGACCCGGAGCTTGACAATTCTCGTTTCCAAATTCGCTAAAACTACCCTAAGAAGGCTAAAAATCCTAGGTAAGGTAAAGACAAAATGGCGTCGACAACTTACCTCAAGTAAAGGCAATCCTATACCCAAGACATAACCTACGCTGCTTGGATTTTTCAATAAGCACTGAGGGTACAGAACTATGCGGTTTAAATACGTGATTATTACGCCGGTAAAGGATGAGGAGACATTTTTCCCAAAAACAACAGAATCTGTTCTGAATCAAGAAATTAAACCTGAAAAATGGATAATCATTAATGATGGTTCCACAGATCGGACCGGTGAATTGGTTAGCAGGCTTGAAAGGGAAAATAGCTGGATAACGGGGATCCATCTCGAGAGTGGTAGTGAGAGAAAGCCGGGGGGAGAGTCTTTAATAAATAGAGGGCTTCAGAATTTAAGGCTGAAGGATTTTGATTTCTTTGTGAGAATGGACGGCGATCTTTCCTTTGAAAACAACTATTTTAAAAGATTATTTTTTGAATTTCAAAAGAACCCGAAACTCGGAATAGCGAGTGGCGTCTGTTTTGTGCCCTTAGGAGGAAGACTGAAACAAGAAAAACATCCTCGTTTTCATACGAGAGGTCCTCTGAAAACGTATCGTATCCAATGTTTTTTCGATATTGGTGGTTTAGAATCCGACCTTGGATGGGACACGGTGGACGAGGTAAAGGCAAATATGCTTGGGTGGCAAACAAGAAGTTTTCCTGAACTGAAAATTCTTCATTTGAGAAAAACTCAGACAGCCTCTGGTGTTCTAAGAGGTAAAAGAACTCTTGGCATTACAGATTACTACTTGGGATACCATCCTCTCTTTATGCTCTTAAAGTCTATGAGACATATGGCTTTACCGCCTTATTTTTTGGGTGGTATACATTTATTTGCAGGTTTCTTGAGTGGGTATTTGAAAGGGCGGAAACAGATTGATGATCTGAATTTTATCAAGTATCTGAGAAAGCAGCAATTTAACAAACTCATTGGTAGAGAGACAATCTGGAAATAAGTCGAATGAACACCATGATGAGCATTACATGCTATTGGCTTCGAAAGAGGATCTTTGCCCCGAAGAAGTCAGAAAAGGATCTTTTCATCAAGTGCAAAAGATTTACTCCGATATTTCAAAGACATATCGTGCAGCAGTTACTCAGTGAAACAGCAGGCACCACTGAATTGGGCAGGCGATATAAGGTCTCAAAAATGCTATTATCCACCCATGAAAAACAGGGATGGCAGGACAGGTGAGACCTGAACTCTCCCGGGAAACAGAATTTAGATCCGGTCTCGAGAAGCAAACCGACTACCACACAAAATGATCTGAGATCAATCCTTGATGAGTAGTCCCAATAGGAAAAATGCCGTCATTTCTATTAAGATTAACCCAGCACGTATAACGTCTGTTTTATTAATCATAGTCGCTTTCCTAGTTTTTGCCAGTTCCAGTGGTTACTTCCTCAAATTCGTCATTCGATATCCGGGGATCAAGAACTTTTCCCTGTTCAACCTGGATTGTGAGGGTAACGTACCAACTTATTTCTCTTCGCTTATCTTACTTTTCTCAAGTTTTCTTTTTGGTCTCATAGGATTCTACAAGAAAAGGGAAAACGATTCATATGTTTTTCACTGGGGATTTTTGTGCCTCATTTTCGTGTATTTATCGCTTGACGAAGCCATTGCCATCCATGAATTACTAAACAGACCTTTACGAACAATGTTCGCCTTAGGTGGTATTTTTTACTATGCTTCAGTCATTCCTGGCATCATAGCAATACTGATTCTCTTGGTGGGCTATTATAAATTCTGGGTTAACCTCCCTTCGAGATCAAAGTTCTTCTTTACAGTTGCATTCATCTGCTACGCAGGGGGAACGGTCGGGATGGAGCTTGTTGGAGGACGACACTCAGATCTGTATGGCATAGATAACTTATCTTATGGTGTCTTGACGACTCTGGAAGAAACCCTTGAAATGGTAGGAATTGTTTTGTTGATTTACGCCCTCATGGATTATATCCGCACTTACCTCAAGCAAGTTCAATTCCAGCTTGACTAATTTCGTTTTAATTGGGGGGTTTTTTTCTGAAAAATGTTTAACGTGAAGAATATTTTGAAAGGCAATTCCAGTTTATCATTAATCTCCAAGTCTGGAGTTGCTTCTGCTGATCGGGTAAGGCTTTCAGCGGTGAGTTTTCTTATTTCAACTGTCCTCATGAATACTTTTTCCAAGGCAGAATGTGGCTCCTATTCTATCGCTTTTCCGATATCGCTCTTTCTCGCTTCAATTCAGAACGCGATCATGAACACACCCACTTCTCGGGGAGATTGGAGGCACAGGGGGCTCGCTTCGTGTATTGCAAGGAACCGTGGATATCCGAATATTTGCCGCCAAGCAGAACTCGTGTCGCGTATTTGTTCTTGTGTACATTCAGACGCGGTAACAGCCATAGCCGCTGAATCACCGATGCGGCTGGGAAAAAAAATCCCTTCGCGGCTCTTCATGGTTCTTAAAGCGCTAGCCTACGGGAGAATCAGTCTAGTTTTCATGGTAAGTTTCTGCCCCGGTCCGCTGCTTCGAACGCAATGGCTGATGGAGGTGGCATCAAACCCAGGCAGATTTCTGGCCGCGTTCGATTGGTATTACAAAGGGTATCGGTGAGGCCATGGCAAACTATCAAGAATCAATATACATGGATTATGTGAAAAGCACGACCTCAGCAGACAAGGTCTCCCCATTTTACTCCAAATTGGCAAAAATCTCATTGTTCATCTACCTTTTTTTTGTGTTCTTCGGTACTTCTGCACCCTTCCGCGAGAGGATTACGGATGTGGAAGACATCACAACCTCAAATCCAGTCAACCAAATTGTGTTCTCATTTTTGTACATCCTTTCATTCATAAGCATTCTCCCCAAGAGACATTCGATCCTCCAGTTTCTTAAAACAGAGAAGTTTTTGACCTTCTTTCTATTGTGGGCGCTTTTCACCGTTATCTGGTCTGATTTCCCCATAGTATCCTTGAAGCTGTGGATTCAGATGACGGGAACGGTGATCATATTGCTCTCCGCATTGCTACACCTGCGCTCAGCCGATGAGGCGTTGCCTTATTTTAAAGCCATTTTAATCCTTTACATACCACTTACTTTTTTGTCAATTCTGTTAATTCCAGGGGCCACCGATTGGCGATTCCCTGCTTGGCGAGGATTAGCCCCCCACAAAAACATGCTCGGGCAGGTGAGCCTGTTCAGCCTGATCATTTGGTCTTTTGCTTTACGCAACCGTAATATGATAAAAAAGATAGTGGTCCTCTTGTTTTTGGTCTTATCGTTCATTCTCTTGATCGGCTCCAAGAGCACGACATCTTGGCTGGCGGCTGGCCTTTTGGTCTGCCTCGCAGGGTTATGGCACACGGAAACAGTGATCCTCCGACCTACCGTGGGCAGATTCTTGGCTTTCACGGTGTTCTTTTCTTCTTTGCTAATCCTATTGTTAACCTTCTTGCTTGCGTCGGACCTTGTGGCTTCGGCCCTCCATTTTTTCCAAAAGGATGTCACCCTAACTGGAAGGGTGCATTTGTGGAGTGTTGTATTCAAAGAAACGAAAAAACATTTACTTTTCGGATGTGGCTTGGGAGGTTTTTGGGTTCCGAACAGTCCGGCTATGGACGCAATTTACCAGGAATTTGTCTGGCTTCCAAATCAATCCCACCTGGGATATCTGGATATTTTGAACGAAACTGGTATCCTCGGAATCTCCCTTTTTGGATTTATGGTATTCTTTTATTTTAGAACTCTCGGGACAGTTAAAAAACCACATCCTTGGAAATGGTTGGTTATTGCCGTGCTGATCGTAAATGTTTCAGAGTCAACACTCTTCGGAGGAAATACACTGCAAGAAGTCTTATTCATTTTTTCTTACCTCGCGCTCTATGCTGACCTTAGGCGAGAGGCTTCAACTTCTTCTGCCCGAATGCCTCCCAGTGTCAAGTGACATTCGATATGGCTCGTTGATACCTGCAGGGATAATCATAGTGGGACCCCTTGTCATCACATAATTCTCGCCCAGATTGAGCACGCGCCTCGATAATGTGTGGCACTTCCTATCTAGAGCTTTTTGAATGTGTTCTTCGATTAAAGCATTGCCTGTCATAAATTGGGCCTTGATTAATACCAAATCAGTTTGCCGTGCGGAAAGACGATACTCTATGGCGCTATGCTGTTTTATCGTGTTGTATTCGTGACGCGTCTTTTGTTCGTTACCTGGATCCGTTTGAGGATTCAGAGTGTCTCTCGGTTGATTAACTCCTTGCTTATTTGCCATTGAGACTCTTATTGTACCTGTTTTCCCAAGGGTTGCTTCGTGTAATCTAAAGGGGCAGGACCTGAATATGTGGTGACCACTGAGACATGGCCTTGGCTATGAACTCAGAACCATTGTTCGATCTGAAATGCTCAGGAGCGCGGCAGATGACAGAGGCCTGTACGAGACAGCACACCACAGCAACAGGCCGCAGCCTCCACTCCTTCATAACAGCCAGACTTTGAAGGACTTTTTTGTCGATCTTGAATGTGAAGCAGTGGAGGATGCTAAGGCAAATGGGCTGAGGTGCCAGACGAGAAGGTTTCCTGAATTATGGATCATTCACTTCAGAAAACCCAAAGTGTGCCTCCAGCCTTATGGGATGAAAAATCTCGCGGAGGCAGGCTACTATTGGGGATACCATCCACTTCTCATGGTTCTGGGGGCCGTTAAAAGATGACGAAGCACTGTTGGTGGACGGGCAGCGTATAAGGGATGACCGGGGGCCCTTGGGCGGGTGCGTAAGGAAAAGGCTACAAACCAATGATCCCAGCTTTATGCAGGTACTTAAGAAGACAACAGTTGAGGAGACCCCGTCGCAAAGAGACCATTCGGAAGTGGTAATGCGTTAACCAAATCTGATCCTCTTGGCCAATAAAGAGGCAGGGTCGTCTTTTTCCCGTTTACCCGTTGTTTCCGAAAAGGATATGGCTCTTCCAACAAGAAGAATGGTTCGAAGGGTGATGAAGGAGATTTTGCGCTCCCCATTGATCCTGAAATCCGGCATTGCTACGGTAGATCAGGCAATGCTCTCGACGCTAAACCTATCTATTTCCATAATTCTCATCAAGACAACATCGAAGGCAGAGTTCGGTTACTATTCCTTGGCGTTACCGATCTCGCTTTTTCTCATTTCCATTCAGAATGCTATCATAAATACTCCGCTTGCTGTCCTCTTGATTACAAAAAAAGGGGGTGATAGGCTGCAGTATGCTGCTTCACTTTGCTACGGGCAGTTTTTCGCCATCCTGCCGGCGGTATTCATTGGGCTTGTTGCGATCGGTCTATTACGTTTCTGGAATCTGGATTCAACACAGGCGTCTGTTGCAGCCGCTCTTTGTTTGGCAACGGTCGGTTTATTGTTTCGAGAGTTTCTCCGTGCCTATTTCTTTGCAAAGGAAACCCCTCTCCGAGTTCTGAAGCTGGACGCCCTCTATGCGATACTCCTTTTGGGCCTCATTGCCTTAGGTTATCTGTTCCTCACAATAAGCGTCCCCACCGTTTTTGTGCTGATGGGGGTGAGCGCCCTTCTCGTGGCTCTGCTTTTCAGTCGTGAGTTAGGCTGGCATTGCCACCCAAAGTCCGTTACAGAGAGTTACTGCGAAAATTGGAAATTTGGCAAATGGGCTCTGTTGGGAGTTCTTGTGACACACATACAAAACTATAGCTATGTTTACCTGTTAGGCGTGTTGTTGACCAGTGTGGCTGTGGCTGACGTATCGGCTGCACGGCTCTTATTGGTACCCCTCGTTTTCGTTGAGTCAGGCTGGGGGAAAATAGTGGTGCCGCACGGCTCGAGGCTTCGTGAGGAGGGTCAGATTGCTCTATTCTTCAAAGAACAGATCCTGGTAAGCCTGGTATTAGCTCTATGCGTTATGGCTTACACCGTCCTATTGTGTACATTTTCTGGGATAATTCAAAACTTTCTATTCACCGAAAAGTATGCGAATTCCCTAGATTATGTTTTATTTTGGGGGATGATTTTTGCCATAAGATTCATATCCCTGAATGCGAGCTATGGACTGCAGGTGACGAAGAATTTTCATACTATCTCAAAGGTTAACTTCGTAACCATGCTTGTGACTGTGGGGTCCGCCTATTTCCTTATCAAAAGCCACGGACCCAAGGGAGGACTCATGGCTCTGATTCTCGGTGGAGCATTGCTCGCTGTTGTCCTGTGGTACTGTTTTGGTAAGACCGTATTCTTCCAAATGAGGGGATTAGCCAACGACAAATTCAGGGAAAAAATACCGCTCAAGATTTCAAAAAGAGGTCCTGTTACCCTATTTGACGATTGAACTGAATCAATAGCGCATATACTCCGTATAGACAGAAATGACCTTCTTTTGTATTGAGGTGGAAGCATTTAACCAACACTGTAGCCAGACCGATAAACAAAAGAGGGAACCCGCAATCCTTTGCTCAGTATGTATCCCCACGTATTGCCGTCCGCACCTCCTAGAAAAGCTGCTGAGAAGTCTGGAAAATCAGGTACTTCCCGACGGGGTGGAAATGGAGATTATCATCGTGGACAATGATTCGCTCAAAAGCGCTGAGCCTGTCGTCTACACATTTCAGGACACGGAGCGCATTCGTTTCTGCTATTTCAATCAACCCATAAAAAACATCAGCCTTACCCGGAACATGGCGGTGAAAAAAACATCCGGCGAGTATATTCTGTTCATTGATGATGATGAGGTTGCTTCTCCCCGATGGCTAAGTTACTTACTGAGAACCCTAAAAGGGTTTGATGCTGACGGTGTATTCGGCCGGGTAGTGCCGGAATTCAGTACAAACGTTCCCAAGTGGATGCACCAGATGGATTTCTTCCACGACTCTGTGCGCGCTACTGGAGCAAAAGCCACATCTAAGTGGGCAGGTAACTGCATCGTCAGAGCCCAACTTCTGAAAGAAATGAGAGAGCCTTTCGATCCGAAATATGGGATTACGGGAGGGGAGGATACCCACTTGTTTGATAGACTGGAGCAACAAGGTGCCCGCTTCGTGCATTGCCAGGAGGCCTGGGTCTCCGAATATTTGCCGCCTAGCAGAACACGTCTTTCATATTTGTTCTTGCGTGGATTGAGAGGCGGGAATGCTCATACACGAAGGAAAATTGAATTCGCCCGGCAAAAACAGGTTGAAATTCGAATCTGGATGGTGGCCAAGGCACTATCTTTTGCGCTGATTAGCCTGATTTTTATGATGACTCTCTATCCCAGTCCAGCTCGCCGTACTAAATGGCTGATGAAGCTCGGCTCAAACATAGGCAGGTTTTTGGCAGCTCTTGGCTGGCATTACAAGGGGTACCGATAAAGCCTTGTCGCGGTTTCTTGAATCAGTACCGGCTGAATTTCCGAAACGGCCGCCTGCCTTATCACCTTCCTTCGGATGATTCATGGGCAGAAGGCAATTCCACGTACCGAGCTTAAGCAACACAGAAAGCGAGCATAGCCTTAAGTTCAGGCAAGATGGTATTTGTTCAGGTGTTTGGAAATGCTGTTTAATTCTCTAGCGAAAGATGTATTATCAATTGTAGTTTATTACTCAGGTCTCATTTACATCCTTAGGTTCTTGGGCAGAAATTATGCAAAAATCCTTCTTTACCACAGTGTGAGCGAAAGTGAAAATAAATTTATTAAAGGGACGAATATGTGGATTTCTTACGTCGTTTTTGAGAAACATATGAATTACATACTAAAGCATTATCACGTAATTTCACTGCAAGAACTTGTTAAATTTTTACAGCAAGGTAAGATCCCACCACAATCAATGGTTATTACCTTTGACGATGGTTTTTCAGATAATTTTTCTTTTGCTTATCCCTATTTGAGACGGCACAAAATTCAAACAACTATTTTTCTCGCGACAGATTGCATTGAGAAAAAGAAAACAATATGGATCCAGGAACTAAACTACTTAATTAATACCGTAGGTGTTCAGAAAGTTATAAGAAGTATACATGCCATGAATGAGAAATATGAAATCGATCAATTGATTATAGAGACGAATTCAAAGAGAACGATCCGGAAGCAGGTTGAAGACTATTTGGCATATGATGTAAACAAGGAGGAACGGAAAAAAATCCTAGGAAGTCTGTTCCGCGAGTTCAATATCCGAACAAAGAAAGTCTTTTCTGAAAATCAGATATTTCTGACTGCGAGTCAGATCAGACGGATGAAAAAGAAGGGTATATACTTCGGGAATCACGGTGCTTCTCATACCCCCTTTTCTGCTATGTCCCTGGATGAACAATGGAGGGAAATTGTACATTCCAAAAAAGTAATTGAGGAGAATCTTGGCGAAGATTTCGTACCTTTTTCGTATCCGTTCGGGCAGACGAAAGATTTTACTCTGAATACACAAAGGCTTGTAAAAGAAGCCGGCCATAGTTGTATTCTAACTGCCATGCCAACGTTGAATCATGCAGGTACATCTCCGTTCGAATTAGGCCGTATTGTCGTCGATAACGGCCCAGTGTACAAATTGGCTTTCGAATTGGAAAAAGGAGTTCTAAAACACCTATTGCTGAATAAGAAACATGAGCTCAGAGGGGCTATGAATGGATAGAACGAATATGAAACCCATACTTGTTACTGGTTCTCATCGTTCAGGAACAACGTGGGTGGGAAAAATTTTGTCGACAAACCCGTCAGTTGGATATATAGACGAACCATTCAATCCTGTTGTTCAGCATTACAGCCCAGGCACATGCAGCGTGACGTTTGATCACTGGTGGATGTATATTACGGAGGAGAATGAATCTCCGTTTTTCGATCACATTGCCACCATGTTAGAGTTTCGCTACAAAATAATGATTCAGCTGAAGAGAATCGTTAAGAACAGATGTGGTGTCCGAACCTTCCTGAAGGGATACAGCCAGTTTATTCTGAATCGTTATATCAATCACGCCAGACCGCTGCTAAAGGATCCCATAGCTTTCTTCTCAACAGAATGGCTGGCCAGAAGGTTTAACATGGATGTAGTGATACTAATCCGGCATCCTGCAGCTTTCGTGAGTTCAATTAAACGAATGAACTGGCAACATGATTTTGCGAATTTCTTGGACCAAACTCTTCTTATTAGGGATCTTTTGTCTCCTTTCGAAGAGGAGATTAGAGAGTACAAGAAAAACAAGCATGACATCATTGACGAGGGGATTCTGTTGTGGAAGATGTTCTACTACGTCGTGAATAGATTTCGAACCAACCATAAAGATTTTATTTTCTTGAGACATGAAGACTTGTCAAGGAGACCAGTGGAAGAATTCAGAAACCTATTCGATCGACTGAACATAGAATTTACGGAAAAGATTAGCAAGACTATTATGCAATATTCCGATTCCCGTAATCCTTCCGAGGCGAGGGAGGGTGTGCCGCATCAACTAAAACGAAATAGTCTTTCAAATATTAAGAATTGGAAAAATAGGCTTTCGAAATCAGAAATAGAGAGGATCAAAAAGGGAGTTCAAAACATATCGAATTTGTTCTATGGCGAGGAAGATTGGGAATGAATTCCTGGAGCAAGCAGCTCTTTACCATACGTCCTAGACGACGTGATTGTTCTCAGTGAGGAGGATTTACTCAGTGTTGTCTGGCTCACGATAGAGTGCCTGATGAGTTTGAGTGATTTGTCGACTCTAGCCCCTTAGTGAACTTATCGTGAGGACAGAGTTTCTCATAAGATACTGCACCGTATTCTCCCTGGTTGTACATGAAAAGGCAGAGGTATAATTCACCAAGGAAAGGAAGATATTGATGACAATCGAGGAAAGAGTAATAGAGGCGATTTTTGGCGCAGTTGAAGGGGTCAATGAGCAACTACCGGAGAAAAACCAACTAGAGAAATCTGTTGATACTATTTTATTCGGTAAGTCAGGGAAATTAGATTCGCTAGGATTCGTGAATCTGATCGTAGCAGTAGAGGAAAAGATAGAAGAAGAATTTGGCGTCATGCTAACCTTAGCTGATGAGCGGGCAATGTCCCAAAAGAGAAGTCCTTTCAAATCCATTAAGACGCTTGCAGGCTACATTCTCCAGCTCTTAGAAGAAGATGGAAAATTGGGATGATTAAGAACCAAGTGATTGTGATTACGGGGACTAGAAAAGGTATTGGGAGGCACCTAGCGGAGTACTATGCCAAGAAAGGATTACAGGTTTTGGGGTGCAGTCGCAGACCTGTTGATTATCAATTGGAAAATTACCAACATTTTTGCTTGGATGTTTCTGATGAAAAGAAAGTAAAACAACTGTTCACTGAGATTCGAAAAATTCATAACCGCCTGGATATCTTGATAAATAACGCTGGTATTGCCTCTATGAATCATATTCTTCTGACACCCCTAAGAACAGCCCAAGACATTCTGAATACGAATGTCGTTGGAACATTTCTTTTCTGCCGCGAAGCCGCTAAGTTGATGCAGAAGAATGGCTATGGTCGGATTGTAAATTTCGTGACGGTAGCTACACCTCTGAAGCTGGGAGGAGAAGCCGTCTATGCATCCTCAAAAGCCGCTGTTTTGAGTCTGACACAAATTCTCGCAAGAGAACTTGCTGAATTCGGCATAACTGTTAATGCTATTGGTCCAACACCGGTTAGGACGGACTTGATCCGGTCTGTCTCTCAGGACAAAATTGAAAGTCTCATACATCAACAGGCCATTCAGCGGTTTGGTGACTTTGGAGATATCACAAATGTTATTGATTTTTTTATTAAACCCGAGTCAGAGTTTGTTACGGGGCAGGTGATCTATCTGGGAGGTATTAGCTAACAGCGGATCAAAATTGATGAATGAAATGAGAGTGGTCACTAAGAGCACGAGTCAAGTATTCAATACCCGAATTCCTTGGTTGGGTAACTCAAGACCATTTTCAAGTGCAATGTTTGTATCGGGTGCTGATTCAGCAAACAGAGAGTTCTTACGGAGTCTCACTAACATTGATGGAGGATGTAAATGTCCATTGATTTCATGATTAACGTATTCAAGAAGAATAGAGAGAAAGATGCGATCGTCTGGAACGATAAAGTTTATAGCTATGAATGGCTTCTCGGCCGTCTCGACTACTGGAAAGAGATGATCAAAGCCAGAAATATAGGAGCTGGAAGGGTTACGATTTTAGAAGGAGACTTTTCGCCAAATTCGGTTGCTCTTTTTTTAGCACTTATCGAAGAGGGGTGTATACTTGTTCCCCTTACAAGTTCTGTTAATTCAAAAAAACCTGAATTCATCGAAATTGCTCAAGGTGAGGTTTCTATCACCATAAAAGCAAATGATCAGGTTGAAATCTTGAACTTGCCAAACTCGGCGAACCACGAACTTTATGATGAATTAAGGCAATTGAGCCATCCCGGATTGGTACTATTTTCTTCCGGATCAACAGGAAAGAGTAAAGCAGCTGTCCACGACATGGTGGTTATGCTGGAGAAATTCAAAGTGCCAAGACATAGTCTAAGGGGAATAACATTCTTGCTATATGACCATATCGGGGGCGTGAATACGTTGCTCTACACTCTCTCGAACGCAGGTTGCATTGTTACTGTACAAGATAGGAGTCCGGACACTGTGCTCAATGCGGTTGAAAAACACAAAGTTGAATTACTGCCAACTTCGCCTACTTTCATCAATTTGATCTTATTGAGTGAAGCGTACAAGCGATACAAGATTGACACCCTCAAGACCGTCACTTACGGAACTGAGCCCATGCCTGAGAGTACCCTGAAGCGTTTTCACGAGTTATTCCCAAGAATTCAACTGCAGCAGACTTACGGACTTTCGGAAGTGGGCATTCTTCGCTCAAAGTCAAAGAGCTCAGATTCACTCTGGGTCAAAGTCGGGGGGGAAGGTTTTGAAACTCGAGTGGTCGATGGGATCCTGCAGATCAAGGCTAAATCAGCGATGTTAGGCTATCTGAACGCCCCGAGCCCGTTTACAGGGGACGGGTGGTTCAACACGGGGGACGCAGTGAAGGTGGATGGTGAGTACATCAAGATCTTAGGCCGTAAGTCCGAAATTATCAATGTTGGGGGAGAGAAAGTCTATCCTGGCGAGGTGGAAGACGTGATTCAGGAAATCGAAAATGTTGCAGAAGTAACGGTATATGCAGAAAAAAACCCGATCATGGGACACATCGTCTGTGCTAAAGTCAATTTGTTAAATTCTGAGGATCCAAAAGAATTCACCAAGCGCTTAAAGAGATACTGCAGTGAGAGATTGCAGAATTATAAGGTACCTATTAAGGTCGCAGTTGTGAATGAAAGACAACACAGTGATCGTTTCAAAAAGATTAGACAACTTTAGTCTACCTGAAGAGCAGATAAGGATCAGGAAAATAAGGGTCAAGGCTCTGGAAACATTTGCTTTGCGAACCCGCGAAGCAATGAAAGACAATGATATTATACCGATAGGGAAACACCGAGCACTTGCCCATCAAAATAACCCTTGCGCCGATGAAAATGACATAGGTCTTCTGACCGCCTATTTGGGAGAACGATGCATCGGGTACCTTGGCATAATGCCAGGGTTATTAAGAAGAGGTGATCGGTTTTCAAAGGTTCATTGGCTATCTACTTGGTATGTGGTCCCTGAGCTTAGGAAGACGTCTGTTGGTTTGCAGCTGCTATTGAGTGCGTTGTCATTAAAGTATGATTTTGTTGTGTGCGCTATGAGTTATGAAGCAGAAAGGGTTTATAGAGCCTTACGCTTCAGTGAACTCGGACCGCTGAATTATTATGTCATCAGCTTTGATATATTAAACCTTCTGAGTTTGAGTTTCCGGGCGTTAAGGAAGATAGTTAGGCGTTTGGGAATAAAGCTTGAAATCTTCGATAAAATGATCAGATTATCGACTCATATTTATTCCCCTATAAGGAATGCCTTATATGACACTGTGATATACAACGGAGGAGTTCACCTTGATCGCATTTGTTATGAGGAGGTCAGGAGATTTCACGGTGACGCTAGAGAGAAACGATTCGATTCTCACTCGACGGAGTTTTATCGTGGTAAGGAGATCATAAATTGGATGCTGAAATATAAATGGACAACGGAACGAGATAAGGCGGAAATTGGTGATACAAGTTATTATTTCGCTGAGATTCGTGATGTTATGAAATTCATTTCTCTCAGTGTATATTCGTGCAATGGGAAAGAGTACAGAGGGTTTCTGATCCTATCTTTTTCGAGAGCGAATTTTTATTCCGTTCTCAAAATTCTAGACTTCGGTTTTCACAAAGCTGAGGATAGGAAATATGTGGTTTTTCTCGCGCTGAAATATGCAAGAACTCTTGCGGCCAACTACGTTGAACTTCCTGAGAGTTTGATAAAGTATGTAAAAGATAGTTTCGTTTTCAGACTGTTACTTAGTGGGAAAAAACGCATTTATCTTTCTCGTCCTAAAGCCAGTGATAGCCCTCTGGCGACTTTTGCTTCCGACATTAATCTAAATTACTGTGATGGGGACACACCGTTCACTTAGGGAAACAAGAAGACATGGTAAGGATATTGGTGAATAAAAAGGATGGAGTTTCGGTCGTTTGATACTCTGATCTCGAAAACGAAACTTGCGTTTGGAGCTCAGGTGGAAGCCAACGTAGTGGAACTTGTCGTAGGTCCTGCGTTGTGAAGTTATGTGATCCGAAGTTGATGATGTTGCTTAAATGGAAAGTGGCGATTGTATTTCTTGTTGTTGTTCTCGTTATTGTGACGGGTGGGATTTTTGTTTACTTCCGATTTACGACACCAAGACAATCATCGGTCCGTCTGACGCACGCATTGCGTCTCAAAGAATTGTTGATTGCTGTTGAATCATATCGGAATTCTTACGAGAAAATGCCCGACGATCTGAAAGCTCTCGAATCTGTCGGTTTGATTTTTGATAGTTCGCATTTTGAGAAGTTTAGATTTCTTGGTGGACGAGGAGGTATCATCGCTTTTCAACAACACCCTTTTCGACGAGTTAAGGAGGGCGAGCCGTGGGGGGGGCATGGAGAGGTTGCCAAACACGAAATTCCTGCAGCCAGGTTAGTATTGTTTGCTGACGGATCTATTAAATTCGTGGAGGAGTCAGATTTTCAGAGAACATATGCATGGTTGGTGGTTCAACCCGAAACTGAATGATTTCTAGCAAGACCAGTAAGGGGACGCGCGGACGTGTTGGGGGTAGCGCAATCGTAAAGCCCGGGAGGTAGCAAAGGAGTGAAGCATAGGCTGAACGTAAGTATAGCTCCTGTGGTTGTACAGTTGAACAAATGATGGAGAAGTTCCTTGCGCTTAGTAATCTAAAGCGGTGTGTTAAGGTCAGGCCTATGGGAGATTCATCGAGCTTGAAGAAAGGATTTTGGTATCCCAGAAAAATTGCCGTATTGATGGTGTTCACTGCCACCATGTTGTCCATTTGCTCTCAACCTCGAAGCGGCGAGATATCTCATAAGTGTAGCTCGAGCACTGACGTAGGTCTTGCATTAGAAGAACTCATTCCCGGAATGGAGTGGGCTGAATGGTACCGTCAGACATCTGGTTATTCGCCAGATCCCGAATACTTTGGAGCTTATATCACGTTGCCTGCTGGAAATGAGTTGTATATCGGCCTGGGTACAGGGCTGCCAAGCTTGGGCGACGGAGCACTGATTGCGAGATTTGATGGCAAGAGTATAGAGCCTATTGGGGTGATAGCCGAGGAAGGCATTCATGAATTAATATGGGATCATCACAGCAACACGCTTCATATCGCGGGGACTGACCCCTCTTGGCCTGATGATTGGAGCGCTGGTAACCATTACACCTATGTGCCATCCGGGTCCAAAATCATCGTCAAGCATCGTGATGCCAAGAGAGGTTTGGTCAACGTGATTCACACCTGGGGTCTATGGTTGTCGGATGATCACGTGCTCTATGCCGCTGTGAATTCACACGATGGGAGTTTCGTTTCTGATCGAAATCTGTTGCGGAGGATATTCGATCGGATCAATTGGATGCTCAATCCCTCGTATTTCTCCACTGATTATGGCGTAACACGGATGGGTCAAGTTTTCAAAAGTGCAGACAACGGAACAAGCTGGGAGTATCTGAGTGATATAGGGTACTTCAGGGCGTATGACATTGTCGGATTTAATGACAAATTATACGCCATATATACAGATACACCGGAGTCGCTTTGCAAACTTGCCGTGAGTAGCGATGATGGCAAGAAATGGAGGGATGTAACCCAAAATCACATTCAGAAAGTTCATTTGACTCAGTTTCAAGACAGACTTTTAGCTGTCAGTGCAGATGGAGAAAGTATTTACACTGTGAGTGAATACTCTTTAGAAAAGCATAATCTACCAAAAGGACTTAGGGTTGGGTCGCGTTATGACTTTAATGTATTGGCAGAAGGAAACGGTTATCTTTACATAATATCCAAAACCGAAAATGATACATACTTCATACTTCGGACTCAAGACTTACATGACTGGGAACAGGTTGCTTGTGCGGATAAAAGATTAATATCTATCTCTTACTGGAAAGCTAAGAATTGGTTGGTTGTTAGTGGAGCTGGTATTCACGCAAAGTTGTGGAAAATCGATCTGTGAAGATTTCGGGCCTAAGGACCAAATTCTCATTCAGAATCAGGAGATGGTGTGTGGTCGGGTTATGAAACGCACATTTTTGGGAGGCCTGGGTTTTTCATTGTCTCTGAGTATTGCCTCTGAGTATTGAAGTCCAGCGCAAAATTTCCGCCCATCCGAGAAATGGCCTTGACCACGTGGGAGAGGAATAATGCTTCTTATATACCTCCTGAGCGATATCAAGTACCTTAGGATCAAATTGGGCGAGGTCAATCCAATCGAAGCCAACTGGCCAATAGTTTTTTTTGCGTTTCGTCTGAGTTCCATCAACAGACCATGCTAGTTTGCCATTGCCAAGATATACGTTTTTTGTGAGGGTATTGGCAAACCTATGCATGTCCTCAGTGCTAAGCTTCAACCCCTGGTGGTGAGCCAAAATGAGAAGACTAAGGTCGATATGTGCATGGTTGAAGTCTTCGTCACCGCGTTGTTTCTGGGGATTGTAATCCCAATCATAAGCATTGTTTGGTGTTACTCGCACATGTTTTTTGAAATATCCCACAATAGCTTCAGCCTTTTGCCGATACTCAGGCACGCCCCCTTTAACTCTATCGAGCAAAAGGAGGGTAACGCCCATCGTAGCACTATGATTGAAAGGAACAGCACCTCTATAGAGCCCTTTCCCATTCACATTGGGATAGTAGTAACTTCCCGGTATGTCGTCGAAGCGGTTGAAAGCAAATAATGAATTGTGAGTATTTACGATTTTTTCAACTATTCCCAGATACTTCTGCGCCTTTTCTTGATACTTAGAAAATTGCTCTTTATTATGAACCAAGTCGACAAATCGCATAATCGCATGTGTAATTTGTCCATCGTCTAAGGTCTGAATTCGCCATTCATTTCCAAATGCTAAAATACGCCAACCGGGTGCGGCCTCATTTCGGTGATTAAGGTAGTACAAAGGCGCACTAACATACGGTTCGCTCCTAAGATCAAGTTCCCCGCGAGCGTATCGAATTTCATCCCGGTTATCAAGCATAAAATCAATGAGAGTTACGGCTTTGTCCAAATATTTTGTATCCCCATACGTTTGGGCCATCGAAACATAAGCACGAACCCAATAGTGAGCCCGCCACGAGAACATTCCTTTTTCATTCGCATTAGTTATATTGAGCATAGGGTCAGAGGTGCCGTATTGTGATTGAAATGCAACATCCCATTGACTTTTGTTTTCTATGCAATGAGCTTTTTGTCCAAAAGAGAACAAATGAACTAGCAAAATCAAAATAACAGTAGTCGTTGAGCTATTTTTAGCACTCACGTAAGCTCCACTTTTGTGTAACCTCGACCAGCTCCTGAGTGATACTTTGAGAGTTGAGCAGAACGATCTCATGAGGTGGTTATCATATCTCCGGCTCATTCTCCCATGAGCCCCTCGTTTTGGTTCCCGACAGTTGGAATGGACAGTTCTTCCCGGACAGCCCCTTAGACTCTCGGGAATAAACCACCTGTAATGGATGGCTTCCACCCCCCTTGAATCTCCACTGGTTGGAACCTAGCAATGTGCTGAAAAGCACGGTGGCAAGTTATCATCAAGATCAGGGAAAATTTTACGACTGGTAAAAAAGCTAATCAAGATAGACTTAGGCTTCTCCTCATTTCCTCAGTTTATGAACACCAATTATACCTGATTGGCCCCACTGGCGCAACTAGGGGAATTCTGGTTTTTTAAAAAACGATGGAATTTTCCGCCATTTCCAAAATATACGAAGCATGCTTTCCACTAGCGTGGATATGGAGAGCAAGCAAGCCGTGTCTTTCCGACCCGATGCTCATCGGAAACCACAGGAAAGCGGTCATTGCCTTGAAGGCGGATGAAGGTGGTTACTGAATATTCTTCAAGTCCTGATGGTGAAAAGTTTCGGTTGCCCCGTCCTGATGAGTATGGAAAAGAGTTTGAGTGATTGAAGGAAATACTGAACTGCCAGCGCTCTTTCGGGCGCGAGATAGCTGTGGTAATGTGCCTGGGTAAGGAACACTACTCATTTCTCAAATTTCGAGATGAGCTGTGAGGCTAAGGGGTTGGGGCGAGGCCACGTGAAGCGGATTAAGGACCGGGGACGGGAAGAAAGAGAGCACATGTATCTTGAGAAGAGCGGGAAAAACCGGCCTACGCTAATGGAAAAGCAGGTTACAGTCAAGAGCCAGGAGGTTGATAAATCAGCATGATCTATGCACATATGCAAGGAGTCTCTGAGCGGCACAACTGAAAAATTCGGGGGAGTCCCATCCCCTGGAACTCAGAAAAACGATAGCAACATTTGAGGATTTACAATGAAAAAGGTGGCAGTTGTAGGCTCGGGCTATTGGGGAAAGAATCTTGTTCGCAATTTCTATACCCTGCGATGCCTGAGCGTCATATGCGATAAGGACCCCCACGTTCTTGATGAATTTAAGAACATCTATCTAGATGTTCCGTGCGTCTTACATTATGACGACTTGTTAGATGATAAGAAATTCCGTGTCGATGGGATTGCTATTGCTACACCTGCTGAAACCCACTACCAATTGACGAAGAAGGCCATTCTTGGAGGAAAGCATGTATTAGTTGAAAAGCCCCTTGCATTGACTGAAGGCGAGGGTCAGGAATTAGTCGAATTGGCTCAACAAAATCAGAAGATTCTCATGGTAGGACATGTCTTGCAGTACCATACGGCTATTCTCAAGTTGAAAGAATTGGTCGATACCGGTGAGTTAGGGAAGATACAGTACATATATTCAAACCGTCTCAATATCGGGAAAATCCGAACCGAGGAAAATATCCTTTGGAGCTTTGCTCCTCACGATATCTCAGTAATGTTAATGCTTCTCAATGAATTTCCTACATCAGTGAGATCCTCCGGTGGCAATTACCTTCAGCATCACATTTCAGATGTAACTATGACTACTCTCGAGTTCGCCAGCGGCGTCAAAGGTCATATTTTCGTCTCCTGGCTCCATCCGTTTAAGGAACAGAAACTGGTAGTTGTAGGAGATAAGAAAATGGCCGTCTTCGATGACGTGAGCGAAGAAAAGCTTTTCCTCTACCCCCATACCATCGAATGGCACAATCGGCAGCCTGTGGCTGTCAAAGCAAAGCCCCAAATCTTGGAATTGGACCTCGTTGAACCCCTTACGGCGGAATGCCAACACTTTATTGATTGTATATCCGACGGCCAATCCCCTAGGACAGATGGCCACGAGGGCCTTAGAGTTCTAAAAGTGCTCAATGCATGCGAAAGTTCACTTCAAGCAGGTGGGACGAGTGTAGAACTGATGAGCGATTTTGATTCAAGAAAGAATGTGAACGCTGAAAAAAGGAAAAACGAGCTAGACGAATCTTGTTTTATTCGTAGCCGATCCAAGGCTTTTTATGTACATAAAACGTCTTTCGTTGATGAAAATGTAGAAATCGGCGAAGGAACCAAGGTTTGGCATTTTTCTCACATATTAAAAAATACCAAAATCGGCAACTCCTGTAACGTTGGTCAAAATGTGATTATAGGGCCAGATGTTACCATCGGAAGCCGATGCAAGATCCAAGATAATGTTTCGGTTTACAAAGGGGTCACACTGGAAGATGAGGTCTTTTGTGGCCCATCGATGGTTTTTACCAATGTGTATAATCCGAGAGCAGCTATTCCAAGAATGGACGAAATCAAGCCTACTGTGGTCAAAAAAGGAGCAACGATTGGGGCCAATACGACAATTGTGTGTGGTGTCACCATCGGTCGTTATGCTTTCATTGGAGCTGGTTCCGTAATCACCAAAGATGTCAAGGATTACGCCCTTGTGGTTGGTAATCCGGCACACCAGATTGGATGGATTTGTGAGTGCGGAGTCAAACTCAACGCTAATCTGGTTTGTAACACTTGCGGAGAGGAATATGTGCATATGGATGGTGAACAAGCATCCATTGCACCCGTAAGTAATTCTCTAAATCAGAAAAATAGGCAGGTTTCATGAAATGGTATGAATGGAAAATCAGAAAAAGAAGTGGATCCAGTGTTTGTTCCCGCAAGACAGTGAGGGGTTAGGAGCTGTGTTCTTCGACAGTCAGCAGGGGTCAACGGTTAATTGTCAGCGGTCTTTAACGGAGGTTAGAAACCATGAAAATCATCTGTCTGGAATGTCGACGTGAAATTGGAGAGAAATCTCCCTTCGACGATCTGCGGGAGACCCATACTTTTTGCCGTGAGTGCATTAAAAAGAGCTTACTCGAAACCGAGAGGCAGGGGTTGAGAAGGAAGTTCAGCAAGACGCCCAGAAGGAAGA
>JABAOF010008567.1_pt4 | contig 25114 bp, 23 predicted proteins | sample 7062171 | NCBI WGS metagenome assembly JABAOF01 (sample SAMN14538628, study PRJNA623070) | marine sediment metagenome | biome: marine biome [ENVO:00000428]; feature: marine pelagic biome [ENVO:01000023]; material: deep marine sediment [ENVO:00002113] | place: India: Gulf of Khambhat ...
GCTGTCATTGGGTTCTAATTCTGCCTTTTCGATCCAGAACTTCAGTGCAAGGGGATTAGCCACTGAAATACATGCAGAGATTTTAAAGGTCGTCTCAGGAGGTATCAGCCCATCACGTCTCATCTGAAAACAAACAAGCATCATTCCTTCATCATAAACCAGGAAGCCTCTACAACCAAGTTCTAAATCTCTCATCATATCAGCGATGTTCCTCACCAACATATCCATACCTCTGGACTTGCCCTGAACAATAGCCCCAACCGCCATTTGATGACTTATGTCAGAGTAATGCTCTCCCGTACCTGGCGACATCACTAGTTCTATCCCTCTATCTCTGCACATCTCACATTTCTTGATGATTTCCTCATCTGTGTCGAACATTGAACCACGTGTATCTGTGATTTTGTTGCATACAAAATCATATTTTTCGCAAAGTGAAAACACTTTTTCGTATTCTTCAACCGTTGTAGGAAGAATCTCTGTTCGGAAGTGAGCTCCATCAGGAAATCTCGCTTCTGAGGTGGGTAAATCGTATTTATCTTGACCTGGTGCACCAAATTTTCTTTTAATATATTGACTTATTTCATCTATCGACATCTTAGGTCACTCATTTAAAATGAATGATGTTTTTTAATAAACGTTAAGCAAAGGTGAACATGTTTGGAAGCTACACAAAAACTGGTCGATTTCATATTAGATGTAGATTATGAAGACATCACGGAAGAAGCTACCGAAGTCGCAAAACAATGCTTTTTGGACTGCATTGGTGTCAGCCTCGCCGGATCGGTGCTACCAATCTCCGAGATATTGATGTCATACGTTCGCGTTATTGGAGGGAGGTCTCGATGCAGTATTATAGGCTCTGATGTTAAGACTTCACCTGTAAACGCTGCTTTAGTCAACGGAACGCTGGGACACGCCCTTGACTATGATGACATGATCTTTCCATTAATAGGACACCCGACGGTTCCAGTTCTTCCGGCAGTTCTAGCGGTAGGCGAATTCATTGGAGCTAGTGGAAAACAGGCTATAACCGCTTTCTCATTGGGATTTGAGGCTCTATGCAAGATAGGGGCAGCAGTAAGTCCTAGCCACTGGTATAAAGGTTTTCATTCCACTGCCACTGTCGGTACTTTTGGAGCCGTGGCAGCAGCCTCGAAACTGCTCAACCTCAACGAGGAACAGATGTTGAATGCCTTTGGAATTGCTGGCTCTCAGGCAGCCGGTCTCAAGCAGAACTTCGGAACCATGACAAAGCCATTCCATGCTGGACATGCCGCGGAGAGCGGGGTTAAGGCTGCTTTGCTCGCCAAGAACGGGTTTACGGCAGCCAAAAACATACTTGAGGGACAGTTTGGGTTTGCCAAACTGATGGCAGACAGATACGATTTCAGCGTAATAGACAAACTTGGTAATCCATGGGACTTAGTTGACCCTGCACCCTTCTTCAAACCCTATCCTTCGTGCGGAGGCACGCATGCCGCTATGAATGCGATGCTCTCCTTGATTGAGGAATATGATATCAGACATGATGAAGTAGAATCTCTGGAGGCTGGAATGAACCCCATAGCACCTGAGGAGCTAATATATATTGAACCCAAAACGGCTTTTGAGGGAAAGTTTAGTATGCAGTTTTGTCTGGCTATCCTTTTGCTCGAGAGAGAAGCAGGACTAGCCCAGTTCACTAACGAAAAAGTTAGAAACCCAAGAACTATGGAGCTGATGAAAAGAATAAAGCTATACGTCGACCCCGAAATCACAGCCTCAGTTCCACCTGAGTGGGGAGATAAGTCAGCTGTGGTTAAGGTAAAGTTGAAAGATGGCAGATATTATACAAGGAAGAGAGATATTAGACACTTAACATGGGATGAACTCATTTCAAAATATAAAGACTGTGCAAAAGTTGTGCTTCCCCGAGATAAGATCACAAAGTCCATTGAAGTAGTAATGAATCTCCAAAAACTTGAAAATATCCGTCAGCTGATGGAATTAACACATTAATTCTACTTCACTTTTTTGTTCGATGTTTTAGTACAGTTGTTCTAATACATAGAATTATAGGGTTAACTGTGTTTATTGATGGATGGTTAAGGCGTGAAGAATCATGGTTAAATTTTCGAGAGATACTTCGTTGTTGATCGCCGTATGCGTGTTAAGTATTATACTCTTGAGCTTTATCATCGGATTTTTATTCTACCCCGGGAAGGTGTCTCTAGAGCCGAGAATAAGTGTAGCTGATGAGAAAGGCGTTTCAGCGCCAACACCTCTTCCATCTCCAGCACCTGAATCCACACCTGTACCGCTTCCAAAGCCATCCCAGCCACCTGAGGTTGAATTGACTGGGTTGGAGGCTGGGGAGAGGATGGTGATCTATACTTCTCAGGTATCTGTTGAGGTTGAGGATGTTGACGCTGCGATTAACGAGATTCAGAGCATTGCTGAGGGTTTAGGGGGTTTCGTGGAAGCCGTTTCTGTCTCAGGCGGGCAGAGGAAGAGTGGTTATATAACGATCCGGGTTCCCCAGGAAGAGTTCTACAGTGTCATAAGGCGGATCGAGGGGATTGGCAACGTGACGAATAAGGAGGTTTTGGGTAAGGATGTGACAGAGCAGTATATTGATCTTGAGGCTAGGTTGAACAACGCAAAGAGCGAAGAAGAACGGCTACTCGCTATCCTAGAAAAGGCCACAGAGGTTAAGGACATACTTTTAATTGAGAAGGAGTTGATGAGGGTGAGGGAGACGATCGAGCGGCTCACTGGCCAGCTCCAATATCTTGAGAGTAGAGTCGCATACTCTACCATATCCATCTACTTGGAGGAGACCTCTAAACCTCCCTTGATCTCTGATGTAAAGGCTGTCGACATAGCGACTACCAGGGCAGCCATCAAGTGGACCACCGATGTGTCCTCCACCAGCCTGGTAGAGTACGGTACAACTGAAAACTATGGATGGGTAGTCTCAAATCCGAAGTTGGTTAGAGATCATGTCATTTATCTCACCGGGCTAGAGGACTCGACTAAGTACCACTATAGAGTCAAATCGACAGCGTATGAGAAGACGGCCACGTCCAGCGACTTCACCTTCACAACAGCATCTGAACCCTGGATCAAGATCCCCGACGTGGATTGGGGCTCAGCCATAGAAGGGGGGCTATGGGGGTTACTTATCCTGGCCCAAGGCCTAATTATGCTCTTGATAATCTTGGTGCCTTTAGCCTTGGTGATTAGCCCACCCATCTACTACCTGTATAGGAGGAGACAAAGAAAGAAAGCAGCCTAAACTAAGGAAAGCTTTGAATTATGAGTTTTCATGGCTATCTAGGGGATTCGAGGGCTTGGTCAAGTAGTTCCACTATACTCTTGATTTCTAGGTTTTTATGCCCAGCTTTTTCAGCCATCGCTTTTATTTGGTTTAGACACATCGGACAGGCTGTTGCAATGATGTCTGGATCGGTCTGCATCGCATGTTCCAACTTTCTTTTCCCGATGCTGTCAGCCACACGTCGACGTTTTCTGATTCTAAGGAAGCCACCGCAGCAGTCGTCTGAATTTGGCATCTCTATGAACTGGATATCTGGGATTGCTTCTAATAATCTTCTTGGTTCTTTGGTGACGTTAATGAAGTGAAGGTGACAGGGCTCGCTGTAAGTCACTTTGACTGGTTTCTCTCTGATTGACTTCAAAGTATTTTCATCTATTTGTTTAGCCAAGAATTCATGAATGTCGAGTACATTGAATCTAGGCTTTCTTCCGAAGATTTCTTCCGCCATTTTCATCAAGTCTTCTTTCCATGCCATGGAACAGGCACTACAAAGTGATATCACCGTTTTTACGCCGGTTCTTTCGAAGACCTCTACATTTCTTCTAACGAATCGCTCAAAGATGTCCTTTCTTCCTTCCCAGAACATAGGCATTCCACAACAGATTTGATCTTTGGGAAGAATCACCTCGATGCCTTGGTTGCTCACAACCCTTATCGCCGCTTTTCCTACATTGTTGAGAGGGTAGTTAAACATGCATCCCAAGAATACTGCGACACGTTGGGTGTGGAGCTTCGCAGGCTTGATGATCTCAGGCAGCTCTTCAAGAAGAGTTATCCCTTCAGGCTCGATTACTCTTCCCGTGGAGATGGCTCTGCTGACGAGTTCTTCGACTGCTGGAGGAGGCCCAATGCCTCGTTCGGTGGCTGCTCGAAACAGCGGCCTAATAGCGTCTCTAGTGATTTTGAAATGGTTATTAAAAGGGCAGGCCTCTTCGCACTTGCCGCATAACGAGCAATCATATATTCCCTCCAACACGGCGAGTGAGGCTCGATCTAACTCGTCTCGAGGATCGAAAAGCCTCTGTGCGAGAGATACAAAGGCTATGGGACCAACAAATTCCCTCGGTTCGTTAAGATAAACGGGACACATGGCGGCACAGATGTAACACTCCATGCAAAGAGATAGAGAACCATACACACTGTACATCTGCGGATCTATAGATTCGGGTTCTTCCTTTGGAGAGTGTATTCTACAGAGGAAGGGCATTAACCGCTCGATTCTCTTTTCCATCGAGCTTCGATCTATTACGAGATCCTTGATGACTGGAAAACTTGGTAGAGGTTCTAAGGTGGTTTCTTTCTGTAAAGGCGTTAAGCAAGCCAGACCAGGTTTTCCGTTGACATTCAACGCGCATAATCCACAACGCTTATACCCCTTGCAGGCGCTACGGAAAGAGAGACTGCCGTCGATGTGTTCATATATGTAAATCAGACCATCCAGTACTTTTGTCTGTCCAGGATCGTAAGGTATCATGTAATTTACGTACTTCGGATCTTGGTCTGTATCGGGATTATATCTAAACACTCTAACCTTTGATTTTTCTTTGGCCGTTACAGTCACTCTCCTAAGGTCTCAGTCGAGTCAGAAGGGTGGATCTAACGTCGACATTCATTCTTCCATCCTCGAGGTTTATCACGATGTTCTTGAGCCAATTTTTGTTATCCATCTGTTGGTAATCCTCTCTACAGTGCCCACCCCGCGTCTCTGTCCTTATGAGGGCTGCTCTAGTGACCATCTCAGCGGCATTCACCATATTGTATGTCTCTAGAGCTTCTATCCATTCCATGTTGTATCTAGTTGATTTTGATGTCGTTTGAAGAAGTGATAACTTATCCTGAAGCTCAAGAATTCTGTTTAGGGCGTAACCTAAGCCTTCTCCGTTCCTTAGTACGCCAACATAGTCCCATATGGTTTTTCTCAATTCACCTCTGATCTCACTCGGGTGCACACCTTCTTCTCGATCAAGAATATTGTAGACTCGTTCCCTCTCGCCTTCGACTTTTTCCATGTCTACGGCTAAGAGTCTCCCCATACTTTTTGCTCTCTTGGCAGCACGCCTCCCCACTCTACGTCCAAACACGAAGACCTCGCACAAAGAGTTACCTCCCAGCCTGTTCGCCCCATGAATGCCACCTGAGGCTTCTCCTACGGCATAGAGGGAAGGCACCTTAGTCTCACCCCACTCGTTTATCTTCACGCCACCCATGGTGTAATGCTGAGTAGGATAGACATCCCAGGGCTCATCAAATTCCGCAGCTCTTTCACCATATACAGATCTTATGATCTCAAGCCCATGCCACTGGTGTCTTCTCATCTCTTCCAAGTGTCTTTGACCATCAGAATACTTCTTGTTTTCTGTCAAATCAAGTAAACACCCACCGTGTTCAGTCCCTCTTCCCTCCTTGACTTCGATTGCAATAGCCCTAGACATTATGGCACGTGTGGTGTATTCCATGCGAATAGGATCATACTTCTCCATAATCCGCTCACCCTTTGCGTTAAGTAATTTTCCATGAGGGCCGGCATATCCCGGCTCACCCACATGTCTTCCTAAAAGAGCAGGTGGATGGGTAAGTCCGAGAGGTATAAATTGAATCATTTCCATGTCTACTAGTTCAGCGCCTGCTCGATAAGCCATGGAATATCCATCGCCGGTCGAGAACTTGACATTTGTTGTGTGAGCAAATATTTCTCCCAGTCCGCCCGTTGCTAGGATCACGCAGTTAGCCCTGAAGATTAGGAAAACTCCTTTTTCGATGTCTACGCCCATTGCACCAACTACCGTTCCATCGGTTTCTAATAATTCGGTAACCATGACTTCGTCCATATGTTCAATTCCAAGTTTGAGGATGGCTTCCTTCATGACCATGCCATACTCGATCCCCAAACCAGGTTTCAACACCCTTGCGTATCCATGTCCTCCAAGTTTATACGCGTAGTACTTGTCCCCTTTACCAGGAATTCTTTTGAATATTAAGCCCTCTCGTTCAAGTTGAAGGGCAGTTCTCTTTGCTTCCCGAACCAAAATCCATGCTAGTTCTTGATTGTTTATGAACTCACCGCTCTCGATGGTATCTTTGAAGTGGGTGTTCAAGTCGTCTCCTTGTTCCATGTGACCAAAAGGCGCGCTAAAACCACCACCCGCGATCATCGTGTTTCCGTGCCCTAACAGGTCTTTAGACACGATAAGTACTTCTGCGCCTCGTCTCGCGGCTTCCAGAGCCGCGATACAGCCGGCTCCTCCTCCGCCGATAACAAGGATATCAGTCTCTACAACACGGTCACTCAACCTAACGCAGCCTCTCAACAAATATTATCAAGTCTGTTTTCTTCCACCTAGTAAATGGTGTGTGCTATGTTATTAGATAACACATATAACTAGATGGTTAGACTGAAGGGGCGTCTTCTTAAGGGTTTCTTAATAGTGTTCCGAATCCTTTTATTGGCTCTCGTATTTTAGCCAACCTTAATAAGTCCCATAGTAACGCTTGATTGGTGCTAACGACCGGTCTTCCGATGTCCCACTCTAAGGAATCTAAAATTTCAATCGTACTGAAATCTGTGGCACATATTAACACTCCATCTAATCGAGGTTTGAAAGCCTTCTTCGCAAGCCTATAGGCCACTGAGGAGGGCAACTTCACAAGCTCAGACAGTGAGGGAACTGGTTTCAGAGAGGCTATGTTATCTACTTTGAAACCGTTTCCCTCCATAAAGGCTCGTAGGTCTTCGTTCGCCTCGTCATTATAGGGTGAAGCAATAGAGATGTTGTTGATGCCGACCTTGCTACAAGCTCTTAATATGGCAGATGCGGCCGTGGTTGCCGGCTTCCCAGAGGTGTCTTTAAACCTATTACCTATCTTTTCATCCCATGAGACTCCCTTAAAGAAGCTGCTGTGTAGACAGGCATAGCCTATGACATCCACCGGTTCAAGTCTATTTACTATCTCCATGGCTTGCTCAACCATTTGTGTTAACCTCTCTTTACGCGACCCTACCCCCATCTCACTCGAAATAATTCTCGTTGAGTGCACGGTTACGCCATCAGGTATCATAAGAGAGAATTCAGGTTCGATCACCGTATTGTTTGCAGGGATGATTAATCCTAGCTTTCCCCTCCAACCGATCATGTTGCGAAACCTCTCTTCTTAGAGAGCGAAGTCATTTCAAAAAGATATAAGTCTTTCTCAGTTTAGTGACAGTTTATTGTAGTTTATTCAGATCACGGATAAAAAGCGGAGAGAGAAATCGGTAGATGTTTCTTTTAATCACCTTTTTAGCTTTTATAACAACCTATATCTGCGTGTAAATGTGTTTGGGGTGACTTAATCATGGGTTCGACAAATGACAGAATGAAGGAGAGGATATTAAACAAACTGGATGCGGAGAAAGATGAGATCATAAATCTCTGCTCACAATTGGTAAAAATTCCGAGTGAAAATCCTCCTGGGATGACCACGGAGATTGCGGCTTATCTCAAAGATTTCTTGATAGATAGAGGGATACGTGTGAGGGTGTACGAGCCCAAGAAGGATATGTCAAACCTCATAGCTACGTTTGGCGCCGGAGAGAGTCCCAATCTCGTGATGAACGCTCACATGGATGAGTTCCCAGCTGGTGAGATTCCTTGGAACGCTTTTGGAGGAGAAATTCGCGGAGGGAAAATCATAGGTCGGGGCTCATCTGACATGAAGGGGGGATTAACCGCCTCTCTTGTCGCGTTCACTGCGCTACATGAGATCTGTGAGGATGTCCCGGGTAAGCTTACTCTAACCCTTGTCTCGGACGAGGAAACCGGTGGGAGATGGGGGACGGGATGGTTATTGAAGAATGTGCCAGAGGTAGTAGGTGATGCCTGTCTGATCGGTGAAGCCACTGGGACTGGAGTTGTGGCGACTGGAGAAAAGGGTGTCTCTTGGTTCAAGATCACATCATCGGGAACTTCTGGTCATGGGGCACATGGCACGGGAGAGAATGCTATCGAAAAGATGGTGGAGGCGATCCCGATAATGTTGAAGATGAGAGAGAAGAGAGGTCATCTCGACCGTTTTGGAGAGGAGTACGTCGAGCTCTTGAAACACGAGGCAGAAGTCATGAGAGACGAATATGGGGAGAAGGCCAACCGAGTTTTGGAGTATGTTACAGTCAACTTGGGAACGATCAGGGGAGGTACCAAGATAAATATTGTTCCGTCTTTCTGTGAACTGCAACTGGATATTCGCCTTCCCTTCGGCGTTTCTCCTGAAGATTTGAGAAGAAATTTGGAAACAGAGCTCGAGAGAGCGGGGCTCGACGGTATGACCTGCGATCTCATACGGGGAAACGAAGGAACCTATACATCTAGGAGGGAAAAGATAGTTGAGATAGCGCTGGACAATGTTAAGAGGGTCACGGGACAGGATCCGGTTCTATATCCGATCAGGCTTGGCGCAACCGACGCTCATATGTTTAGGACTGAGGGGGTGCCGACCGTGATATATGGCCCGAAAGCCTATAATATGGCGGCGATTAACGAACACATCACCGTTAAGGACTTGATTACTGTTACAAAGATGCATGCTTCGCTGGCTTTGGACTTTTATGAGTGGTAGGCTGAAGCTTCAAGGAGAGTTACAATTAGATCTATGCTCCTCAGAGTAATGTTAGACGTTCCTAGATTCCAAAGACGGCCACTCGTTCGCCAGAGATAATCGTTGGAAACGTCGTCTTCCTTAACAGGATCCCTGCAACTGGGGACGTAATTGATTCGATCTCATGTCCTATGGGGTTGACAATCTTTGCGACCAAATCTCCTTTGGATACTTTTTGTCCGAGGTCCATCTCATAAAGTAGGATACCGCTTTCGTGTGCTCTTACGTCTATCATCTCCTTGATAGTTATCTGTTTAGTGGGTTCTGGCTTGCCGTCGATCATTCCCAAATGCTTCAATACATTATTGATTCCCCTTACACCGATCTGTATGTATTCCTCCTCCAGCCTACCGCCTTCTCCGAGCTCGACCATTATTGAGGGGATTCCGCTGAGGGCTGCGTAGACGTGCATGTTTCCTTTCTTTGCGTAGCCTCCTCTGGATGTCTTTACGACAAAGTCGGTGCCGAAAGCCCGCGCCAAATCTTCCGATTTCTCCACTGTGTCCTTGTTACCTGATAGGGAGGTGAAGGCGATCGGGACATATTTGGCTCCGGTTGTGGGTTGATGCATATCTATCACATAATCAGCCCTCGAGATCACATCGTTATAAAGTCGGTGTACCATCATCTCGAAGGTATTACCATCTATCTTACCGGGAAAAATCGAGTGCATGTCAGCCGGCATTTCATCAATGGGAGACCTGACAATCTGATTGATGGGAAGCCTGTTTCCGGCATGAAACGCCAAAGGATTTTGTATGGAGACGGCGATTATGGCTCCTGCGATCTCTTCGGGACTGATCTCGTTTGTGATTCGCCGTATACTCTCAACTCCGTTCACCTCGTCCCCGTGAAAGGCTGCACCTGTATATAATATTGGTCCCTCCCTCTGGCCGTTAATCAGTATCAGAGGATATGCAACTGGGGATCCATCTTGGAGCTCAAGCACCTTGAAAAAACCCGTTCTCTTAGTCCCTGCCTCTGCAGAAATTGATCCTATCCTTAAAGCTTCAAGTATCATGAATAGTGAGAATTATTAGACCTTTTTTAAATGGTACAGTGGTTTTATCTGCCTGATCTAGGAAGGATTTCGCTTACAGCTTCCCTTACATCTGAGGGGCAGTCTACGACTTTGACTCCTGCTTCCTCCAATGCTCTTATCTTACTATCGGCTGTTCCTCTTCCTCTCTCGATTATCGCCCCGGCGTGTCCCATTCGCTTGCCTGGTGGGGCGTGTCGTCCAGCGATGAAGGAGACCGCAGGTTTTCTAAACTTCTTCTTGATGTATGTGGCGGCTTCCTCCTCCACGGTCCTCCCAATCTCCCCAACCATTACAACTATGTCGGTCTCCTCATCCTCTTCGAAGAGCTTCAACACGTCTACAAATGTCAAGCCTGTTACTCTGTCCCCACCGATCCCTAGACAAGTACTCTGCCCAATCCCGGCTTCGGTAAGGTTCCCAGCTATCTCGTAGGCTAAGGTTGCGCTTCTCGCAACTAATCCGACGTTTCCCTCTTTAAAGAGGTTTGCCGGCATAATGCCGATCTTAGCCTTACCAGGGGAGATGACTCCTGGGGTATTGGGACCGATCACGGTGGCTTTCACTTGGTCGGCCATTGCCTTGATCCTCAGGGCGTCGTGGACAGGTAATCCCTCTGTAACAATAACTATCAGTTTCACACCTGCTTCCATGGCCTCGAAGGCAGCGTCACATGTGAACCCCGCTGGTACAAATATTATCGAGGCATCCGCAGGATGCTCTTCCACCGCGTCCTCGACGAGATCGTAGACAGGCACTCCATAGACGGTTTGCCCCTCCTTCCCTGGCGTAATCCCAGCCACTATCCTCGTCCCGTAGTCGAGCATGAGCTTGGTTTGAACCGTTCCTATCCTTCCGGTGATGCCTTGCACTATCACCCTTGTATCTTCGTCGACCAGAATGGTCATTTTATACTCTTCCTCTCGTTTTTTGGACGATGCGTTGAGCCGCTGTCTCGGTTTGAGTAGACTTGACGACCTCGATCCCTGCCCTCTCTAAAATGGTCCACGCCTCCTCCTCGAAGTTGCCCCGAACCTTGACCACGATCGGGATTGCTAGGCCATGAATATTTATGAAATCTACGATAGCTTGTGCAGCTTCAACCATGGGGTTTATTCCCCCATACATATTGATGATTATGCCTCGGACTCTGGGGTTCATCATCAGAACCTCTAGGCATTCCTTCACGCGTTGGTGGGTGATCTGACCACCAGTATCCATAAAGTTAGCTGGTTTGCCACCATAGTGTTCAACTAGGTCTATGGTTGCTATAGCCAAGCCGGCGCCACTTCCGATGATTCCGATGTCTCCGTCGAGGCGTGCGAAGGGGATGCCGTTTCTCCAAGCCCTCTTCTCTATCTCATCTTCTATTCGAAGCTCGACTTTCGCCTCTATATTAGGGTGTCTGGAAAGCGAGTCGTCGTCGATGATCATCACAGCTCCCGCGGCGAAGAAATCGCCTCCCTCTGTGACTATCAGAGGATTCACCTCGACGATTGTGGCGTCATACCTCTCAAAGAGTTGATAAAGTCTCCATAGAATATCGCTTGCTCTAGACATCAAGTTTCCACGTAGACCTATCCTCTTAGCGATCGTCCTAGATTCATATTGTCGGAGTCCAGATAAGGTATAGACATGTTTTTTGACGATTTTCTCGGGTTGTTCAGCAGCAATTTCCTCGACTTCTATTCCGCCTTCGGAGCTGGCGAGGATGACTGGTTTTCCCTCTGAGTCGTCAACTGCGACACTTAGGTAAAGCTCTTGTAAAGTGTTGAGGCGCTCTTCGATAAGGATCTCATTCACCTTCTGCCCTCCGATATCCGTCTTCAAGAGCTTTTCAGCGGCCTCAGCCGCCTCTTGAGGGGTGTGAGCTGTTAAGATCCCTCCGGCTTTGCCTCGTCGGCCCACTAGGACTTGGGCTTTCAAAATCACCGGCTTTGCAAGGTCTTCTACAAACTTCTTAGCTTCATTTGGAGTTGAGGCAACTACGCCCTGGGGGATAGGGATGCCCTCGGATCTAAGAATTTTTTTTGTTTCATACTCAAATAGGCGCATCTACCTCTCCTTCTTCAGCTGTTCCGCTATCTCAAACCCTCTTTTGAGTGCTTTTAAGTTAATGTCTTCAGTTCCCTTTGGCACGCCTTCCCATACGGCTTTGGCGATGGCTTCTTTCGAAACCACATCGGTCACGCCGACAAGTATTCCGAGCATTATCATGTTGGCTGCTACTCTACTCTTAAGCTCCTCGGTTGCGATCTTCGTAGCTGAGACTCTGTAGACACTGATGTCACTACGTTTCGGTATATTGGACACAAGGTCTGCTTCAACTATGAGGGTTCCCCCGGATCCTAGATCTTTAGAGTATCGGTTTAGAGCGGTCTGGGACATAGCCACCAAGATGTCGTTTCCAATGAGTTTTGGATATCTAATCTGCTCATTAGATATGACCACCTCTGACTTCGCCGCTCCTCCTCTCGCCTCACCGCCGTATGATTGTGTTTGAACGACCTTTTTCTGATCGTGGAGAGCCGCAGCTCTGGCTAATAAGACCCCGGCCAGTATTACTCCTTGTCCGCCGAAGCCAGCTATCCTAATTTCCAGGCGCTTCATAACCCAACCTCCTGAAGAGCTGGGTATAACTCTCGGATAACTCAGGGATTTCCACGTCGATGAATTTCCCGATGATAATCTTCTCTTTCAACTCTTCTTCGGACATCTTCTCTGCCTTCTTGAGTGTTACCGATGCATCTTTGAGCCACCTCAACATGGCGATCGGATTTTCCATGCCAACTCGACGGCCATATTGAACGGGGCAGTGTGAAATGACTTCGATAAAAGAAAACCCCTTCTTTTGAAGGGTTTCCTTCATGGAGGCCGTCAGCCTTCTCAAATGATAAGTCGTCCAACGCGCGACATAACTTGCTCCCGCCGATCTCACAAGTTCACAGAGATCGAAGGATCGCTCCAGGCTTCCGAAGGGAGTCGTGGCAGTTATCGTGCCTTTAGGCGTGGTTGGGGCAACTTGGCCACCTGTCATCCCATATAACCGGTTATTAACCAAGGTTACTGTTAACCCTATGTTTCGTCGAGCTGCCTGAACCAGATGATTTGCTCCAATGGCAGCTCCATCTCCGTCGCCGGTGAAGACCGACACTTTGAGATTTGGATTCGTCAGCTTTACACCTGTGGCGAAGGCGATAGAACGACCATGTGTTGTGTGTAAGACATCCATATCAAAGAGAGGGCTTGGAATCCAGCCGCTGCAGCCTATGCCCGAGACGCAGACCATCTTGTCCTGATCGAGTCCCAACTGATCGACCGCCCTGAGGAAGCACGCCGCAATTGTGCCGTTGCCACATCCTGAACAGTGGGTGTGAGGTAAAGCCCAGTTCCTGATGTATTTCATCAGCGGATGATGGAAGGTCGCACTCATCTCTGAACCTCCTTCAAGATATAATCGAGAACGTAACCCGGCTGATATATCGTCCCCAGAGTCTGGGGCGGTAGGAAGTCAACTTCCACTCGACCATGAATAGCTCGTACAACCTCGCTAACCATCTGACCCATATTGTTCTCTAAGACGATGACTTTGCGAAGATCTTGCCCAACAGCCTCATCGATGATTTCGCTGGGGAAGGGCCACAGACTTATGGGCCGTATCAATCCGGCTTTCACACCTCTTTTCCGAGCCTCCTCAACGACGTGCCAAGCGGTTCGTGCAACGCTGCCATAAGAGAAGAGGGCAACCTCACAATCATCCATGTGCTGTGTCTCAACCCTGTGGATCTCGTCGATATGCCTTCGTATCTTGTTGTAGAGAGCATGCACGACTTTACTTATGTGCTCTGGATCTGTAACGAATCGGCGGCCTCGCTCATCATGGGTTGAACCAGTCACATGGCTGTGGTATCCTCTGCCAAATATAGGCATAGGCGCTACCTCCTCATCTAGAAAAGCTTTACCGTCGTAATCCTCACCTGGCAACTCCCTATCAATTAAAGCGAGTTCTGAAGGATCTGGAATGACTGCCTCTTCCCTCATGTGACCGACGAGTTCATCAGCCAACAAGATAACCGGCGTTCTCAACCGCTCAGAGAGGTTGAAAGCTTCAACCGTAAGGTCGAACATCTCCTGAACCGAGTAAGGCGCCAACACCACAGCCTCGTACTCCCCATGACTTCCATGTCTCGCCTGTGTAACGTCTCCCTGCATAGGAACCGCAGGGGTACCTGTGCTCGGGCCTCCTCGTTGAACGTTGACGATCACGCACGGCGTCTCTGTCATAACGGCATATCCGATATTCTCCTGCATCAGGCTGAACCCGGGTCCTGATGTGGCGGTCATAGCCTTAGCACCGCCCCAAGATGCTCCGATCACAGAGGCTATTGAGGAGATCTCGTCTTCCATCTGGATATATATTCCGCCGAGTTTAGGCAATCGATTGCTCATTCGCGCAGCGATCTCTCCTGCAGGTGTAATAGGGTAGAAAGCGAAGAATCTACACCCAGAGGCGATAGCGCCCTCGGCACAGGCCTCATTACCCTGCATGAAGTTGATCTCCTCTTCCACTTTCATTGATCCGCCTCCCTGACAACGTACATAGCGAAGTCTGGGCAGTAGAGCTCGCAGATTCCGCAACCTGTACATTGATCTTGATCTATCAACGTTGGCGGGAAGATGCCTTTCACGTTAAGCTTCTTGGATTCTCTTAGTAGGTCTTTAGGGCAGAGCTCTATGCATACATTACATCCTTTACAGAGCTCCTCGATGACCGCGACCCTTGACAAAACTGACATCTCCACACATCAAATAAAATTTAATTCGTATTAAGTTAGTTTCTTCCAAACATGTTTAGGGCTCTATCGACTGAAGTTCGAAATTTTCGATCCTCGATTAAGTTTTTATCTCCATCAAATCATATGAGTTGAAGAGTGAGGTTAAATGTCACATGTATCGATTGAACTGCCTTACGGCAAATCCTTTTTAGAGGTTAAGATCCCGACTAGAAACTTCGCCGGTGAACTTGAGTGTCATGACATCCCCGGTGTACGTGATGAACTGGGTGAGATCCAACGAGCTGTAGAAAATCCGATTGAGAAAAAAAGATTGTGCGAAATTGCGAGCTCCGGCGATACTGTGTCAATAGTCGTGACCGATATCACTAGGAGAAGTCCTGATCACAAAATCCTCCCCTCCATCCTTAAGGAGCTGAAATCTGTTGGTGTCCACGATGAAAAGATTACGATAGTCACAGCTCTTGGCATCCACCGACCCATGACAGAAGAAGAGATCAAGCTTAAGATCGGTTCGGAGGCCTTCAAGCATATCCGAACCGTCAATCACAACTGCCATGATAAGCGGCAATTGATGTATCTCGGAGAAACAGGGAACCTCAAAACCCCAGTCTGGGTTAACAAGACCGTCGCTGAGGCTGATATCAAAGTCACAACAGGAATCGTCGAGATACATACCATAGCTGGGTATAGCGGAGGAGGAAAGAGCATAATGCCGGGCGTATCAGGTGAAGAGGCTATAATGGCAACCCATAAACCGGAGTGGATCGACAATCCCAAAGCTGCCTTAGGTCTAATCGAGGGAAATCCCATCCACGAGGATATAGTCGAGTTGGCCAGAATGGCCGGTGTTGACTTCATCGTAAACACTGTGCTAAATAGCAGAGATGAGCTGGTATGTGCGGCTGCCGGTGATGTAGAGGAAGCTCAATTGAACCTGATTGAGACCTATGATAGGATGTACAAGGTTCCATTAGATGAACCAGCAGACATAGTGGTGTCGGCGGCAGGTTACCCCAAGGATTTAAACCTCTATCAAGCATCTCGGGCGGCAAACAACTTTGTCCTAGTGCCTAAACCAACGGTCAAAGAGGGAGGAATCATCATAATTCCTGCTCCGTGCCAAGATGGCGTCGGCGACCAGCTGTTCTATGAGTGGATGAGGGATGCAGAGAAGCCTCAAGATGTCCTTGAACGCGCATATAGAGAATACAAAATCGGGGTGCATAAGCCTTACATAATGTCGAAGATCTTAGCCCATACCGATGTCATTTTAGCTGGTTCACAGATACCTGACGAGACTGTTAAGGAGATGCTCATGATCCCAGCAAGAAACGTCGAGGAGGCTCTTGAATGGGCGTTGAAGAAACTGGGATCCGATAGTAGAGTATTGGTAGCACCTCACGGATTCTTCACACTACCTACTCTCACGTGAGATTGAAGAAGAGATGATTATCCCTTATGCACAAGCGGACAGTTTTTTAATACTCTCAGATGTGTAAACTACCTGGGCAGGTACTTTTTTGGGAATTTCGCGACCACGGTGTAGTTTGGATCACACACATTTCCTATGCTGCACTGGTTGACCTGTGATAGAAGCTGGAAGGCCTCCCACTTCTCAAATCCATAGTCAGTCGTCAACCAATTCGTCATCTCGACGTAGGCAATCTTGAAGGCTTCCATGAGAGGCCTTGAGCTCCCAGCGACCATAATGTACTCTCTATCTTCGAATCGAGGCCATTCAATGGCTCTACCCTTGATGATGTCTAGCCTGAGTGTAACCTCAGCCGTGGTCTCTAAGGCCACTCCACATATCTCACCGTCCCCTTGAGCCGCATGGACGTCACCGAAGGCGAGGTAGGCACCACGTACGAAGACAGGGAAGTAGAGGGTTGTGCCCTTTCTTGTCTCGATGCAGTCCATGTTTCCGCCGTGGCTTCCAGGTGTCAATGACATTTCCTGTCTACCGTATCTTGGCGCCACACCTATAGTGCCTAAGAAGGGGTGGAGGGGTATCTCGACCTTGTTCAGCTTGCTCTTTGATAGGTTTAGAATGCCTACGTTCTTCTCAAGCTCAAGCTTCCAGGTAAAATATCTCTCTTCTAGGGGCTCTGTTAGTGAAAGTCTCTTTCCGGGTCCCTCCTCTGTGAGAGAGGCGAAATGTGGTCGGATACGCGAATAAGCACTTTCTCTATTTAGGGCTATCTTCTCGATGTGAACAACAAGAGTATCCTTCAAGTCTGCATCCTCTACATAGAAGGGTCCTACGAGAGGATTACCAGTGTGGTATTCAGTGTCTTCGCTGCGCTGCTTCATCTCCTCTCCGATGAGATTCCCTGATGAGTCGTGGCAACCGGCATCCAGGGTTGTGGTAATAAGTGTGTCTCCTGCCTTAAGGCTTAAAACTGGTTCATGGGGTCCAAAGGTGAAATAATATTTTGAAGGCTTAAATTTGTGTTTCAAAACTATATTCCCCGTGACTGGTTGACTCCTTTATCTTGATATATTTCTGACGTATAATAAAAAATGGTTGAGGTTGAGCTAAGAGTCTCCCACAATCAAGCTTTAGGTGGTCTTAGAATGGTCGGATATGAATTTGAAAAGTATATAGATCGAAGATATCTTGTAGACACGCTTGTCAAGCTTCTGAAGGTCGATTGCTCAGTGACACTTGGACCACAGACGTTGATGGAGCCTGATGACCCAAAGCTCGTTCACTATGTTCAACATGTGATTCGACCTGAGCTACAGAGAATCGGTGTACACAACGTCATAGATATGCCTAAGAATCAAATAGTCGTCAAGCTAGGCTCAGGTGAGAAGGATGATAGACTTCTGATAATGATGTATACTCCAGTGCAACACCATAATTTAATGGAAGATCCTTTTTCGGGGAAAATAGCCGTCCCAGTTGAATACGGCATCGAGGAGCCCTGTGCCTTCGGACAGGGAGCAAGCGAAAACAAAGCGCATTTCACGGCAATGCTCACACTGTTGAAAGCATTTGTGGAGGCTGATGTCAACCTTAAGGGAACCCTCTACTTCGCTGTGAACAATGAAGGAAGGAGTAGCCACGAATGCTCGTGGACGTTGATAGAGAAGCTCAGTCCGAAGCCTAAGTTTGGATTGATAGTGAGAGGAGGAGGAAATCGAATATCAGTAGCTAACAGAGGCCGTGTAGACGTAGTCGTTCACATAAGAGGAAAGGCGACCCACTCTAGTCGACCCGAAGAAGGTTTAAGTGCCATCGAAGGAGCCAACATGGTCCTCAATCGAATCAAGAAAATCAAGTTTACCAAGATCCACCCGAAACTCGGTGGACAACATGCTGTACCCTACCAGCTCATCTTCGATCCTGTCGCACCTCACACACTACCAGAATATGCCAGGATCAAGGTAGACAGAAGACTGCTACCTAGTGATGACGTTGATGAAGCTGTAGACGAGATCAGAAGAGCCATCGGAGATATGAGGCCATGGGAGGTCACCGTAGAGAAAGACGTATTTATGCTGCCCTCAGTCGTTGACCCAGAATCCGAGATAGTAAGGAGGCTGCAGAAGGCTATCTATTCAATAGATGGCGAGGAGGCTGAACTGGTCTATGGAAAGGGTACATATGATGCAGGAGGCCCCACAAGTATTGGAATTCCGACGGTGATGTGGGGGCGACCTGATTTCGGTACAAGCCTTATGGGCGATGATTTCGTGACGTTACGTGGCGTCGAGGAAGAAGTCAAGATACTAGGAAGAATGATCATCGACATGCTCAGCTGAAATGATAGAGGAAAGGTCATTTCATTTTTTTGTTTGTGAAGGTTATGACATCATTTTTTGGCTTTTATTATGGCATCCTCAACAGGTATTCTCGCAGACTTGACCGGTGCCTCATCAGGCCATCCAATCATTATGTGAGTGCTCATCCGGAAGTATTTGGGGAGATCGTAATGTTTACGCAGCCTTTCAGCCTGTTTTTCAGTATGAGTCAACCAGCATCCCCCTAGGCCGAGGGCATGTGCCATAAGCAACATGTGATCAGCGGCAGCTGCAGCGTCAAAGTAAATATTCTGGGGTGCCGTTTTCGTGAATCTCATCCACTCGTATATTCTCATGTCTTGGCAAACAACTATCTTCACAGGAGGTAACTTAGCAAATAACTTCTCTTCCGGCGTCTTGATTATTGACATAGCTTCTTTATCGTTTATGACGAGGAATCGTTGACACTGCATATTGCAAGCGTTTGGAGCTGCTAAGCCTGCTTCGATGACCCTTTTAACCATCCACTCTGGAATGGCCTTTTCCTTCCACCGGCGAATAGATCTCCGCCTAAAAATGAGTTTGTCAACTGTTTGCGTCTCTTCTTCGGTGAAGCTCTGCGGTAGTTCTGTGCCAAGATTTGGAGCTTCACCAGATTTTATCTTATCTGTTATGACAAGGTATCTCTGAGCCCACCTTATGTCTGGGGCATCCATCGACAGGTTACGTTTTTCCCAGATTTTGAGAAGTATTCGAACTTCATCGCCGAACCTTGCCGGAGGTTTCCTTTCTCCCTTGAGGATTGGATGTAAAAATACTTCTAAGGTGTGGTGAGTACGCTCGTGAATCAACGAACGTAGAATCTCCGGTTCTAAAACCAGTAATTCATCCTTGGTGATCTCCAGATTTCTAATTCGATATTTCTCACTCATTTTCAGTCACTTGCTACTTAGACTTTCCTCTGGCCATGATTTCATCCCTGATCAGATCTCTAGTCTCTACGACGGGCTTTAAGGCGCTGTAGAAGGCGTCTCTCCTCTCTTCAAACCCTGGGAATTTGGCCATTCCGCCTTCATAGCCCATAAGTCCTTTGAATATTAGTCCCTTTGTCTCCACCACCTTCCTTGCCAGAGAGAGGGCTGGCTTACCCGGTAAAACACCACATAGGTCTAAGACCCCGTCAAACTTACCGAACTGACTAACATTGATGTCGACCAGCACACCTATTTCGGCTTCACTCTCTGAGGCGATGCTGGAGAGCTCCGTGATATTAATCGGGTTGTCAACCGCAACTTTTACATCGCAATGTTTAGACAGGTTAACGAGGCGCTCGATCTTCTGTCTGCCGACCACCTCGTTTGTTATCAATATATCTTTTATACCAGAAGCAGCCATTACCTCGGCCTCGCCGACCTTGGCACAGCATATTCCATCGGCTCCAGCCAGTAACTGTTTGTGGGCTATTATGGGAGTTTTAATGCTCTTTGTGTGTGGTCTTACATTTGACCTTAGGCCCTCAAAGAACTTTGCGACTATAGCGATATTCTTCTCCATCAGATCAAGGTCTATAACCAAGGCGGGTGTATCGATCTCGTATTTATCCAATTCTCATCCAATTCAGGATTATGACACAATCATTTAATTGCATACCAGTTTGGGCGATTCCTAAAGATTTTTCTTAGACATACCCGCACCAGTCGAGAATCGTCATCGCCAGTACTTTGGTAGCTGTAACGAGGTCTGGAATCCTCACGTACTCGTTTGTCGCGTGCATTTGTTCCGTTAGGCCTGGACCAAATATGACAGTTGGAGTCCTTCCATAGTTATTAAGGAATCTAGTATCGGCAGCACCAAGTCTGCCCGAAACGATTGGACTCGTTCCTGTAAATTCTTCAAAATTGGATGCAACTGTTTCAACAATGGGATGATTAATAGGAATTTCTGATGGTTCAGCGAAATATCCTGTAAATTTTACTTGAGGAGGATGTTTTTTTAGCCATGAGTCTGTTCGAGAAACTGTACGTATATAGTTAATAAAAATTTCCTTTACATCTTTAGAATCTTCTCCGGGAAGGGTGGCAATACTCCCTTTAAGATGGCAGGTATCAGGAAATGAACTTGGATATGAACCCGCTTGGAAGACACCCACCATACATGGTAAGGCCTCTATTTTATCCGGGTATAGAGGATGATTTATCGCCATATCATTAACTCTAATATCTTCAAATGTAGCAACTGCCTCTACTAATCTATATCCCTTGTCAATTGCATTTACGCCTTCCCATCTTCTCTGTATCCCCGCTGGTTTACCATGTACAAAGATCTCAAACCAGATACGTCCGATGGAGGCAGGTTGAACTCTAAGACTGCTGGTCTCACAGCATATTCCTGCTTCTGCCTCATAACCTCTTAGAACACATGCCAAAGTTCCGTTCCCACTGAGTTCTTCATCCACCGTATACTCGACAATGACATCACCTTTTAAACTGATCTCAGAATTTATGATTGCATCTAAGGCCATGGTCATTGTGGCCAAGCCGCTTTTCATGTCCGAAGAACCTCGACCATAGATTCTATCTTCAACTATTTTCCCGCTCCATGGATCATATCTCCACGAGTTAAGAGGTCCCGGAGGAATAACATCTACGTGTCCATTAAGCAGAAGTGATTTTCCGCTGCCTTCGCCATTAAGTACACCTACGACGTTAGGCCTATCTCTATAATCATCTAGTACAGAAACATATCCAGGATGTTTTTTTAATTCATTGATATTTGGCTCCCACATATCAACTGATAAACCCATGTATCTTAGCTTTTCAGCTATGATCTCTTGTATTTCTTTCTCATATCCTGTTATACTTGGAATTGAGACAAGTTTTCGTAAAAATTCAATTATTTCTTTTCGATTTTCCTGAATCTGTCCTAACACCTTATTTCTTATATTAATTTCAGCCATTGATCGTAACCTCTTCCCCGCTATACCAAGGAGAGGTGTATAACAGCTTTATTTGAATTCGAATAGGTTTTTTAGCTGTGGCGCGAATTATAAAACCCATAGTACACCATTATGGTCTAAAATGGAAAGCCCAGATCGAAATTTCACTTAACTAAGAACGTTGTGAGAATGTATTGTCACGCAGCTTTGACCCCATAAAACAGTCATATCTAAAGAAATCATGTGTATGGTGATTGTGAGTTGGACTTGGAACAATATCTGAAAGAAAAGGAAATTAAATACAGATTTATCGAGAAGCCTCAAACCATTCACACACATGATGCAGCTAGGCTTTCCGGGTTAGAGTTACAAAGAGTAACAAAGAATCTAGTCGCTAGGACTGATTCAAGAAACTATGTTCTGCTAATCATTCCCGGAGATAGAAGAGTCAACCTAGGTAAGGTTAGATCACTCTTGAAAGTCGAAAATGTTTCATTGGCGTCCTTCAATGAGGCTGAGGGCATAAGTGGATATCCACCTGGAGGGACACCTTCGATTGGACACAAAACAAAGATGACTACAGTCATGGACAGGTCGCTCCTCAATCTTGGAAAGGTCTATTGTGGTGGAGGCTCTAGGCATAGACTCCTAGAGCTGAGGGTTGAAGACATAATACGGCTCAGTAAACCTATCATAGCCGACATATTAGACTAGATGTGAAGTTAATTTATTAGAGAAACCTCAATTCACCAAGAGGAATGAAATATTCATCAAAGGTTGCAGAGTATAAACAGAGTTACTGAATGGACGAAATATCATAGCGTCGGATTTCGCAAGATATCCTTTCGTATATCGTACCGTTATCTCCCCTTGGAAAAAGAAAGATGTAAAACGTCCCTTCGCAACAGAATTAGGTTGGAACATGACCCATTTCTATAACGAAATATGGCATAGCTCGTCAAATATGGCATAGCCTGGTTAGGGTTACCTTCTTAAGGTTACCCTAACATTTATATTTGTCATAACCTCTTTATTTTTTGTGGTTTAGGTGCGGGCTTGGGAGGACTATCTTAGGGTAGGCGGTTGGAGGAGTGGTTATAGTAGTGTGGATAGGATTCTTAGGCATTATAGTCGTAAGGTGGCGAGTGAACACACGAGGAGGAACGTCTGCGAGACTTTGAAGGGTTTCTGTGAGTTTGTAGAGAGGGATCCTGATAAAGTTGTGGCGTTGACTTCTAGGGAGGCTTCTCAACTTGTCCAAGGCTTTGTTGATTCTCTGGCGGATAAGAGTTATAGTGTTCGCTATGTGAACGTCTCCTTGGCCTATCTTACGACTTTCTTCAAGGTCAACGGGTTTAAAGGGGAGAGGGCTTTGGATGTTGAGCGTTACCATCAGCCCGCCCGTTATAGGAAGGTTCCTGAGTATGTACCTGCGGCTGAGGAGATCTACCGGATGGTCTATGCGGCGCGCTCCCGTCGTAACAAGGCGTTGATCTTGGGGCTCTACACCTCTGGGTTGAGGAACTCTACTCTGAGGGCGTTGCTGTACCGGGATGTTGAGGAGGAGTTGAATCAGGGTTTGGATGTGGTGAAGGTGCCGGTCTACCCTGAGATGAAAGAGGTAGATCCCGATGCGTGCAAGGGCAATATACCATATTATTCCTTCTTCTCTCGTGAGGCGGTGAACGCCCTCCACGAATACATAGAGGAGAGGAAGGGAGTGTATGGAGGAATAGAGGGTGATGAGCCGTTGTTCGCCTCCGACAGCAACAATCTGAGCCTCGAAGAGCAGCGTCGCACCCGGATTAAGAAGAGAACGCTCGCAGCCATCGTCAAACGTGCCGCGAGGAAGGCAGACATAAAGGATTGGAAGAACGTTTATCCCCACTGCATCCGCAAGGCCTTTGAATCGGCGTTGAGGAACAACAGGCTTGACCCAAAGGACCAGGAGTTCTTGATGGGGCACATTCTATCTGGAAGCCAAGACACCTACTATGACCACACCAAGATCGAGAGTCTCAGGGAGAAATACGCGGAGATAAGGTTCTTCCCAGAGAGGTTAAGTGAGGAGGTTATCGATGAGAAGGTGGAGGAGGCGATTAAGAAACTCGTTTCTGGAGAGGCTGAGTTCACCATCCCAGGGCCCGATGGGAAACCGATGAGGGTGAAGGTCGTCACAACCAAAGTAGAGGAAGAGAATCCTGGGCAAGCCAACGGCGGAGACTCCATCCACAAATTCATCGGCGAGAACGAACTCCTACAACACCTGGACGAGGGCTGGGAGATCGTGAAGGAACTTAGCACTGGAATGATTGTGATCCGCAAGAACTTGAAATTTTCAAAGACAGAGCTGGTCAATTTCGCTTTAGATTGATAGCTCCAAACGATGATTACCAGATTACCAAAAAGATATCCCGGGATAGGCGGCTTCATCCATGTCACACAACCCACAGGGAAGGTAGTGTTCTGCGGCAGCTTCACGGCGGCAGGTTTAAATGTTAAAATCGAGGGCGACCAGGTGAAGATCATTCAAGAGGGAAAGATAAAGAAGTTCGTCGACCAAGTGAAGGAGATCACCTTCAGCGGTGACTATGCGAGGGAGAAGGGACAGCCTGTGTTGATCGCGACGGAGAGGGCTGTGTTTGAGCTGAGGGAAGAGGGAATGGTGCTTACCGAGGTTGCTCCTGGAATAGACCTGGAAAGAGATATCCTTGGACAGATGGAGTTCAAGCCCATAATCGCTGAGGACTTGAAAGAGATGCCCCCAGAAATCTTCATGGAGAAGCAGACCAGAGATTCCTTCCACAACCTAAACCTAAAAGAAAAGTTTAATCGTTTATGAATCGGTATGGTTTAGCTCACAGTAAAGACCCACGTTCTAAGATAAACACTAGCAGTTTAGATAGAATCGGCCGTAAGATTTTCATTGCTACTAAGGATTTTTTAACATTATCGAAATAAGAGATAGATAACATTTTTTTGAGATGGTCAGCATTGAAAGAAATCAAATCGCGAATGATGTACATCTACGTTTGATGGCGAAGATACCTGGAATAGTCGAAATCCGTCGATTTAAAGCCGCATCAGGAACATACGCGGGCACAGCTATGGAAGGGGATAAATACGTGGCTGAGTACGATATCGAGAGCGCAGATATCATAGAGCAGACTTTATCAAGTCCAGAGAGAGAAAAAGCCCTCAAAGACCACGTGATCAGGGACTATATGGAGAAATATTTTACGACTACGAGAACCCTTTACCTTCCCATATATTCAATCTCCAAAGAATAACTAGTAAATCTAATTCGATTTGGTTCGTGATCACAAACTTATCGTCCACCAGTAAAATTATAAGGTGAAATTCTTTACGCAGCAACCACGGATGTTGTACAAGAAAAGGGCTCTAGGAGCCTAGAGGGGGTGGAGGGATCCCACACCTCAATTAAACCCCTCCACGCTTGTTGCGCTCCTCCCTAAGGCCTAGTAAAATATGAAATGTATTGACCGCAGTTAAAAAAAATAACTTTTCTTTTAAAAAAACTATTGTGTGCTACCTTGAGTAGGGAAGAGGGTTACTTGTTTTTCAGCCTTTCTTTGATGGCCTCCTTCAGCATTCCCTTGGCGTAGTCTCCAGGTTTGACG
>JABAOF010001060.1_pt1 | contig 25018 bp, 24 predicted proteins | sample 7062171 | NCBI WGS metagenome assembly JABAOF01 (sample SAMN14538628, study PRJNA623070) | marine sediment metagenome | biome: marine biome [ENVO:00000428]; feature: marine pelagic biome [ENVO:01000023]; material: deep marine sediment [ENVO:00002113] | place: India: Gulf of Khambhat ...
ATGATCGAACACTTCATCAACGGCGGCTGACACGAAAAAGGGGACGTGTACGACTACTGCGGCTGGGAGGTGCGGCCGTCTGCAGACGCTGTTTAAATCCAGAGGCCTCAAGTCCCTCTTACCAATTCTCTGGATCGACTGTATCATCCATTCTGTCTTGCCCTATCTGACACTCCTGACCATCACAGAGCGTTGGCATACGTCTCTTTGTATGTTGGGATCATGGATAGCATAGAATGCGCAAAAAGGAGAATCAGGGAGGTTATCGAAAAGTCTTCCGTACTGGAAGATTTCGGCCACGCTGAAAACACCCTGGAGTGGGTGTTGAAACTCGATCCCTGGGCTGATGGGTCACTCCAGATAGCCGCTCTGGCCCATGACATCGACCGGGCTGTGAGGCCACCGAGACCGCCCCCATCGGATTATGCTAAGGCCAAAGTCGCCCACGCTCGTCGGGGGGCGGAGATTCTGCGAGGAATCTTGGAGGAGTGCGAGGTTGCCAGGGCCACTGCGGAAGAGGCGTGCCGTTTGGTGACCTTACATGAGGTTGGCGGGGATCAACGGTCTGATCTCCTCAGAGATGCGGATAGCCTCTCCTTTTTTCAGGTGAACCTGCCGCTGTATTATCAACGGGAGGGTTGGGACGAGACCAAACGACGTTGTATCTGGGGCTATCGGCGTCTCTCCGAAGGGATGAAAAGACTTGTGAAGGGCATGAGATACACGGATGAAATCCTCATGCGTTTGCTAAAGGAGGTCATAGCGGAGGCTTCTCAACAAGGATGAAAAGTCCCTTATTGCGCCGTCCACATGGCACTGGGTCGGTTCGATACGTAAAGTCCATTATGAGTACATCACACTTTATCGAAATGCCAGAAAGACAATGAAAAGTCTGGTGTTCCAACCCCTTTGAAAAAGGTGATTTGCCGGCTATGGATCTTCCCGGTCAAAATCAAGATTGCTGCCAAAACTACGGTTCCCGCGAGGAATACGCTCAAAACCGGAACCAGTGCTATTGCGTAATCGAGTATCCCATTCATTAACGATGACCCCCATGCGGAGTTGAAGCCTTCTTGATTCCCATAGGGGCAAGCGGTGTGCCAAGACGTGACTTTGCATGGAACTGTATGAAATCACTGGCTAAATTGATGGGAGAGGCCCATCTGTCGTCACCTCTCCTTTCGACAAAATAGGCGAGTCACGAGAGGAGCCGTTTTGTGTAAGTACCCATGGTTTCAATTGCTTACGAGAAATCGACAGAACTGGGGTGTTTCGACAATTTTGTCGAGTAAAAGCAGGTGAGGGCACCATTCTTGTCTGGTTGTCCTCCGATTGTGTGGGGCACCTTCAAGACATCCCATCGGTGGGATTTCACCCCACAAAGGAGAATCTGATCCGGGTTGTCTAGGGTCACGGCCTCCTAGGGTCTCACAGGTGGGAGAATTCCGAGGGCAGAGTGGTGGGATTTCCCTCCTCATCTTCGCCATAATTATGCTCGGAAAGGAGTCTTAGGTCCTGAAGGACTCTCCTATCACCCCTGAATAGGACTGTTTTATAACCTTTTTGGGCGATCACTCCCGCGGCCAGGGTGATACTCAATACGTTGCTCGCATCAAATTCTTCGCCGTCCACGATTAGGGATAGCTTAGTCCCATAGTATCGTGCTAACTTCGCGACTAGCGTCGCAGGTCGCAGATGAAAGCCGAGTTTCTCTGGAACCCCTACTTCACACGTGTCAATTTGAGTATGTTTCTCAAGCACCTCCAAGGCCAATTTCTTGCCTATGAGCAGGTATCTCCCCGCGTGAAACAGCGCAAAATTTATCATAATATCCAATATCTTAGATTCATCTATAACCGTCGATAGCTCCCTCCGACTTTTGCCACGTCCCGCCGTATGGATGTGCCTCTGGTACAAATGGGAGAGCCAATTGACGACATCGAGAAGATGGAGAGGCATGGAGATAGAGCTTCGAAAGCTTTTTAGAGCTTGATCTTGCGATTCCAATGGCGTGTGTCTGATATGATGGTCATAGGTTGACTGAAGGTTATGGATCAGCGCAATAATCTCCCTCGATCTCTCCTCGTTGACTTTATCGGGTATCAAACTCTTGAGATCATCTAAATCGCCTTTTTCATGATCCCATCCATAGTCCTCAAACTTCTCAATGGCGGTCAAGTATTGACTCGCTACCTTAGCTAAGATTTTTTGGGAATCGAAATCGTCTTCTTCATCTATCGTGTGTGGGAGGCGCTTTTGGGGATAGACTTCTTTGAAAGGATCCTCCTCCAAAGATCCCCGAGGAAACGCGATGCCTAGCCGTGATGACTCTTTCTTAATCTCTTCAAACAGATAGAGAATGGTTTTATCCAGGAATTCTGACACATCCTGGACATTCTCCACGAGATTATCCGCGTTCTCATCCTTGAGCTCATATGCAGGATACCTATGGAGAATGTGCTTCAGAATGAACGCGACCTTCGCGAGGTTCCTGATACAGGCCACCAGTTCACCATAGAAGTACCAAGTTTTGTTGTCTCTGGCACAGTGATCGTCAAGGAAACTCTCCAGTTCCTCCGACTCTTCGATGAGATGTGCATAAAACTTCCGGGTGAGTGACTTCTTCGGCCCATCCAGGAAGTTATAAAGCCGAAGGAAACTCTGAGAATGCTCCTGAGCCACTCCGAGAAAATCCTGCTCTGTTATAATCTCAGTAAATGCCTTTTTCATTGAGGCTTACCTGTCAGCCGATTTCAAGTTAACTGATTTTATCACAACTTTACCCTTAAGGGGACAGGGCCGGGTAAAAACCTTAGACTCGTGGCCCTTCAGGGCCATAGCAAGTAAACCTCCCTCGCCCGCGGCGGAATCAAAATGGCAGAGAGTCTAATGGGGGAGAGAGAGACTCACCCTTATGCCCCGAGACGCTGGCCTAATCGACGATCGGGTCTCTGAAAGTGCTTCTCACCCCTCAGTCATTTCGCTTGGGTGCCGGTATGTTTTGTATTTCTTCTCCTAGCTCTCGCGCGAGCTTCACCGAACTGGGCACTCACTCTTCCGGCAGAGACAGCCATTACTATAGATTGGACGGCACCGATTTCTGCAGTGTTTAATCCCTGGTCTTTGGCCTCGCCAAAGTAATGCTCCATTCACGGGTAGCAACCAACCGCCATAGCCGCAGCGAGGTGGATCATAAGGGTTGTTTTGGGGTTTAAGATTTGATTATGGCGGGCCGACGCATAAAAGTCGTCATATGTCTTTTTCTGATTCTTAGGCAACATGCCTCCCTCCTCCTCCGTGGGTGTGGCAGTGACGATGAGACAGTCAGCGCTGATTCTAAACTATTATCGGTGGATATCCAGGATAACGAAGTTGGTTACCTGGCAGCACGGGACCGCTCAAGGCCATCTGGTCGTTGTTTACCCCCGAGTTTGGTCGAATGGACCATTCGGTTTTTGTCTAGTCATTAGAGGGGAATAGATTCTGAAAGTCAAGACGATTTACTCCGAGGCGTTCCCTGAGCATTTCACCAGAAAATGGAAAAGGAAGCTGTGCGCGCTACTCCAGGTTCTTTTGGCAAGAATATCCTTCCACAGTGGACGTTTCAACAATCTCTCACAGAGTACGCGGAGCCTCAGAGGGAACGTCCTCTGGATTGGAGAGAGGCCAATCCAGAGGAGATTACTTGGCCTAATTTTTCCCCTCAGAAAATTAGGCCAAAAGCCTGGTTCCTCAGTTCTATCACTCTGCGCACTCTGAGAGCTCGAGCGATCCCCCGCGGATTTGTGCGAGGGAGAGCGGGCGAGAGAAACTGGTGCTTTTATGGAAGCTCGCTTTCATTAGACAAGCGCCGAGAAAAGGGATTTCGCAACGTCCCGGCCAGTATTGACCCCAGTGCTCTGCACAGGTCGCTCAGGGACATGGGCGTCCACAGAACCGAGAAGACTCATTTTTTTCATGAAAGGGTGCGACCTTGGGGGCGTGGCCAGGCAGTCGCCCGTATTGAATAATCCGAATTCTGATGATATAGGATAGTTTGTATCCAAAGAGCGGGAGGAACCGATGAAACTCAAGAGAATCGTGGCGTATCTTGTATTGGCTCTGATGGCACCGGCTCTTTCGGGTTGCTGGTACGCGGCTGCCGCGGGCGCTGGCGCTGCCGGAGGATATATTCTGAGGGATAAAGGCTACAAGATGCAGAGCCCGGTTGAAAAAGAGGACGACAGTAGGTCGGAAGAAAACTGAATTCCTCTAGCATCCACCCCTATTGCATTGTCGGAGGCCTCCATATAGGAGCACGCCGCTGAAACGATCTGAGGGTTTCTGCTTTTATCGGTCCCACCTTTTTTCAGAACTTGCCCGCTGCCCGAGAGCTCCCTGTACAAGAGGACTTATTCTATCGATTCTGGCGTGATGACAGAAGGATACGAATTCTATACGAATCTATTTCGATTTCTCAGGGCCGAACTGATTCTGATCTCAGCCCTTCTCTTTTTTTCCGGTCTTATTTTGGCCCCTGTTGTGGTCCGGAAAGAAATCAAATTCCTCCTCCTGTATCCTCGTTGGGTGTGGCGTTGTATTCAAGAGTGGCTGCAACCCTCTGACCCCTTCTTCAAAATGGTGGTCGTCATTTTCTTGCTCAATGCTACTTCTCTTCTCACCAACATTGTGTCGGGGTTCTTTGTCGTCCTGCCTTTTCTATTTGCCTTTCTCGTGGGACTGAATGTTGGCGTCATTGTCATTGAGGAGACGGGTGGGTGGAGTCTCATCGGTATCATTCTAAATCCAGTCGCATTCTTAGAGCTTCCCGTCACATGGATGAGCCTCGCTATTGGTATGGACCTGGGGTTACTCCTGTTCGATAAAGCTTCTCTTCCCGATGCCATTCTATTGCTCCAACGAGGTCTCCTCGTCTATGGGACACTTATTCTGCCTCTTCTTTTGGTGGCCGCCTTTATCGAGGTTTCCCTGATCAAATGGGGCTTGAGGCTTGCAAAGAGAAGAGATGAAGAAGAGGGCTCGGCCGACCTGGATTTCTAATTCATTATGGTGTTTCTAGACGAAGCCCATGCCCAACAAGCGGGTCGAATGGGTTACGGAGATACTTCAAAAGGACAGGATTTTCCCCGGGACCTCAACACTTTCAAAAATAACGCTGGTTGCAATCCGTTGTGGTGGACACTAGAATGTAGTAATCCTGCCACGGGAGGCACTCGATGCTCAAAAAACTTGGCAAGAAGCTCTTTGGTGGAGGCCCGTCTCCGTCGAGAGAGGGGTTCTTTCTCAATGTTCGTTGCAGCGCGTGTGGTGAGGTATTCAGACTTTTCATTAACACATCGACAGATATTGCCCAGAGTTTCGAGGAGGGAGGCGGGGTGACCTATTTCTTGAAAAAGGAGATTGTCGGAGGGCGCTGCAGGAATCTGATCCATGTAAAGATGGACTTCGATGGGGCGAAGAGACTCATTTCCAAAGAAATCGAGAACGGAGAGTTTATTGATGAGTAAGGGCCCCACGGAGAGTTTCAAGGGATGGATCGAAGCAACGGAGAAGGCCGTTGAGGAGCTGAATCGCTGGCCACGAAAGGGGGTGCAGGTTTTTCATCATAACGATGCTGATGGTCTCTGTTCTGGTGCGATACTAACACGGACCTTTGAGAGAGAAGGTTATGGTGTCAGACGTTTCTGCTTGGAAAAACCGTATCCGGAAGTGATGCGCAAGGTTTACGGCCAGAAAGGAGAAATCCTCATCTTTGCCGATTTTGCCGGGAGAATCGCGCCTCTTCTTTCTGATTTGAATCGGGGGCAAAATCTTACGGTGATACTCGACCACCATGTTGCGGAGAGGTCAACCGACCCCAGGGTCCACAACCTCGATCCCGATCTGTTCGGCCTTAAGGGGGACCGGGACATTTCAGCATCGACGACATGTTATCTCTTTGCCCAGAAACTCAATCCGGAGAATCAGGATATGGCCCACATCGCGGCGCTGGGGGCGGTTGGAGAGGAGTTTTTCGTAGACGGTAGACTTGTGAGCAGGAATCGAGCAGTTACCTTGGAGGCGGTTCGACAAGGAACGATCGAGATCGTGGAGAAGGAAAAAGGCGAAGCATACATTCTGAAATCTTCAAACGGAGACATGGGGTGCGATGAATTGGGTGACTATTTGGATACCCTTGGGGGTGTTGGTTATTATGGCGGTGGCCCTGAAATAGGTGTCAGGGTTTGTCTCGAAGGGACGTCAGCCGAGTCAGACGGGATGGTGAGTGAGCTGAAAAGCACAAGGACCATGGCCTTTGATGCCGAGATCCACAGGCTGAAGGCGGGTGCCCTGAATTTGTCCCCCCACATCCAGTGGTTTCATGTGGAAGACCGTTTTTCTCTAATGGGTGTGAAAATGATCGGGGCTTTTTGCGATTTCATTAAGAACATGGATTTTGTCGATCCACAGAGATACATCGCAGGCTTTCAGATTATTCCCAATGAAGTCCCAGGCTTCGGCGTTATCGAGTTTAATGAGGTGAAAATCTCAATGAGGGTTTCGGCCTATTTGGAAGGTGAGATCCGTGCAAAAAGAGTCATGGGCCTCGATACACTGCTTCCCATGGCTACGAGTAGAGTCGGGGGATTTTCTGATGCCTGTCACAGTCTGACCGCTGCGACGACCGTGGCAATAGGGAGAGAAGCAACGCTCATCGAAGAGATGGAGAAAGTTCTCGCGTGACGACTGACCGCCGACGACCGACAACTGACAGCTCAAGAACAAAACCTTCGAGCCGCGATGAGCGACTTTTTCGGAGATCTCAGAAAATCTCGAGGATTGTTTGAATAGCCAGGGAGGGTGATTCTATGGGAAGAGGGACAGGCTTTGGCAAAACGATACTGATCGGGGATCAGTTTGTCTTGGAGGGGGTGCCGGCTATCGTGTCGTCGATTTCCTATGAAACTTTGGCCACGGTGGAGCGGATCGATGGCGGAGGATGGGTCTTGGAAGACAATCGTGTCGAGGTGCCAGGGTACAAGGAGAGCAAGAAAGAACAACAGGTTCAATCGATCAATAGGATTCTCGAAGTGATGAAGATCGATTCTGAAAAGACACCCCTTAAGATCACTTTTGAGGGAACGCTTCTGGCGGGGAGTGGGGTTGGCGCGAGCGCCGCCAGTTGTGTCTCTCTAGCACGGGCGCTGGATGAAGAGTTCAAATTGGGCCTCACGATCGACGAGATCAACCTGGTCTCCTGGGAGGGAGAGTTTGCCTACCACGGAATTCCGAGCGGCGTGGATAACACGGCGTCGTGTTACGGTGGGCTCATGCTCTACCAGTTAAAGGATGGTCAGGAGATTATCGAAAAGATCACGGTTAGAGAACCTATTGAAGTCGTGTTGGGGAATAGTGGTATTTCTGCAAACACGGCCGCGCTCGACGGCCTGGTGCAGAGAGAAAAAGAGAAGGATCCAGGGGTCTTCCTGTCGAGATTGAAGACCATCACGCACCAGGCCTTGGAGGTCAAAAAGAGTCTCGAGGCAGGTGATCTCAAAGAGGTGGGAAAAATCATCACGGAGAACCACAAGATCCTGATCGACATGGGACTCTCTCATGAGAAACTCATCCATTTGTGCGATCTGGCTCTCGAAAATGGGGCACTTGGTGCGAAGCTCACAGGAGGCGGAATGGGCGGCTACATGGTCGCCCTGACGCCAGGAGGAGACCTTCAGAAAAAGGTGGCCTCGGCTATCAAGGGCGAGGGATTTGGAGTCATCGAGGCAACGGTGGGGGAGGGTAATTAACCATATCGACTCTTCTTGGAGGTTTGCTGGTCATAAGGCCAATGAGACAGGAACTATATGGTCGCATCTCAAAAGAACTATAGCCTCTTCCAGGAGGGCGCGAAACGTTTCGACCAGGCGATGATCGGGGTACCGGATCGCGTTCCCGTATACGCGCAGATGCACGAATTCGTCATGAAGGAATTGAATGTCAATGCCAGGAAGTTCTATACAACAGCCGAGACTCTTGTCACAGGAACTTTGGAGGTCTGTGAAAAATATGGCATCGATGTGGCGTTTCTCGATTACGACGTCTATAACATTGAGGCCGAGGCCCTTGGACAAAGGATCATCTACAGTGACAGTGGCATGCCAGATGTTGACCGTTCCCGACCTCTGATTCGAGATCGAGACGATCTCAAGAAGATAAAGACCCCTGACTTCGATTCCCACGGCCGTTTCCCGAACGTCATTGAAATGTGTTCGATCTATGAAAAACTAACCGGCCTCGACGCTGGCTTGGAGTTCACCGCACCCTTTAGTCTTGCCGCAAACGTGAGGGGGATTGAACGGCTTCTGAACGACATTTATGAAAATCCTGATTTCGCCAGAAGCCTGTTTGATCGTCTGACTGAGGAGTTAATCGCTCCGTGGATTCAGCATCTAAAGAAGACCTTTCCCGATGCAAAAAGTATCTCCGGAAATGATGCCACAGCCTCTCTCCCAATCGTGAGTCCAACTGTCCTCAAACAATGGGTCATGCCCTATATTCTGAGACTTCGAAAGTTGTGCGGCCCAACGGTCTACGTACCAAACTGGGTCGGTGAGAGATATCTGAAAAATCCCCAGGAAATGTTCGATCTCAAACTGACGGTATGTCCAGGATTCGTGGTTGGACAGGATCCTGACGTCGAGGTACTCGGTCCAGCTGTCTATAAGGAATACGCTGACAGGCACGGCGTGTCTCTTGTCCTTGGCATTGGTGCGGGTTTTTTGGCCCTGGGTAAGCCAGAAGAAATAGCGGAGAGGGTGAGATACTATGTCGAGGTGGGAGGCAAGAGCGGTCGGTTTGTCCTGTATCTATGCAACCTAGGAGCAACAACACCTCCGGAGAATGTGAGAGCTGTGATTGAGGCCATTGACAGGTACGGGATCTATTCGTGAAGTCCCATGAAACTACTTTTGTTTTCTGCTGAAATAGAGATTCGTCAATGCAGCAAGAGAGGTGCCCACGATCAGCAAAAAGGAGATGGCATTGATCACGGGGGTACTTCCGTCTCTCACCTGGAGATACAGGTTAATTGGCAGCGTGGCTTCGGATCCCACAAGGAATAGGGTGGTATTAAAGTTCTCAAAGGACATGAGAAACGCCAAGGCAGCCGACCCGATTATGGCGGGTCGAAGGAACCTCAGGGTAATAAACCAAATCACCTCAAAACGGTTAGCACCCAGATTCATGGCGGCTTCCTCAAGGGTGCGGTCAAACTTTCTCAGACGAGCTGAGACCACCAGGGTCACGAGAGTGGCAATAAAGGAAAACTGTCCGAGCACGACCAGCCAGAAGCCGGGCCGGAACAGGCCAATATCGAGTTTCCAACTCTCCTCGAAATAGATCCCCAAGACCGTGCTGAACATGAGAATGGAAATTCCCAGAATCACTCCCGGAATGACCAGGGGGGCGAGCATGAGAAAGTAGAGAAAAGGTTTGAAACGAAAATCCTCCTGCTCAAAAAGAAAAGCGCCGCAGGTTCCCACGCCGACTGACACCAATGTGACAAAGAACGCGACCCGTCCACTCACCCAGATGCTGTCGAGGTTGATTTGATCGTGGAAAATACCTACCCGCTCCGGAAGATTCCCCGTGAACCATTCCAATGTAAACCCCTTCCACGGAAGAGCGGGGAACTGAGAATCATTAAATGCCAAGATGCAAGTGACCAGCAGCGGGGCAAATAGAAACGCGAAATAAAGGATCACATAGAGCTTAAAACTCACCGCATAGGTTTTGGATTGCGGCAAAGAGCGAATCATTGAACGATTTTCCTCAGGTTTTGTTTAGTCAGTTTCAATCCCAGCCAGACGACTATCGAAGAGAGAAAGAGTAACAGAAAACCGAAGGCGGCCCCCTGATTCCAGTTGAAGCTGGCGATAAACTGGTTGTAAATCTGCTCGGTGAACCAGAGAGAGTTTTTGCCACCCATTAAATTGGGCGTCAGATAATTTCCCAGGGTCAGCATGAAAACAACAATCGAGCCGGAAACAATTCCGGGCGTGGCGTGAGGGATGATAATCCTGAAAAGGATCGTCCACATATTGGCGCCAAGATCATACGCCGCTTCAATCAGGCTATTATCCAGGCTATCGAGGACTGATAGGAGCGGAACGACCATGAAAAGCATAGAGGTGTAAACCAGTCCTAGCAACATGGTGGCATCGGTGTAGAGCATTTCGATGGGCTTATTCAGGATTCCCAGTTTCAGGAGAAAATGATTGATCACGCCGCTTTCCCTCAACAGAATCATCCAGCCATAGACCCGGACAAGTTCGCTGACCCAGAAGGGGAGCAAAAGAAGCAGCGTAAGAAACCCCTGGAACCTGGGGGCCACAACTTTGGTGATAAAGAAGGCGACGGGAAGGGCAATGAGAAAGGTTAGGAAGGTTACCAGAATGGAATAGACGGCAGTGCGGACAAAAGTAAACCAGTAGATCGGTTCATCGAAAAAATTCAAATAATTGGAAACACTCCATACCATATCGCCCATGTCGTTTTCGGTTCGAAAGGACATGATGAACAGATCGACCTGTGGCAGGACGATCAGAAGAATCAACCAGAGTAAAACAGGTGCTATGAAAAGAAGTAGAGCCCATCGAGTTTGATGCTTCATAGGGTGACTTCATTTTCTGGGAAAACAGATACCCGATTGTTCATCCCATCCGACTTCAATCTTGTCTTTTACCTGAATGTAGTCATATTGTCGGTTCTGGGGCAGAGCGATGAGCAATTCGGTCTCCCCGTTGAGCGGATTGGCTAGCAGCCGACTGTTTGCGCCGTCAAAAAGAATGGATTTAACTACCACCTCAAATCGGTTCAGGTTGGAGATACTCGGATCAGGTTGGATCAACATGGCTTCTGGCCGGAGGAACAGGTCGACCTCGGTACCGGGTTGAAGCCTCTCTTCCAACTTCGTGCGGAAGACCGAGCCATCAGTTGTCTCAAGTTCAGCCGCCGATTCATCGATTTTACTGATTCTGCCTGACCATGCGTTATTATCGCCAACGAACTGAGCTACAAAAGGAGTTTTTGGATCAGTATAAAGGTTCTGGGGCGTGTCGATCTGTTCAAACTCCCCGTGATTCATGACGGCGACATAGTCGGACATAACCAGTGCTTCAGACTGATCGTGGGTGATGTATACGAATGTTGTGCCCACTTTTGCCTGAAGCTTCTTCAACTCGACTTTCATCTGCTCTCGAAGCTTCAGGTCCAAGGCCCCCAATGGCTCATCGAGAAGCAGAACGGTAGGCTCCAAAACGAGACACCGAGCAATAGCCACTCGCTGTCTTTGACCACCTGAAAGCTGATCAATCTTCTTGTTTTGGAATCCGGACAGATCCACCCTTTCCAGGATGGCTTGCACCTTTTTTTTGATCGTTGCCTTGTTATCTCCACGTCGATGTAGTCCGAAGGCAATGTTGTCACCCACATTCATCATGGGGAACAGAGCGAGATGCTGGAATATGAGGTTGACTGGCCGTTTGTTAGGCGGGATGCCGAGCATGCTTTTCCCGCGAATCTCAATGGACCCGCTCGTTGGTTCTGTCAGCCCGGCAATCATTCTGAGGAGTGTTGTTTTCCCACAGCCTGAGGGGCCGAGTATAGAAAAAAAGCGCCCGTTCTCGACTTCAAATGAAACGGAGTCCACGGCTGTGAACTCCTCAAATTTCTTAGTCGCCTCCCTAACCGATAAATCGATCTGCATAGAACGCACCAAAAAATGCGAATAGGGCGCGCCAGAAAAGGGGGGTAACCGTTCAGACGGATATCCCCCCTTCTGTTGTTAACTGGACCTAACGGCAATCTGACCGAGGCCGTTTCCTTACTGAGCGGCTTTGACCTTGTCCAAGATCATTCCTTCAATCGCCTCAAGCTTGGCAGGCACGGGGGGATACCACTTGATGTTATCAATGTCTTTCTGGGTAAAACTACGTTCGAAATTCCCACGCACCGTGGGGTCTGTCAACTCGATTGAACCCTTAGACGCTGTTCCATATTTCTCCAGGTTGGTAAATGCCGCAGCATTTTCTGGACGGAGCATGAAGTTGATCCACTTATAGGCCGCATCGAGGTTTTCGGCTTTGGCAGGTATGGCAAAGGTGTCAATCCAGCCGAGGGCACCGCTCTTTGGTGCAATAAAATCGATTTCCGGATTCTCTTCATGTAGTTTCCAACCGCCATTGTCCCATGCCATGGCGAGGTGTACTTCACCTGATCGCATCGACTGGAGTAAAGCATCGCCGTTGGTCCAGTAAGTTTTCACGACACCTTTCCCGTCAATCATAGCCTGCCCGACTCTCTCCATCAGAGCTCTGTAAGCTTCGGCGTCGCCATACAGGGCAAACGGATCCTCTCCCATAGCAAAGGCAAGGGCGATCAGCGTGGGTCTTTTAAGGCGGTAGCTGACTCTGCCTTTATACTTGGAATCCAGAAGGTCAGTGTAGTCCTGAGCCTCGGGAGCCTGTTTTCGATTGACAACCAGTCCCGAAGTGCCCCAGCAGAAAGGCACAGCATGGGATTTGCCATTTACGAGAGTATTCTTCTTGACCGCCTCCAGCATCGAAGAAATAATCTGGCCGGCCTCCACTTTGGACAGGTCGATGGGCTGGTAGATCCCATATTTTTCCTGGACAGAAGAAATCCGGTCCTGACTGGGCTGGGCCAGATCGAACCCGGCGCCACGGGTAGCCCGTAGCTTGGCGATCATTTCTTCATTGTTCGTATAGGTTGCCTTGACTTCGATTCCTGTCTCTTTTTGAAATTTTTCAACAAGGTTCTTCGGCGCGTATCCCTTCCATGTGAGCAGGGAAAGCGTGTCTGCTGTAGCCCCGGCAATAGTCAGGGTCAGGAAAGCGGAAACAAGCAGTGCGATACAGAGTCCTCTTTTCATCTTCATCTCCCTCCTTTTGGTAGTTAGTGTGGAAGTTAACCCGCGCCCCCCGGCGGAATAGTGTTCAGGTGCGATACTAAGCCCGAGGTAACATCCAGCGCCAGTATACATAGGGGACGCGCTATTTTCAAGCCTTTTCTTTATTCAGGATCTCTCTCCTGCAACAGCCCTCTATGGATTTTATCTGATGATTACAATTCGTTGACCGAGTGAGTGAATCCACGCAATGATGCAAAAGAAAAACACCTTGCGAATTTTCCCGAACTCTAATAATATGGGCTTCGCGGAATCCTGAAAACTGAGACACAATCGATGAAAGTTCCTCTGGAAAGGAGGTGAAGGAGAACTCAAATCAAACCTCAACTCGCTGTCAAAGGAGGGAAAACCATGAAAAGAACAGGTTATCTCGCATCTATCTTAATGGGCTTATTGGTCACTGTTGTCGTCATCGGCATGATTCCGACGGCGTCACAGGCAGTGACAACGATCAGCTTCTGGCACGCCATGAGTGCTAAACGAATGCCTGCGGTGAATCGAATCGTGGAGGGGTTTAATGCCACCCACCCGGATATCCAGGTCCAACCCCAGTTTAGTGGCAAGTACAAGGAGGTCCTGGCAAAGGCCATTGCGGCCGCGCGAGGTGGCTCTCCTCCTCATATCGTTCAGGTATACGAGGTCGGCACACAGACGATGCTGGACAGTGGGGCAATCGTCCCTGTTTTCGAGATTGCCAAACCAGGAGAAGTCGATTGGGGAGACATCATTGTCCCGATCAAAGACTACTATGCGGTCGGCGGCAAGCTTTATTCCATGCCCTTCAATTCCTCCACTTCGATTCTCTATTACAATAAGGACCTATTCGCACAGGCCGGAGTGGATCCCAACAAGCCACCAACCACCTTTGCGGAGATGGAGGAAATTGGAGAAAAGATCGTGAAGAGCGGTGTGGTTCCGAACGCCGTCTCATTTGGGTGGCCGGACTGGCAATTCGAGCAGATGCACACCCTCCACAAACAATTCTACGCAAACAACGAAAACGGAAGGTCGGCAAGGGCCACAAGTGTCTTGGGAAACCAGGAATTCGGCGTGAAGGTTGTGAGTGAGTGGACCAAGTGGGCCGAAAAGGGGGTCTTTATCTACGGAGGCCCGGAGTATTCTGCCAATAAGGCATTTCTGGCCGGGAAAATTGCCATGCTGTACCAGTCCACCTCCTCAGTAGGCTCCATTGGCAAGGCGGCCAAGTTCCAAGTTGGAACCAGCTTTCTCCCGAGACTTGCTGGATATCCAAAAGGAAATTCGGTGATTGGGGGGGCCACCCTTTGGACGATGAAAGGCCATTCTCAGAAAGAGTACGATGCCATTTGGGAGTTTTATAAATACCTTGTTCGTCCCGAGGTTTCGGCCCAATGGCACAAGGACACTGGTTACTTTCCATCCACGAACAGTGCGGTCAAACTTCTGATGGACGAGGGATGGTTTTCAAAAAACCCCAACCACATAACGGCGTTTCTGCAGATTCTCACTGGGATTAAAGTACCAGAGTCCCAGGGCGTCCGGTTGGGCCCTTTTGTTGCCATTCGGCAGGCCTTCAAAACAGCACTGGAGAAGTCGGTGACGGGGCAGCTGTCGCCTAAGGCGGCGATGGAAGAGTATACGGCCGAGTCGAACAAACTTCTCAAGGAATATGGCGAGCTTTATCAATAACCATGACCTGTGGAAGAAGATTTGGGGGGCGAACGATGCGCCCCCCAGCCTTTTCTGGTAAACGATGCAGAGCAAATTCCCCAGTCGATTATTGCCCTATCTCCTTCTCTCTCCGTCTATCGTCATCGTCTTTGTCTTTTTGATCATCCCTTCGATTCAATCCTTGTATCTGAGTTTTTTCAGGGTTTCGCCATTCGGAGATCGCCTCATTTATGTAGCGATTGACAATTTCTCAAAGCTATTGAACCCAGATTATCTGAACAGTTTCGTCGTCACGGTGGCCTTTACCGGTGCGGTTGTTGTTTCCGGGCTCGTTGTCTGTCTCGCTTTAGCGCTGGCGGCGAATCAGAAAATCACCGGGATCGGACTGTATCGGACTGGTTTGATTTGGCCTTATGCCCTGTCTCCAGCTGTGGCCGGTACCATCTGGGCCCTCGTCTTTGACCCTTCCACAGGCGCTTTTTCCTATTTCATCTCTCTTGCATCAGGGGCAATGCCCAATTGGCGAACCAACGGTCCTTTTGCCGTGGTGGTGATCACGCTGGCCGCCACCTGGAAGATGGTGGGCTATAACGTGATATTCTTTCTCGCTGGCCTGCAGACGATTCCCCGTGAGCTCACCGAGGCCGCCGAGATCGACGGGGCTGGTCCTTTGAAGCGCTTTTGGAATATTACCTTTCCCCTTCTTTCGCCCATGACCCTCTTCCTTCTTATCATGAACACCCTTTATGGGTTCTTCCAGGTATTTGGTCTGATTGATGTCATGACTGAGGGAGGTCCGGCACGGGCCACAGAAGTGCTCGTCTATAAGCTCTACTACGACGGATTCATCAGTTTGAAGACTGGGTACGCCTCGGCCCAGTCGATCGTTCTTTTTGCCTTTGTGGCCGGATTAACCCTACTTCAGTTCAGATTTGCTAGGCGGTGGGTATTTTATCAGTAGGAAGAAGATGAACCGGAAACGATATTTCCACTTTTTCATACACGTTGTTTTGATCGTCTCCTTTGTGATCATTGCCTTTCCCGTTTTTTATGCCTTCATCGTGAGCACCCAGACTTTCCAGGATGTCTTCGTCTATCCCCCCAAGTTCACGCCGGGTCCTGACACGGTGCAGAACTATGTCGCTGCCTGGAAGACGGTCAAAATGGGTCGGTTGTTATTTAACAGCACGCTAATATCGGTGGCCGTGGGTGTGGGGAAGATCATTCTCTCCCTCATGGCAGCCTTTGCCTTCACCTACTTCGGCAATTTCAAGGGTAAAGGGTTTTTCTTTGTGGTCATTCTGATCACCCATATGCTGCCCCTACCGATCCGCATTGTTCCGACCTTTGAATTGATGAGGAGTTTCAACTGGGTGGACACCTATTATGCGCTAACCATACCTTTCTTTGCCAGCGCAACCGGCGTCCTTCTTTTCCGGCAGCTTTTTCTCACGGTACCCGCTTCTCTTTGCGATGCTGCCCGCGTTGATGGTATTACCCCCCTGGGTTTTTTGATGCGGATTCTTATTCCCCTGTCCAAGACGAACATCTCCGCCCTTTTTCTCATCGAATTTCTCTATATGTGGAATCAGTATCTCTGGCCGCTGGTCGTAACCAATCGGGATGAGATGCGGGTCGTTCAAATCGGTCTTAAGATGCTCCTGGCCGGGCAGGCCCAGGCGGCGGATTGGAACATTATTATGGCGGGAACCATCATCGCCATGCTGCCTCCCCTGATCATTCTCTTTGTAATGCAAAGCAGTCTCGTCAGGGGATTCAGCATGCAGGAAGAAAAGTAGGGTTTTCCCCTTTGTCAGGACATGGTAAGATTGGCGAACGAGGAGACCGATCCATGGCAGAAGTCAAGCTCTCCAATATCACCAAACGGTTCGGCACGAATGCGGTGGTCAACCAGGTCAACCTCACGGTTAAGGACAAGGAGTTTCTCGTCCTGGTTGGGCCATCGGGGTGCGGAAAGACGACAACCCTTAGGATGGTAGCGGGCCTGGAGGAAGTGACGGAAGGAGAGATTTACATTGGAGACCGGAAGGTTAACGAGGTGCCTCCGAAAGACCGGGACATTGCCATGGTTTTTCAGAATTATGCGCTCTACCCACACATGAACGTATACAAGAACATGGCTTTTGGCTTGCAACTCCGAAACTTTCCAAAAGCAGAGATTGATCAGCGGGTAAAGGAAGGCGCAAAAATCCTGGGTATCGAAGAGTTTCTATCGAGGAAACCGAAAGAACTGTCCGGAGGTCAGCGGCAACGGGTGGCTATGGGCCGGGCCATCGTTCGGAAACCCCATGTTTTTCTTTTCGATGAGCCGCTCAGCAACCTGGATGCTAAACTGCGGGTCCAGATGCGGGGCGAGCTGGCCAAACTCCATGAGCGCCTAGAGACCACGATCATCTATGTGACACACGATCAGGTTGAAGCCATGACCTTGGCCGACCGAATCGTGGTCATGGACAACGGATTCATCATGCAGATAGGGACTCCTCTGGAGGTGTATGAGAATCCCAAGAACGTATTTGTGGCTGGGTTTATCGGCAGTCCTGCCATGAACTTTTTGGAAATCAAGGTGGTGGAGGATAATGGAAAGCTGTACGTGGATGGAGAGAGTTTCCGTCTGGCAATCCCAAAAAGCCTAGAAAAGAGATACCGGCCACGGCTTAACGTTGACGTTGTTTTCGGAATCCGGCCTGAACATATCAATGACCGTTCTTTTGTGAGTGAAATCCCGGGAAGGGAGAAAATGGAAGCCACAGTCGAGGTCGTCGAACCGGTCGGGTCTGAAGTCATTCTGATTGTAACAGTCGGTGGCCATCAACTGACGGCAAAGGTTGACCCTCATACCAAGGCGTCCGTCCACAAGTCCATCGATCTCAGCGTGGACATGAACAACATTCACATTTTCGATAAGGAGTCAGGGGAGGTCATCGAATAGCCCTCGCCTTCCTTTCCATATAATCCGTCCAAGCCAGATGAGCCGTTGTGTTTCTCAGGGATACGTCTGCCCCGGTCTCCCGTTTGAGCAAGAAAGTATGCTCCAAACCGGGGCCAGCGTGGGGAAAAAGTATGAAGAGAATAAGCATCATCGGTGACGGGGCCTGGGGTACGGCTTTGGCTCTTCTTCTTCACGATAAAGACTACAGCGTCAAAATTTGGGGTAACTTCCCTGATTACATAGAAGAGCAGCGTGAAAGGAGAGAAAACCCCAAATTCCTGCCGGGAATAAAAATACCCAAAGGCATAGGGTACACGGCTGATTTGGCAGAGGCCGCTGAAGGCGCTGAATTGTTCGTCTGTGCCGTCCCGGCCCAGTTCATTCGCGGTGTTTTTGAAAAGTTTGCAGCGCACCACCCAAAAGGGGTGCCGGTTGTTTCCGTTGCGAAAGGCATCGAGCAGAAGACCCTCAAACGATGCACCGAGGTCCTGGCGGAGTTCCTGGGAGATGCGCCTCTCGCTGCCCTGAGTGGACCGTCCCATGCCGAGGAAGTGGCTCAGAAGGTGCCAACTGCCGTCGTCGTCGCATCACAGGGCCACCGCGTTTCACGGTTGCTCCAGGATACTTTCATGTCAAATTCCTTTCGGGTTTATACCCAAGACGACATTCTGGGAGTCGAGCTGGGCGGAGCGCTGAAGAATGTGATCGCCTTGGCTGCCGGAATGTCTGATGGACTCGGTTACGGCGATAATACAAAGAGCGCTCTTTTGACTCGCGGATTGGTGGAGATATCACGACTTGGAGTCGCTGCTGGGGCGAAACGGCTTACCTTCTCCGGCCTTTCTGGGATCGGTGACCTCATAACCACCTCATTCTCCCGGCATAGCAGAAACCGGGCCTTGGGCGAAAAGATCGGGCAAGGGATGTCTCTACGCCGTGTTTTGGAATCGACTGAGAAAGTCGCCGAAGGGGTGTGGACGACCATTTCTTCGCGGGAATTGGCTCAACGGCTCGGCGTAGAAGTCCCTATAATTGATGAAGTCTACAAGGTTCTTTTTGAGGAGAAAAACTGTCGCCAGGCCGTAGCGGACTTGATGACACGAGGCAAGAAGCAAGAGATGGAAGATCTCGAATAGCCCACTGAAATTCCTCAGCCCCCCTTACTTAGATCTATACCGGAGAATCGTCTCTGCAATCTCGGCGAACCCCTCTCCCCCCTCCTCATTTGCCAGGAATGACGGCAGGTGCATCATCTGTTCAGCAAAGCGGAGAACGTTTTTGACCCCGGCCGTGTAAGGAAAATATTGAAACATAGGCTCGTCGTTAGGAGAGTCGCCGCAGAAAAGAAACCGGCCCTTACTGGTATCGAGATCGAGTTTCCATCGCTCCTGAGCAAGGATTTTTGCCATTCCCAGTTTGTTGTAGTCTCCGAACCAGCCATTGACGTGAATCGAAGAAACTTTACAGTGGGCGCCGTGCTTTTTGAAAATCTCACGTATCTGATCGACGGCACTTTGATCCAAAGGTGTTACGTCTTCACAGTAGTCGATGGCTAGATCGGTTTCACGATAGGGTTGATCGCTCGCAAGAGCGGTGCCTGAAACCGCGGTAAGTATCTCATCCCGAATCTCCTCCAAGCGCCGTCGGTTTGCGGCACGAACCTTATGGGGATCGAGAAATCGCTTCTTAAGCTTTCGTTCTGCCTCATCAAACCAGAAGTAGAGGGCACCGTTCTCTCCCACGACTCCATCAACGGGCCACATTCGGGCAATGTGATCGCACCACCCAGCAGGCCGGCCAGTAATAGGAACAACTCTGAGACCGGATTCCTTCAGGGTCCACAGGGCCTGGTAAGGGCCAGAGAGGATCTTGCCGTGAGTCGTGAAGGTATCGTCGATGTCAAAAAAGATCCCTAAGAGGTTTGTCGCTGTCTCAGGGGGTAGCTTATCGATCGGAGGAATCATGATGAGGTCGCCTCTAAACTTAGGAGTCAGAAGTCAGGAGTCAACATTCGGAAGACAATAGCTTGGCAGGCTGTCTCGTGTCTTTTCTGAACCTATTCTGACTGCTGACTTCTGTCTTCTGAATTCTCATTCTCAGACTCTGACTTCCGACGACTTACACCTGAATACTGATCTCACATACTGAAACACCTGAGAAAATCACTCACAAACTGGTTGGCAGGGCGTCTTCGAATTTTCGATGGGGTGTCGATCTGAACGATTCTCCCGTCCTTCATGATTGCCAGCCTGTCTGCCAAGGAAAAAGCCTCTGCCAGATTGTGGGTCACATAAAGAGTCGTGGTTCCCAACTCGATGTGGTAATCCTTCAACTCCCTCCGAAGGGTTAGGCGACGCTGGGGGTCCACGTTGGATAGGGGTTCGTCAAGCAGAAGTATCTTGGGCGTGATGGTCATGGCCCTGCCAATTCCAACGATCTGCTGCTGGCCTGCCGATAACTGGTTTGGTTTTCTCGGAAAGAGTCTCTTTTCAATACCGAGTCGGTCCGCGATGGCGCTGGCGGTCTCCTCTATTTTTTTCGGCGATTGCCTTCGGATCTTCATGGAGAAACTCAGGTTGCTGTAGATGTCTCTGTCGAAAACTCTCATGTGCGGCCACAGGGCGTTGCCCTGGAAGACCATGCGAACCCCTCGATCGGATGTTTTCTCCTTGTCGACACATCGACCATGAATGTAGATATGACCAGAGTCAGGCTTTTCCAGACCGGCGATTAGCCGAAGGAGGGTCGTCTTGCCACACCCTGTCGGACCGACGATCGCCAGGAACTCTCGGTCGTCCGCCATGAGACTGATCTCGTTCACAGCAGGAATCGATCCGTATCGTTTGATGACCCGATCGAGAACGAGGCTCTTGTTTGGTGGGATATACATTGGATCCATTCAGGACAAGAATTCCTTGGAGGAATGGATGACAAAATACTACAAGCGACGGGAGCGGATTGTCAAGGAGCACCGGTACCTAGTATTCGGACCGCCTGGATCTCGCTAGATAGAGTGGCCACCGAAGATTCTTGAATCTCCTGAAGTGGCAGGTGGCATTTGTCATTGTGATTCCTGTTTGGCTGTGCAGGCATGGAGCAGGAATTTGTGTCTTTTTCCGAGATACGCGCTAATAGATTCTGGCCATTGAATTCTGAGAAGGGGTTGTGTTACAAATATAGAAATCGTAGCACCGACTGTCAGCGTGTTGTCATGTTTTGTAGCGGAGAAGCGGCCTATGCATATGGCAGATGCCCTGCTTTCACCTCAAGTCGGCGCAACCTTCTGGGCCATTTCTGGTGGCGCGATCGCCTATGGCGCGAGAAAACTCAAGAAGGATTTGGATGACAGAAAAGTCCCCCTTATGGGGGTTTTCGGGGCTTTTGTCTTTGCTGCCCAGATGATTAACTTTACTATTCCCGGGACGGGTTCGAGTGGCCACCTGGGAGGGGGAATGATTCTTGCTATACTCCTCGGGCCTTATGCTGGTTTTCTCACACTTGCATCGGTGCTTTTCATCCAGGCACTTTTCTTTGGCGACGGGGGATTGTTGGCCCTTGGGTGCAATATTTTCAACGTGGGCTTCTGGACATGCTTTGTTGCCTATCCCCTGATTTATCGGCGGCTCGTCACGAGCGATTCCTCACCGAGGCGGATGATGGTTGCCGCCGTGATCTCGACTTTGGTGGCAATGCAGCTTGGACCTTTCAGTGTGGTGATGGAGACGGTTCTATCCCGAATGAGTGAACTTCCTTTCACATCCTTTGTTCTTCTGATGCAGCCGATTCATCTGGTCATTGGTCTTGTCGAGGGAGTGGTCACGGCAGGGTTCGTTGCTTTTGTTAGACGGACACGGCCGGAGATTCTTGAATCGACTTTGAGCCCGAGGCGCCCGACACAGGTCTCCATTCGGAGGGTGTCGATCGGATTCGGAGTGGCAGCCCTTCTTATAGGCGGGGTGTTTTCCTGGTTCGCTTCAACCCACCCCGATGGTCTTGAGTGGTCCATCAAAAGAATCTACGGAAGGTCGAGCCTACCCGAACGCTCTGAAAAGACGGCAGAGGTTTTGGAGGGTATCCAGAATAAGACGACGGTTTTCCCTGATTATGGATTCAGGGACCGAACGCCCTCGGCGGAAGGTGACATATCGACCGTGGGCGGTGGAAACGGGGAGACCCGTAGCTTGATCAATCCTGGGAAGACCGCGGCCGGTGTTGTAGGCGCAACGCTGGCCCTGGGACTGTCTGTGCTTTTAGGGCTGCTATTTAAGGGGCGAAAGAAACGAACACCTCGCGATTCAGCCGGAATCAGCCATTCCGGTATTCGCACATAAATACCGAAATCTTCTTTCGAGCTGGAACTATGGCCTCCTTTGACGCGGCACTCTTCGACCTCGGTCGTTTGGACAGCCTGTCATATGGCGAATCGATTGTGCACAGGTTGGATCCGCGGAGCAAACTCCTTGCCACAGTGGCGTTTGTGCTGGTCGTGGTTTCCTTTCCCAGGTATGAGGTGATAGCCCTGCTTCCATTGTTCTTCTTCCCCATCATCATGGCCATCCTGGCCGATCTGCCTATTGGGTTCGTCGTCAGGAAGCTGGCTATTGTATCGCCCTTTGCCATATTCATCGGAATCTTCAATCCATTGCTCGATCGACAGGTTTTTTTCGAGCTGGGACCGCTGGCCATTACTGGCGGGTGGCTTTCTTTTGGGTCAGTCATGATTCGATTCGTCCTAACTGTGGGGGCGGCCATAATCCTTATTGCCACGACGTCCTTTCCAGGAGTATGTGCGGCATTAGAACGTTTGAGAGTGCCCCGGCTGTTTGTCGTTCAGATGATGCTCCTCTACCGATTCATCTTTGTCTTGGTAGAGGAAAGTCTCAGACTGATGCGGGCTATGAACTTGAGACGTTTCAGGGGAAAAGGTCCACATATCAGGCTCTTTGTTCGGCTTCTTGGGACCCTATTTCTCCGCACCATGGATCGGGCCGAACGGGTTTATTGGGCAATGCGTAGCCGTGGTTTCGACGGTGAGATCCGTGTACTAAAAAGATCGACCTTCGGAGGTCGAGACCTGGCATTTTTATCAGTCTCAGTCACGGCGTTTGTCTTGATTCGGTTCTTCAACATAGCGGAAGTATTTGGAACCCTGGCCCTCCGAGTTCTCGGGTAAGGAGGACAAAACAGTGAGCCATCACATCATAGAATTTGAAAACATTCATTACACCTATCCGGATGGAACGCGAGCCCTTGAGGGCATCTCCTTTCGAGTCCTTCATGGAGAATCCGTGGGCATAGTCGGAGCAAATGGTGCTGGCAAGTCTACGCTTCTGTTGCAAACAAATGGGACGCTTCTTCCTACAGTGGGGAGCGTCCGAATCGGAGAGGTCATGCTCTCCAAGCAAACAGCGAGGGAAATTCGGAAACGGATCGGCTTTGTGTTTCAGAATGCTGACGATCAGCTTTTCATGCCGACGGTCTTTGAGGATGTCGCATTTGGTCCTCTCAACCTGGGCTGGACGACAGAGACCGTAGAACAGTCGGTCACCAGGGCCTTGGAAAAGGTGAAATGCCGTCACTTGAAAGATCGTCCGCCACACAAGCTCTCAGAAGGAGAAAAACGGTCCGTCGCAATCGGATCGGTTATTGCCATGAACCCGGATATTCTGGTGATGGACGAACCCTCTTCCAATCTCGACCCGCGGTCACGGCGTCAACTGATAAAGCTTCTGAGTACCTTTCAGCACACCAAAATCTTGGCAACTCACGACCTCGACATGGTCATGGATTTATGCGAGAGAACGATAATTCTTAGCGGGGGACGGATTGTTGCCGACGGGCCGACTGGTGAGCTTTTTTCCGACGAAAAACTTCTGAAGGAGAATGGACTGGAGCAGCCTCTCTCGATTCAACGGCCACTATTAGCGGTCTCGGGGTGAATAAAAGGAATCTATCGCGGGGTGGATTTTCAGGCAAAGTCGGGGATAGTCTCTTTCAGGATGGCTTCTCACTGGCTCTTAAATTCCCGAACCGATCTTTTGACCTCCTCATATCCCTCCTTTAGCTTGACCCAGCCATAGTTGGTTGTGTAATCCGGGTTGTTGTGGAAGGCACCATGGAGCATAATCAGACGATGTTTGAGAAACATGGTAAGGAGCTTCTCCTCCAACGGATTAGGCGCTTTGTGGAAACCGAGAAGATCGGGGCAGCATGGCGGAACGTATTGAGGGGTCGGGAGGCTCCCCTCTTCATAGAGGCTCCGAACAAGGCGGATGGCATCGGCCATGAGCTGGTCAGCTTTTTTGATGATACTGTCGACTTCGCCCATTTTTTCCAGGACAAACAGTCGACTATGACAGGTGCTGCAGATCCCAACCATTCGGTCTCTCTGTTGCTTCCAGTTCTCATAGGAGAGGAGGACGATACCCTGGGCCTTGAGCTTGTCGAGATCCTTCGTCGGTTTTCCCGCAGCATCAATGAACCCAAGCCAGCGAAGAATCGTTTTTCTTGACTCGGCCCAGTCTGGGTCTTCCCCACCCCCTCGAAGGGCAAGAAGGCTCCATGCCGTCTTTACGCCGTGGTTTCCCTTTGGCATGTGACAGGTCTGGCAGGTCGGGCCTCGCCCTTTTTCACTTGCCGTGACCACTACACCGTGCTTTGAAGTCTGCCATATCTCCCACTGGGGATGGTTGATACCGCCATGGCATGGCAAGCAGGCGGTGGGTTGACGGGCCTCGTCCTTAGAGAATGTGTGGCGCGTGTGGCAAGAATCGCACTGTCCATCCCACCGACCGATTGCGTGGCAACCACCGCACCCCTGTTCCCCCTCGACGAGTTCCGTGGGGAGCACTTCGACATCAGGGAGGGTATAGACCGATGTCCAGGCGCGGACATGCTTTCCGGCTTGAAACTGCTTGACTTCGTCGGGATGGCATTTTTCGCAGACCCGGCCCACGAGCATACTGATCCGAAAGGCGTCATCTTCCGTGTAGTGATCGGAGCCGTGGCAGTCGATGCATGTCACACCCGACACGGCCATTCGACTCTCTTGCCAGGTCGAAACGATTTTCGGGTTGATCCTTGAGTGGCAATCCAGACAGACCCGGTTGTCAACGACCGCTTGCCCTCTGCCTGATTGAGCAAAGAGGATGGCCCCCAGGATTAAGCAGATCAGCCAGGTGGAATGAATCCTTTTCATACATGCCTCCGTCGTGTCGGTGGGGAGCCCAGATCTGTAGAATAAGCGATAATTCAAAAATTGCCAAGCCTTTTTGTCGCGTTCCCCGGTGGTTTCGATTGTTCTTTTTGCACCTCCTCTCGTTGGCCAAGATCGGTATCTGACGGTCATTCATCCGGGAGCCACGTTCCGAAATTCTACTTGAATTTCTGGGAACGTGCGGTTAGAATGTGATGTTTTTGATCCTCGGTAGCTCAATCGGCAGAGCGGG